>SDBT01016851.1_pt1 | contig 11555 bp, 9 predicted proteins | sample 2277101 | NCBI WGS metagenome assembly SDBT01 (sample SAMN10404973, study PRJNA504765) | marine sediment metagenome | isolation source: marine sediment core GS10_PC15, 103 cmbsf | place: Arctic Ocean: Southern Knipovich Ridge | collected 2010
TGAAGTCCGAGAATACAATGGAAGTCCCGCAAATATGATTTGGTTTTATGTAGATGGGAATCGGTATGCAATGTCGTATAATCATTCAACTGAACAAATTGAACTTAAAGAAAGAACACACCAAGGTGGTGTATTGCACACTTTTGACAATACAACAACTTATCAAGAAATAATTAATATTTTTAAAGACTTATAATTGAGTGGAATGAGTATCTATGATATCGAACAAACTGAAAAAGATTTGCAAGAAGCGTTTGAAAAAAATTCAGAAGTTAGATTGTTAGAGATTTTGAAAGGTAATTCTTTTCTTTTTTATGAATTGTATTCTAGAAAATATGGAATACAACCAAATTTTTCAGAAATCTCTTTTGGTACCAAATATAGATGTGACTTTGCTTGGTTAAATGACAATTCTATTGGACCAGAATGGGTTTTGGTTGAAGTAGAAAAACCTAAAATGAAACTTTTTACAAAACAAAATGAACCCACAGCAGAATTAAATCACGCAATTGAGCAAGTAAAATCATGGGATGGATATTTTAGAGAAAATCCTCTTGAGAAAAAGCGGATTTTTGGTGCTGTTTCAAAATTCAGATTTATTCTTATTGGTGGGACTAAAGCTGAGTGGCAAACTGAAAATGCTATTAAATGGAGAAGTTATCATAATGAAAATAGCAGCATTGAAATTAGAAGTTCAGATGTATTCGTTAGACCTTTAAAAGTAGCTAAAGAAAAATATGAGGAATTATGGTGTTTTTGGGAAAATCCAAAATCGTTAAAGCATTCACAATTGGAAACTTATTGGACTAATTACGATTATATGAATTTATGGAGAAAAGTGCTCTGAATAAAAACAAAATGCCAACATCGGCTCAAAAATAAACGGCCGGAAAGTGCTAATATGAAACGAATTACAAGAAATAAACAATGATGCTGGTTGATATGGAAGTGGGTTTAAGTGCCCGCCAGTTTTTAGCCGTAATCGTTATTTGCAATAGGGGGCGAATTTTTGAATAAAAAGAATAATGATGGACTCTAAAAACACTGGCTTTTAATACGATATCACTTTTAAACACAACCAGACAGTTTAGTGATATTCTGATACGAAATGAATAATAAATATTATGGACTCTTCTGTACTAGTTGCTAAAGAGTTACAATTTAACCAGCACCCAATTAACAAATATTTTATAACTGTCGGTTGCGAAAAACTGTGAAAAAATTAATCAAAATAAAGTAATGCACCATAGTCCACTAAGATATCCAGGAGGGAAAACCTCATTAATGCAATTTCTTTCAATTATTGTTAATAAAAATGGGACTATAGAAAACTATGTAGAACCCTTTGCGGGTGGTGCTGGTGCTGCTTTAGGTTTATTATATGGAAATCATGTTAATAGAATTATCTTAAATGATGCTGATGAATTTATTTATAAGTTTTGGTTAACTATACTTACTAATACTAAACAAATAGTTGATAAGATAGAGAATACGCCTGTCAATGTTTCGCAATGGAAAAAACAGAAAGAATTACTTCTAGATGAAGCAAGAAGAAGAAAATCCTCTGATTTAGAAATAGGTTTTACTGCCTTTTATTTAAATAGGTGTAATCGCTCAGGAATAATAACAAGAACAACTGGGCCAATTGGTGGTTATGATCAAAAAGGGAAATGGAAAATTAATGCAAGATTTAACAAGGAAGAACTTATTAAAAGGATATTGAGGATAGCGGAATACAAAGATCGAATTAGTTTCTATAATAAAGATGCAATCCAATTTCTTCGTGACACCTTACCATATTTAAATTTAGATACTGAAAAGACGTTAATCTATTTAGACCCACCTTATTTTGTACATGGCCCTGAGCTCTACAGATCTTATTATAAAAAAGATGACCATAGAGAATTAAAAGATTTTTTAAAGGATGAACTTAAAATTAGATGGGTGCTTTCTTACGATGATGTAAGCTACATTAATGAGTTATATGATGGTGCTAGGATTAATGGTTATCTTAAGAATCATTTTGTCAACAAAGCAAAAGTTGGAAAGGAATTATTAATTTTTAGTGATAATTGTAATTATGAGTTCTAATAGCAAAAAAAAGCAAAAACGTGGTAAAATAATATTTCATAAGCATTTTAAAGAAACAGTTAAGATGATAAAAAATGCTGATTTCCAGCTAGTAAATGACCCCACTAATGATGATTTTGATTTTTCATCTTACACTTTCCCACCAAATGGAATTATTGAAATATTAAAAGATGAAAAACTTACTTCATACAATTTGGATGCGAAAAATGGGGCCAAGATTGCAGAGAATTTTTTTTTTGCCGGATATGATGAATCTTTTTTAACCTTTGATTCATTACAAGGACAAGTAAAAGCAACCTGTCATTCACTAGCTATTTCAGATAAATCCGATTATCTTCCAATATGTATGCCGACGCTTTATCTCTATACTAGGTCACAAATGGAAAAAGAGGGAATAGAAAAGGAAAACGAAAATGTAGGAGGTGTCGTTGTAACGCAAGATCTAGGTAAGCAAGGCAATACTGATTATTTAGAAGATAGAGATGATTTCATTAAGCAGTCTGAATTGAGTAATTATATATTGTTTATTGATGGTCCTCTAATAGGTGGAAATAAAACTTTTGGCACAATAAAGTTTGTTAAGGATTTACACGATTCGAATACTCTTCCAATTTTTTTTGTAAAGAACAGCAGCAGCAACTTGATTGTGGAATATATAAAAGAATTAAAAAATAAATTTCATTCAGATCTTCATTGGGCTTGGGAAGTAATGAAGAAAGGCGCTCAAAGAACTTGTTTCTTTACTTATACTGATCAAACGAATACAGATCAAGCAAAGGTATTTTGTTATTTAAAAGCGTTTAAAAAAAAGACCCCTCAGAGAATTGAACTTTACGTGGATACCGAAAAATTAATGAAACAAAAAAAATTTAATATTGGAATAAATGATTTAATGGATCTTATTTATTATTTAATTTTAGTTAACGGTGAAGTGGAGTGCCCGCAAATTAGGCCAATCGCTATTGCAGAAAAATATGCTAGAGAAATATTAAAAATGCAAAATTTTTATAAAGAACTTAAATTTTACGGACTTACTCCAACAAGCAACCAGGACAGGGGTTTTATGAGTTAAAAACAAAAAATTATGGAATGGATTTTTTTATATGAAAAAAATGGCAAATATGTACTAGTATCAAAGGACAGTAACATATCTAACGTATTAATTCCCAAAGGTTCTTACATAACAATAGAATCTAAAGAAGATGATACAACTTTTATACTTAGGGTTGAAGAGAGCTTTCAATCAGAACCATATACTCCATCACCACTTGTTGTTGATATGGAATTACCTGCACTAAAAGAAGATAGAAAAAGCCAAAATATTGTTGCTGCTTATAGAGTTAAAGATTTGACACAAAGAGAAGATGGGTATATTAATGTTATACCACCTTTGTCAAAAGCTAGAAGATCGACTATTGAAGAAATACATCAAGCATTAGAAATAGATGCTGACGATAAAAAAGGCCCTTTAGTTTTTGCAGCATCTATTCACTCTGGGCTAAACCAAAAATTAGTTGACGATAATTCTAATTATGTTTCTGTACCGTTACCTGAAGATATGTTTTATCATCAAATATTGATTTGTGGGAAAACAGGAAAAGGTAAGACAGTTGCTTCGAAATATCTTGCGCAGTATTTTATTGAAGAAATTGGGGGTGCAGTATTAGCAGTGAATGTTAAAGGCAAAGACTTTTTAAAAATTGATAAACCTTCAGATTTAAATACTCTTTCAAAAAAAGATAAAGAAACCGTTGAAAAAGAATGGGCTAGTTTAGGGAATAATGCAAAGCCTAGAGGATTCAATAGCGTTAAGATTTATAATCCCCTGACACTAACCAAGAACCCTACCGATGTGACTTCAAAAATTTGTGAAACAATAGCATTAAGTGTTAAAAAAATTGAGCCTGATGCTTTACTTGGTTTAATGCGCGGGATTAGCCTACAGGGAAAAGATGATCTCCCTGACATTTTCCGATATTGGAAAGAACATTACTTAGATAAAGGTAAGGCTCATAAATTTTTTGATTTCGTTCAATATTTTTCTAATCAAAAAGAGGAGAAGACTTTTCAATATCGGACAGAATATGGTGAGGAAGATACCACTCAGATCAATCCAGCTACATATAGTCACTTGCTTGGCAAATTAATAAATGCCAGTAAATTTTTTAATGAAGATATGCGTTGTTTGGACTACGATGATATTTTAAAACCAGCAAAATTATCTGTTATAAATGTTGTGCAAGCTTTTGATTTCGGTTCGGTTTTGCTACGCCACTTATTAAAGAGAATTGTATGGAAAAAAAATAATGAAGACCCTGGAGAAATAACATTGCCAATATTAATTATAATTGACGAGGTACATCATTTTTATAAAAGTGAAAGTTCAAAAATGGCAATGGAAGATTTAGATACAATATGCAGAGAAGGTAGGAGTAGTAAAATTGGTTTAATTTTTTCCAGTCAGAATCAAAGTGATTTGCCAAGTGGGCTTGCTAATGTCATTAACACCAAGATTTATTTTAAGACCGATGATATTTCGAAAAGTTTATTTGGGGTTACCCCTTTTGAAATGCAATCTTTAAAGTCAGGATATGCTGTGGCTACTATTCATGATTTATCACAACTTAGAATCATAAAGTTCCCCTTGTCCTTTGCAGGAGTCGAGAACAAAAAATAAGAAACATGAAAGAAAAGGATTTTTCAACAGATAAATTATTATCAGATTTAATAGCAGACAAAGAGCTATATAAAGTATATGAATTGATTTTGAAGGAAGGAACCAATGAAGAAAAGTTAAAGAAAATAATTAAGGTTTATAAGAGCACTTTAAAAAGTAAAAGATAGATGTTAAAATATGATTACACATTAGAAAGAAATTTAGGGAAAAGCTGGCAAAAATTCTCACCAGCCTATCAAAGTGAATTCACTCCAATAACTAGAATACAAGGCGATAATGATATAGGAAAAACAACAATACTTCAAATTATTGCAATTGGACTTTTTGGAAATGAAAATGCAACGATTAAACCAAAACTAAAAGAAAAACTAAAGAAACTTTTGAATAGAAACTATTCAAGACTGGAATTTGAATTTGAGATTGAAATCAAGCCTTTAGGGATTAAATTAATTTCAAGAAAAAAAAGGGATAATAATAATATTGATTTTTATGAAATAAAAAACGGAAACAAAACTCGAATGAATGATGAAACCTTATCTGATAACTATCGGTTGATATATGATGTTCCTGATGAGCCCACAACAAGGATTACAGAACTTTTAGATCCATTAAAAGAAACTGTTGCGGAAAAAGAATCCTTAGTTAAAAACTTTCTTGACTTTGCCATTCAAACTCAAATCGATTTAGATGAAGCTAGAAGTCCCAATGAAGTTTCCGATCTAAAGAAACAAGAAAAGGCAACACGAAAAAAGCTTGAGATATTAGAACAGAACTTAAGTCCTGAATATGATCTTCTTAGTCATATTGAAAAATTCACCTATACTCAATATTATCTCGAACAAAATGAACAAAAAGAGAAAATAAAGGCAGACCTTATTTTAATTCAGCAACAAATTGCCAAAATAAAGCCTTCTCTAAGATTCTCTAGTAAACAACAGATTACGCAATTGAAGGCAGAAAGGGAAAAAATAACAAAGGAGGTTCTTTCATATCATAATAATTTAAAGGGTTCTATTAATAAACACTTTTCAAAAAGTGAAAAAAGGGAAGGGAACCTATTTCTAAACTTTGACATCGCTGATGAAATTTTCAATCCTTATGGAAAAAAACCTGTCCAGGGTTGCATACCTCAAATAAGATCAACATTTGAACAAAAAAAAGATGAACAGATTGATCAAGAATCTCTAGATACGCTAGAAATATTAAAGAATATTATAAACTTTTTTAAAGACTTTGAAGGGTTTCCTGGTCGTGAGAAAATAAAAATAAAAAATTTATCTATTGATGAAATGTTAATAGATCTAAAAAACCAAAAAGATAAGCTTTCTAATATAGAAGAGGCTATAAAGGATCTTGAAGATATATTTATATGGCTCGATAAATTAGAACTTGGTATTAAGAATGGGATTCTTATCACACAAAAGATCAAGGATAGAATTAATACACAACCTAAGATTAATGAAGAATTGGAGAGCTTGAAAGAGGAAGAAAGTAAAATGAACATTAAACTATCATCAACATCTGACAGTCTAAAAATTGCCGAAAGGCTATTAGCTTACATTCAAATTGCTCCTACTGATGCGGAAATGATTCATAACCAAAAAAAGACGGAAGCATCTTTGAATAGTTTTATTTCAAAAACAAATGATGAACTTAAGGATAAAATTAGGGATTTAAAAACAAAAATCGATATTGAAAAGCAAAATATAGAAGATACAAAGACCAAATATGAAAACATAGTTGAAGAATTGAATGACGCAAAAGAAAAAAAATTACATCCACTAATAAATGACAAAAACCATCTTAATCCTTCGATAAAAATTATAGAGGAGTTGTTTACTAAATTGTCTTTGATCAAAGATAACTTGATATGGATTGGTAGTTCACTAAAGGACAAGGAAGCTGATATTCCTAAAATTGATGAAGAATTAGCAAATAAACTTACGGAATCATTATCAAGCATTATTAGAGAAGTCCCTTATGCAGATAAAAAATACCAAGTTAAAAGTCTAGACCTGATTAACAGGAGATTTATAACAACAACTGGACAAGAAATTTCATTTGACATTATGGGTACTGGAAGAGGTCAAATGGCTTATTTAATGACACAGCTTGAATCACAAGCTGATAAACCAATGATTGTTTTACTTGATGAAGTTGGTATGATGGGTGAAGAAAGCTTAAACGGAGTTATAGATGTATTAAAAAAACTTTATAGAAAAGGCAAACTTCTGCAAGCTTTAATTGTTGAAAGAAAAACAAATAAAAAAGTTATATCGGTTCTTTAGTAATGATGAAAGAAGAAAGAAATAAAATTCTACGTAAACTGAGAATTGACCTATTAGCAACAATGGAAAAAACCGCTAGGGCCAAGCCCCCCAAATCAGGAAAATTGTTTTTATATATTTTATTTTCTCTTAACAAAAATTTGACTAATAAAATTATAAATAACGCAAGCATCCATAAAATAAATTTCCCTCCTGATGCAGTAAATTCATGCTTGGACAACGGTTGGGTAAAAGAATGCACTCAAAAGAGAAAAATAAATCATATAATATTAACAGCAACTGGTTTGTACAAAATTGAAGAACAAGAAAATTTATGCAGTATCGAAGAAATTATGAATCAACTTCAAGGGAAAAAGTTTGAGGGGGGCGTTAAGGGTAAGTCATTTAAGGATACAACATTAAGTTCAAAAGAAATCCTAATCTCCATAGCCTTAATTTGCTTCGGGGCATTCAGTGCAGAATCAAGATTGACTCATAAAAACAAAGAAAAAGATATCAAGATTCTTTTTAATGATATATTTTCTTTCTTTAAAGGGAAAGGTGTTTTTCCAAACGAACAATTTGATGATATTATTTCTAATGATGAACACATAGGCGAATACTTCAAACATCTAAATAATTTATCCGTTAGAACACAAGGTCTTTTTAATAATCCAGGGGGAAGCAGATACTACTTGGATTTATATGTTAACGATCAATTTGATGAAAATTTAAGAACAATTATAAGCTGTATATTTTCTAATAATAAATATAGTCGTGATGAATGTAAAGAGATTTATACTTTTATTATAACTATGAATTCTACATTTCATTTAAAAATGCGTTCTCCAAACTTGAAAATTAAAAAAGAGCAACAAGAGAAACTTAGAAAATGCTTATTTTATTGTCTTGTGCATTAAACTTTCTATCAAAACACCCATATCATAATTCCCCTTTTACCTCATATTTCCCATAGCATCCTGCTACGTGCAAATTCCGGTTTTAAATAAGCAGTCTGTTTATTATTAAATTATATAATCATTTTGCATTGATATTGTGATGTTTACATTCTGGAATCATATGTTCAGTTTGCTCTGGAATAGGGTGCCTAGTCTATCCGGATTTTGTAGGTTACTACGGCATAAACGCTGAAAATCTACCCACAAGCCATTTATTCCATTTCCTTTTAAAAATCTTTTTAACCATGCTCTTGGTGGCTTAAGAGAAAGGATTTGATACACATGTATAAATATTGATTTGAGTTGGTTGTTTTTTTTGTAATTTTATCATACAAATCACCAGGTGCATCAAACGGGCTTCGGATATTATAATTTATTAAAAATAGGAGTATTATATGGAATCCGTTTTTACTTGGATATATGAGTATTATTTGATAATTTGGTGTAGAACATAATGTTAGATGTAATAATTCAAAAGAAGATAAGGAAATAAAATGCAAGTATTATCCATAACACTCCACAATTTTCGTTCAATGGAAAATTGTTCCTTCACACTTGGTGATTATTCTCTAATGATTGGGGCGAACAATTCAGGCAAAAGTAATATGATGGACGCCTTGAGAATATTTTATGAAAAAGGTCTTAAGTATGATCATAATCGTGACTTCCCGAAATTTAAAACAGAAGATTCTGAAAGCTGGATCGAGATTGAATATCAATTAACAAAAGATGAATATGATAATTTAAAAGAAGAATGGAGACGCCCTAAGAATCGACTTAAGGTTAGAAAATTTTTTGAAACGAAAGAAAAAGGAACTGACGGGAAAGCTAAGCTTGGGATTTACTCCTATAATCAGGAAAACAAGATAGCAGATGAGCACTTTTACGGTGCAAAAAATGTACAGCAAGGCAAGTTTGGTGATATAATTTTCATCCCTGCAGCGAGTAAACTTGATGAACACACAAAGTTAAGTGGTCCTTCGGCACTGCGAGACCTCCTTAATGACATTCTTAAAAAGCTTGTTAAATCAAGTGATTCGTTTCAAAAACTGACAACAGAATTTCAAACTTTTTCCACAAAAATAAAAACCGAAGAAACAGGAGATAAAAAATCACTCTCTGGCCTTGAACAGGACATCACCGCCGATATTGAAGACTGGGGAGTTGCATTTGAATTAGAAATAAATCCTGTTTCCGAGTCTGATATTATAAAGAGCCTTGTCTCTTATAAAATAATTGATAAAGTTCTTGATGAAAGAATGGAAGCAGCTCAATTTGGACAAGGATTTCAACGACATCTGATATTCACATTGATTCGTACTGCAGCGAATTATCAGACAATAGCTCTTTCTGATAAAAAAAAGGAATTTAAACCAGACATGACCGTTTTGCTGTTTGAAGAGCCTGAAGCCTTTCTACACCCTATTCAACAAAGCATCCTCTGTCAAAGTTTAAAGACTATCAGCAAAACACAAGGACAACAAACATTCATTTCGTCTCACTCACCACATTTTGTATCTCACAACAGTGATGACTTGCCATCCATAATTCGTCTCAACAGAGACGATGATCGAACTCTGGTTGGTCTGATAGATAAAGGTGTGTTAGAGAAAATATTTTCTGAGAATCAAGAAATCAATGAGCTATTAAAAGACACTCGTTATAAATCTGAGGCTGATGACTTAAAGGAGGAAATGGAAGCTGTTAAATATTTCCTCTGGCTCAATCCAGAACGTTGTGGAATGTTTTTTGCTTCTCGTGTTCTTCTTGTGGAGGGGCCAACTGAGCGTGTATTGTTTAACTTTCTGTTTGACACAGGTCAAATAAAAATGCCAAAAGGTGGCGTTTTTATACTTGACTGTCTTGGAAAATTTAATATCCATCGCTTTATGAATATACTTGGGCCATTTAAAGTGAGACATTCTGTGCTGTTTGATGCAGATGGAGGGGGCGCACATTATGACAAGATTAAGAAACTAATCGAAAATTCAAAGAATTGTTACACAGGGAAAATTGATACCTTTCCAAATGATATTGAAACGTTTCTTGACGTTGAAAAGAGCAAGAAGCCTCACCGGAAACCACAACATCTTATGTTGAAAGTTAAAGAAAACAGTATTACCAAAGAAAAAATGAACTTATTGATTGAGAAAATCAATGAACTGATAAAAACAGAAATTACAAAGGAGGAATAAATAGCATCTAACAAATCGTTGCACCTGACATTTTTCCGCTACGCTCCAAAATGTACGTGAATTCAGGCGTTATACACACATTTTATATGAAATGATACTATGAGTATTATACTAGGAATTATTTGGAATAACGAAATTGTATTTTCATCAGATACTCTTTGCACGGATAAAAATGGTAATGAATTAGAATTTCAAAAAATTTATGGATTGGAGCTTTTAGACTCCACTATTCTCTTGAATTTCGGGGGAAAGCTTAGCTTCCTACAAGCGGTTTATAAAGAACTAATTGAAAAATCAAAGGATGTCGAAAGTTCAGATTTTATAGCATTATTTCAAAATATTGCTAAAAAATATTATGACCCATCGAAGGGGAAAGTTGGCATCACCATAATTGGTGGATTTTTTAATAATGTCCCAAAACTCTATATCTTCAAGGGGCAAAATGATTTTCAACCACAAGAAACAACTGAAAAAGGGCTTATAGCTTTTGGTCCACCCTCTTCAGTAGAAAATGTTGAAAATTGGGAGGAAGAGTATTACAGTGAATTAAATAAAATAAATAATCTATATAAAGGTGATTTACAAAAATCTTTCAAAGCATTACAGAAATGGTTTTCTGATAAAGATTACGATAGGACTTGTAATTATAAACAGCATTTCGTCGTATTAGATTCTAAAAACAATATAAAGGAAAGTAGATATTAGTGTGTATAACAAGCTTTACCACCCGACCTCGTACCTCGTAGGAGGATTGTTTGATGATATAACAATTAAAATAAATTATCCAACAGACTTCTCACATTGTATCCGTTCCGGTTCATAATATGAGTGTAAACCATTCTAGTCTGGATATTTTTGTGACCCAGGAGTTCCTGGACAATCCGAATGTTATAACCGTCTTCCAGTAAATGTATGGCAAAATAGTGACGAAAGGTATGACAACTGGCGCTCTTAGTAATTGCTGCTTTCTCCACTGTTTTTTTTTCAAGCTTTTGTAGAAAGCTTTCATTGCGGCAGTAAATAGTTTATTTTCCCATATTGCACAACAACTATATCATATTATACGAAATTCTCATTAATTAATTAAAAAAAAGGAGTATTATATGGAATCCGTTTTTATTTGAATATATTAGTATTATATGGTAATTTGCAGTAGAATATAATGTTAGCTTTATTTACCAATGCTGAGGTGACAATGTTTAAATTCATACACGCTGCTGATGTTCATTTGGATAGCCCGCTACGCGGCCTATCACGCTACGAATCAGCACCGGCTGAATCCATTCGCGATGCATGCCGAAGAGCTTTCGAGAATCTCGTAGATCTGGCCATTGAAGAGAAGGTCGCATTCGTTCTGTTGGCAGGC
>SDBT01016852.1_pt1 | contig 11555 bp, 6 predicted proteins | sample 2277101 | NCBI WGS metagenome assembly SDBT01 (sample SAMN10404973, study PRJNA504765) | marine sediment metagenome | isolation source: marine sediment core GS10_PC15, 103 cmbsf | place: Arctic Ocean: Southern Knipovich Ridge | collected 2010
CTTAAGAGGATGGATATTAAGTATCTTTCCTCTTTTTTGATTTGTTTGTATGCTTTTTTGTTTGTTTTCATATGACGGTATCATACACCGTCTGGGGTTGCACTTCAAAACGGAATTCGGGAAAACATAGTTTAGCTATGTTTTTTTGATTAGGAAATAGTTTCAGGACTATTTTCATAAAGAGCTGCTGGAAGGCGTCACATTAGAAGAGTTCCTCCCTAATTGTGGCGCCTTCCAGCAGCTTTTTGTTTTACCGAGTGAGTGAGAAAAAAAGAATATCCCATCCGTTTACGAAGGGGTGGTTATAGATCTTTCCGTTGGGGGGTTTAATGCTCCAATGAACAAGTATATTCTTTATATCCTATCTGTGGATAACTTTTTTTGTTTGGGTTTGTCAGTGGGCGTATAAAAGCGTAGAATGGGGTTATGGGTACCTCCCAATTAACTATGAGGGACAACCATAAATAAAAAGGTCGGAAAGATCTTAGTTTTTTTAATGTAATAATTTAATTAAATATGAACAAACAAATTTTACTTAGTTTAAGTGTGATTGCTATTGTCGCTACTGTAGTGGTAGGCGGGACAGTAGCCTTGTTTAGTGACACAGAAAAAGTGACTGCTAATACTTTTGCTGCTGGGACAATTGATATAGCTATTGATGGTGAAAATGCTTGGGCAACTCCATATACCATTGGCGATTTAAAACCCGGAGAAGTAGGCTATATTAACTTTAGGATTAATAATGTTGGGATGAATCCAGTTGAGATATCAAAAACATTATTAAATATAGTAGGGGATGGTGGCATCACAGGTTATACTTGTGGTAATTATAGTGCTTCTTCTGAGCCGGAATGTGTAGCTGAAGACGATGGTAATGCTCCAAATGATGATGTGCAAACCCAAATTATTTATGATTTATCTGTAGAGGTTTATAACCAGGCAAATGAACTAATTTGGTGGCAGGCAATTTATGAGGAAAGCGAAGCTAAAAGTTTAGCATATGTTTATGGTCCTCAGGGTGGAACTTCTGTTTATTTAGGAGTAATTCCAGTAGATGGCTATATGATGGTAACTCAAAGTTATCACTTTGATTATCAAGCTGGCAATGAGTACCAAGGTGATGGCTTAACTTTTGACATGGAGATTGTTGGAATGCAATTAACTGGAGAAAGTGGCTATGCTACTGTTGCTTTAGAAAATAAATCAGGCGAGCCAGAATGGGACATTTTCTTAGGGGATGGTGTTGAGGGTACTTTAGATTACAAAACACAAGGTCCATTATTTGACTATACCTTTAGTGGTTTAGTTAATATTGATGGTAACTACACCTTACTTTATGTAGGTTCTACTAATGATTATCCTGGTGTGGGTAGTGTAGATCTCGGTGGCGGTGCTTTTTTTAATAAAAAAACAGCAACTTTAAGTGGTCAAGTAGATACAGGTGATATTACTGATGGAAAGGTTTGGTTAATTCCTTCAAGCTCTTACGATGGCGACGTGATGATAACTTGGCCTTTAGCAGATATTCTGTTTGAAATAGGTCTAGTTAACTACGACAAGAATTAAGTATTACTGTTTTGATTGTTGACGAATTCCTCTTGATGAAAATCAAGAGGAAGGGTGAACAATGAAGATATTTAAAACAATCCAATATATTGTCACTGGTTTTTTGCTTTTAGCCATTCTGTTATTACTTGTTTCTATATTCCCAATAACTGGAAATTACAGTTTTTTGATTGTTCGGTCTGGTTCAATGGAGCCGAGCATTAGCACAGGTGATTTGATTGTTACTAAACCATTTAAAGATTATGAGGTGGGCGATATTATTTCTTTCGGTAGGCAGAATAAAACTAATGATTCAGTGACTCATCGGATTTATAGTAGTACCGTTATTAATGGAGAGATTAATTATACAACTAAAGGAGATGCTAATAACGCACCTGACAAAAAATCTGTTTTGAAACAAGATATTGACGGAGGGGTTATCGTCACTATCCCTTGGGTAGGTTATGTGGTAGATTTTGCTCGTAAACCCCTAGGTTTTATTTTGTTGATTATTTTACCAGCTTTATTGGTTGTTTTTGATGAAGTTAGAAAGATTATTAAGATGATTAAGAAAAAAGATGCGATTAATTAAACAAATTATTTATTTATTTTTAACTATTTGGTTAACTTGTGCGCCATTAAATGTTTTGGCTTTCTTTAATGACATAGAAGTTTCTTTAGGGGTAGTGCTTTCATTAGGTACTTTAGATTTTTCTTTATTCTCCTCGCAAAATAATTTTGTCCCAGCAGTTAAGGCCAATAATATGGATAGGGGAGACAAGGTAGAAAGAATGATTCAGGTACGTCAAGAGGGGAGTCTATTATTTGATTATATAGTAGAAGTATTGATGATTGGCGGTGATCAAGATTTTTGCCAAGTTTTAGAATTAGAAGCAAAAATGCAAGGCATAAATTATACAGGTGGGCTATTAGATTTTGTAGCTAATCAGACAATGGACAAAAATATCCATACTTGGCAGTTTAAAATATTACTTCCAGATGACACAGGCGACGAACTGGCAGGAAAGTTTTGCCAATTCAAATTTGTTTTCACAGGACAACAAGCTAACCAACTTGGTTTTTTTGACCAAGAAGAGCTAACTAGTATTATTACCGCCACAGATAGCTTCCAACCAACAGAAGACCCTGTACCCACTGGCGTCATCAGAATCCAAACCACTCTGGACCGAAGTCTATGATATTAAAGCTATAATTTTGAAAATTTGTACTTTTTAAATAATTTATGTAAGATGAAAATAGTTTGTTTGAGGTTCCAGGTAGCACATCAACTGAAGAATAAAGGAGGTAGATAGAAATGCAATCAGCCGAAAAGGAAAAGAAAGAGGAAGAGATAGAGTATGAAGTGACTCATATTGTATTGTGTCCGCCAGACAAATATGGCGCTTGGGTAGTATGTGCTTTTTACATCAGAGAAAAACAAACGCAAGGATCCTTTTATTTCTGTCAAGGAAAAGTACGGTCTTTTCGTGATGGAAAGGGGCGGGTTTTCATCAAAGAAGAATTAAGGTGTATTGATGTAGAAATTACAGAGCCACATGCCATAAAGTCAACAGAGTCAGTGTGGCAGGATCACGAAGGAGGATTTTGGATAGCTGATTATGAAGACCCAATAAGGGATCCTAATAAGCGACTGGTTAATCTTGTGTCTTCTTGATTTTATCTCTGACACAGTATTTACTTGTGAGAAGGCATAGGTCAGCGTATAATTAGCTTCCAATTTTCTGTTGAGGAGCCTACTGAGTCTGGATAGTGAGTTAGGAGCTGTTTGCGATTATGCAGACAGCTCTGTTTTTTTTGGTTTAATTTTTGGGGGGAGAGGGGAGGTGGGGATAAACTGTGGATAACTTGGGGATAAGTTTTGGGAGAAATTTTAAAGAATTTGAGGGAAATTTGAAAAAAGGTAGGAAAATCAGGGGGATTGACCTTGCGTCTTTAGTCAAAGGTGCAGAGTTGACATTGAGTTAGGAAAAAAATACAATAGGTATACTTAACATCTAGAAGGAGGGACCTAGAATGAATTATTGTGTTTTATTCAAGTTTAAATTTTAACCAATTTAATAAGATTGAATCGGAACAGTTTTTAGAACTGCTTTAAAGGGCGGTTTTTGTTTTATTTGAGGACATTTAGGTTTTGAAACTCGCGCTTTAACTTTTTACAAAGTTAAAGCCTGGGCTTTAAGAGCCCTGTCCAATTAGGGAGGGACTCGGACTGCGTTTTGACGCGGTGGAACCCGTTGTGTTTAATCTATTAAACACAATACCCCAGACAGAAAAGGTCGGAAACAAACGTTGATTTTATAATCAACGAAATTAACATTTACTAAGCTAAAACTTAGTAAAAAAAAGTCTATGAAAAAATTAATTGCAACATTAATTATGACCTCTTTGGTCGTAATGACTCTTGGCCCTGCTTTGTCAGTGGCTACAGTAGACACTAGCGGTGCTGGTATTAGCACTGGTCTAACCAGAAGTATAGGTGGCGGAGCTGCTCCAATCATTAAAGCCAAATGGGAAATGTATGGTCCTTATGATACAGCAACAGGTGAAGACGAGCTTCCTGCAGCTGGCGCTCAATTTATGCCAACAGGCATTTGGGGTAGTAGAGATCCTCAAGATACTACTGGTGAGATGAACTTTAGTATTTGTGCTATTGTAACAGACCCAGATGGTATGGCTGACATTGATGGTGTTTATACTGACTGGTATTATCCATCAACTATAGCTTTTCATCCAGCGCCTGACGACCACCAGGATCACATTAATGGTGGTAGAGTTGGCGACCCGGACTATGGTATAAATGGTTGCGCGGCTCCAGTTGAAGATGAGAACCAACTTACCAAGTTAGAAAAGATGGCAGGATATGAATTGTTCTGTAATCAAATCAGAACTAATAACGATAATCTGCCAACATTCTTTCCACTAGTGGGACAAACTGGGTATTACAGCTATGACGAAATCTGCGGTGAAACAGGCGAGTTAATGAAAGATACTGCTTATGTTTACTGTGCTGATAAATCCCTAGAATGGGAAGACCCAGCTGGTGATTATAAGGTAGAGATTTTAGCTCTTGATGCTGCTGGCTTGTTCAGCCACTCAGGAGAACAAAATCTTAACTATAATCATTTTGAGTATTTGCCTTTAACTGGTTTTGAAGTTGACTTTGAAAATGTTGTGTATGGTTCAGTAAAGCTTAATACGCACAAAAGGATTTCAGGAGACAAGACCTTTAGTGAAGGCGATGGCTTGCCATCTGTTAGAAACATCGGCAATACCCGACTATATATGTGGGTTGAGCAAGATGATATGGGCTTAGGCACTACTGATGGTCAATGGAACATTATGTATGATGCCAGAGTTGGCAATAACGAGGCGGACTGGAAGAACTACTGGCCAGACACAAACACCTGGTTAGAAGACATTGTGGATTTGTCTGAAGTAGAGGAAATGGATTTTTCTATCTTAATCAGCAAATTCCCATTCCAGACAACAGGATACATTGGCACTATGGATTTGAGTGCTACTGTAGCACAGTTTAGAGCGTGTGACCCAAACTAATCACTGAATGACTTTTCAAGGAGCTGGCTCTTGCTAGCTCTCTTGGAAAGGTTTGAAGCTAAGCAGACCTACTGCGTGATAATCTTTCGTAGTGAAACGAAGAAATTATGAGCGAAAACTGTGAAGAGCGAGGAGGTGATGCTAGAAGCATCATCGACGAGGTTCAAGACAATTGATTGTCTTGAACGGGCATTTTAGGCGAAGCTCCTGCGGAGCCGTTAAAAAATGCACCGTGTCTGCCGAACAGTTTGTAGCCAGAATTTCAAAGTTGAATAGAAAGGATTATTGCGCGGGAGGTCTAACATTTGGCTTTAAACTTTTCCAAGTGTATAAATAAATTTGACACAAATTATTGCTTGGAGTAAGATAGGTTATCGTTTAAGATAAAAAGGATAAGAGAGGGACACTTAATTATTGGAGGACATAAATATATGAAAAAAACATTTTTTATTATTTCTTTTACTGTATTGTTAGTGATTATTAGTTTACCTTCTAATGTTTTAGCGATCGCTCAATTGACTAAGCCGATTATTATAAACGATGTTATGAAGGGGCAAGAATTTACAGAAACCGTTACTTTATTTAATGCTAAAGAGGTAGTAGATACTTATGGCTTAGAAGGGAGCGGAGATGTAGAAGAATGGTTAAGTTTTTATGCAACGGGAGATGTTAGTTTCGAAAGTCCTATTACTCAAGTTGATGTCCCAGCAAAGTCCTATCAAAATGCAATAGTGAAAATTAATGTCCCATCAGATATTCCTAATGGAGAGTACATAGGACAAGTATTAGTTGTATCTATCCCAGAAGAGAGTGATGAAGTAGGTACTACTACAGTACAAGTGAGGCAAAAGGTAGGAAGAGAAATAATAGTGACAGTTACTGATGAAGACATTGTTGATGCTAGGACAGCCATTATTCCTGTGTCCTATGATATGGATGAAGGGGTAGAATTAGTTATTAATTTAAAGTATGAAAATGAGGGCAATGTTTTAGTAAAACCAAGCGTTGGTTTACAAATTGTAAATACAGAGGGTGGTAGCACAGTTTTTGATGCTGTTTTTTTGTATCCAGTTGATGAAGAACCAGTAGGTGCCAAAACAACAAAAGTGATTCCGATTAAATGGCAAACAACTGGACAGCCTAACGGAAGATACGAAGCAAGAATAAAAGTGATTGTAGGAGAGGACATAGTACAGGAAGATGATTTTCGTTTTAACCTTGGATTATCCAAGGGAGTTCAAGAAGGAAGCTTTGGAATATCTATTGTTTCAATTTTGGGAGGAGGTAATTTAGTACTTGGCTGGTTTATAATAGGTATTGTCCTACTTATTATCGCTGGTGTCTTAATTATTATTAAAAAAAGACGGAATTAATTAAATAAAAAAAGTACGGGGTCCGACCCCGTACTTTAGCAAATAAATAAAAGAATATGAATAAAAAAACAAAAACAAACTTTAAAACAAAAGTAGCAGTAGCTCTAGTCGGCAGTTTATTGTTGCAAGTAATTTTACCAGTTTTACCAAACAACTTTTTAACTAATTTAATTGCACCTAGTTCGTCTGTTGCTGAGGCTCAAGAATTATGCGTAGTTGATGTGGATGTAGCTTTACTAATGGATATCTCTGGCAGTATGGACGAAGGAGAAGCGCCAAACCAATGTGATTGGTGGCAACTGGAATGGGTAGTAAATACTTTTAAATGGGTGCGTCATACGGATTACAATGTAAGTGAGACATGGTGTGATGATAAAGATAAATCACCAAGCAGACCCTCCACTTTTACTCCTGCTACAGATAGTAAGATTGTTTCTTCTAAAGCAGCAGCTAAAGATTTTTTGGATAATTTAGAAAGCAATGATCAATCTGCTTTAGTATCTTTTAGTACTACGGCTCAATTAGTTAAACAATTATCTAATAATCATGCTAGTACTAAAACCGCTATTGATGGTTTAGTTCTTGGCGGAGCTACTAATATAGGTGATGCTATTAACGAAGGTATTCTTGAATTAAATTCTATTAGAGCTAACCCACAAGCTACTCAAGCAATGATTTTATTGACTGATGGAAAAGCTAATAAACCAAATGGTCCTGGATATAGCGAGTGGCCAGCAGATGTGGCTTATGCCCTAGCTAAAGCGGGTGAAGCAGCTGGTTTAGGATTTAAGGTATTTACTATTGGTTTAGGGGAAAATAATGAAATTAATAAAGACATGCTCCAAGATATTGCTGATTTAACTGGTGGCCAGTTTTATCATGCTAACAATGGGCATAACTTAAATGAGATTTATGACCAAATTAGTGAGGAGGTATGTCAGTTTGGTTCTATTTCTGGATGTAAATATAGTGATACAGATAATGACGGGGATATTGCTGGAGAGCAAACTTTAACTGGTTGGGAGATTGTTTTATCAGGTGATGCTAGTGATAGCCAATTAACTGATGGACAAGGTTGTTACGTTTTTGCAGGATTGGAAGCAGGGGATTATACAGTGAGCGAAGGAGTAAATGCTGGTAAAGAACCATTTAATCAAACTTATCCTGCAGGTTTTTATGATATTGCCTTAGCTAAAGGACATAATGAATTAGATGTTGATTTTGCTAATTACCAACCATATTGTGGTAATAGCATTGTTGATGTGGCTGAGGGGGAAGAATGTGATGGTGGACCAGAGTGTACCCAAGCATGTTTATTTGAAATAATTGATCCAATTTGCGGAGATGGTGTTGTTAATCAACCAATTGAGGAATGTGATGGCACAGATAGCGTAGGACCGCACCAAGAATGTACAGAAGGGTGCTTATTAGAATATTTACCTTATTGTGGAGATGGTGTTGTTAATCAACCAATCGAGGAATGTGACGGAGGTCCGGATTGTTCTGTTAATTGTTTGATTGAACAATGCGTAGATTCAAATACAGTGGTTATTAACGAGATAATGCAAAATCCAAGCGCTGTGAGTGATACTAATGGAGAATGGTTTGAATTATATAACACAACTCAAAGTCCAATTGATATAATTGGCTGTACTATTTATGATGGTGTCGGTCTCGGTGATTCTCATACCATTACTGATTCAGTTATTATTCCAGCTTTAGGCTATGCAGTTTTAGCTAGAAATGCTAGTTCATCTGAGAACGGTGGTTTTACAGCAGATTACCAATACAGTAGTTTTACTTTATCTAATACATCTGATGAAGTTATTTTAGAATGTTGTAGCCAAGAAATAGATAGAGTTGAATATGACAATGGAGCGACTTTTCCAGATCCAACTGGTGTTTCCATGATTTTAAATAATCCGTTGAATAATAACAATGTTGGTTCTAACTGGTGTGAATCAATTAGCCCATTTGGAGCAGGTGATTATGGTACTCCTGGCTTATTAAACGACCTTTGTGGAGGTGATCCAGGACCAGAGTGTGGAGATGGTATCCAAAACCAACAAAGCGAGCAGTGTGATGGGACAGATGGTGTTGGACTAAATCAAACTTGTACTCAGGGATGTTTACTAGAAGACTTGCCATACTGTGGAGATGGTGTTCAAAACCAACAAAGCGAAGAATGTGATGGTGAACCAAACTGCACATTTGATTGTACTATAGAAACTCCAGATCCAATTTGTGGAGATGGTAATTTAGATCAAGGGGAGCAGTGCGATGATAGCAATAACACTGATGGAGATGGTTGTAGTGCTGTTTGTGAGTTTGAAGACCTTGATTGTGATGATATAGATGGTCAAACAGGTTGGTATGGGACTTACTATAATTACTTAGCTAGCCATGCTGATATGGACTTGCCTAGTGGATTGTGGCCTGATACTACCCATGGAGATCCATTGGGTGCCTGGGATACAGATTGGTATGATCAGCAATATCGCAGACTTTCAAGAGTTGACCTTGCTTTAGATTTTGGTGAAGACTTTTTCCCATTTGATATGGCTAAAGAGGAAGAACATAACGGGCATGAATACCATTTTGGAGCTCGTTGGCAAGCTAAGGTTACCGCCCCAGCTTCAGGAGACTATGCTTACACCCTAACCTCTGATGATGATGCTTGGGTGTATCTTGATGGTGTACTTGTGATAGACAATGCAGGCATTCATGCACCAACTAATACTCTTAATGGCAATCTTGCTTTAACTGGTGAACATATTGTAGATGTATTTTTTGCAGAAAGGCATGTAGTACAATCGCACTTAAACTTTGATATTTCTGGTGTGCTAATAGAGCCATATAGGGAAGAGTGTGAGGGCATTACTGTTTGTAAGATAATCCTTGATGACGAGGGCAATGTGACTGATGGCACAGAGAACCAAGGTATTACCTTTACTATCCCTTGGCCTGATATTAACGGAGGTACAACTACTGTATTTACTACTCCACTTAACTTAAATACTAATATCTTAGGTGGCGGGGGTGATGACGCAGAATGTGTTACTTATAAAAATCTTGATGTGGCTACTTATCACTATATGGAAGAGCAGATTTCAGATGATACTCTTTGGTCAGTTCCTTTATACAATGACCAAACAGATAAAGATGTTACCTCAACTGATTCTTTCTTTGAGTTTAATGTGCAGAATAATAATTCCAACGGAATTATTGGCTTAACACAACAAGCGTCAAGTAGGACATTAGTTGTCTTAAACCAGCTTGATATAGATACACCTTATAATCCATACTGTGGGGACGGTGTCGTAAACCAAGTATGGGAAGGATGTGATGACGGTATAGATGGTAGCCAAGAATGTACTCAGCAGTGTCAAATTCCTAGTGACGAATGTAGTGATTTAACTTTGGCTAGAGTTAATATAGACAATGTTAATAATTGGTTTGGCGGTGATATGACCAAAGACATTTATTTAGGAGCCAGCGATTATGTAATTCCACAGGGCGTTTGGTTTGCTTTATTCCATAATGGTACTTACTTTACTGATCCAGATGTATTAGCTTATGAAGATGTGCCTGGTTTAGCAGTGCAAAGACAAACTGGTAGTTTAAGAGCAGTGCTTTATGGTAGTCATCAGGTATTTGGTGATCCAGTAGAGCACGTGGATGGATTTATAGAGTTCTATAACTCTATTCCAACTTCTCAGGCTAGCGACGATAGTGGGAATAATAAATTAGAGAAAGGATTTGATGGCAATGGAGCAAATGCTTTCTTGCCTGGTGATGACGAAGCATGGCTTAATAATGACGAGTCGCGTTTTTGGTTAACAGTTAATAGCGCTGATGATGGTTTCCACACTAATTATAGTATAGAAGAAGACTGTAAGGGTTCTATTACGGTTTGTAAAATAATTATTGATGAACAAAGTAATATTGTTGATGGTACAACAAATTCAGGTATCTTTACTATCCCAGGTCTTAATATTCCTAGCCATCCAACAGTTCCTCCTTCTACCGCTGTAATCCCTGATTCAATTTTCACTACACCACTTAGCTTTAATGCTAATTTAATTGGTGATGATCAAATAAATGATGCAGAATGTATTACTTATGATAATCTTGAAATGGGCTCCTATTTTTACGGACAAGAGGAAGTAGTAGGTGATAATTGGCTAGATCCTTTATATAATGATCAACATACCCATCCAGTTGATGATTTGACTGACTTTTTCCCATATAGTGGTGAATTATTTACTCCAATAACTACGGATGATGCTAGTCGTAAGACCAATGCCGACGGTCATATTGTTTTGTCAGACCAAAGACCAGACAGAACATTGGTTGTCTTGAATGAATTTGAAGAGGGAGAGGAGGAAGAAGAAGTAACTATTTGTCATTTGCCTCCAGGTAATCCAGATAATCCACAAACAATCACTGTAGGAGAATCAGCAGTACCAGCTCACTTAGATCATGGAGATTCTTTAGGACCTTGCGAGCCAGAAGAAGAAGTAACTATTTGTCATTTGCCTCCAGGTAATCCAGACAATCCACAAACAATTGACGTAGCAGAGTCAGCAGTACCAGCTCACTTAGATCATGGAGATTCTTTAGGACCTTGCGATGACCCAGGACCTGGAATTGCTGTACAAAATCCTGTATTCCATGGTGGAGGTGAAAGCACTACTTCAACTATTTCCGTGATTAGTTTAGCGATTTTAAATGATACCCTGACAGTAACTGCTTTAAGCTCTACCAGTGTATCTATTTATTGGGAAACTAATTCTCCAGGGACTAGTTTAGTGGTCTATTCAGAAGATGGCCAACCACATACCTTTGATTCTACTACTCCGCCTACTTATGGCTATGCTTATGTTACTGTTGAATCAGATTTAGATCCTAAAGTTACTGAGCATACAGTAATTATTACTGGTTTAACTTCAGCTATAGTTTATTACTTCAGAGCTATTTCTAAGGCATCTCCCGCAACTGAAAGTGAAGAGTTTACCTTTATTCTAGCAGTGGATGAACCAGAGGAGGAGATTGAGATAA
>SDBT01016853.1_pt1 | contig 11555 bp, 18 predicted proteins | sample 2277101 | NCBI WGS metagenome assembly SDBT01 (sample SAMN10404973, study PRJNA504765) | marine sediment metagenome | isolation source: marine sediment core GS10_PC15, 103 cmbsf | place: Arctic Ocean: Southern Knipovich Ridge | collected 2010
GTATTCTCACTTTTCCCTCAGATTCTCCCTTTAAAGTCTGCAAGGTTGTCCCGGTTTCAATAAACCTATTAGCTAAATCATTAACATCTGAAACACCGCTTAAACCTTCGTGACCTTTAAGGCTTGCACTAAGCTGTTCGTGAAAAGGTGGAAGATTGCTATTGTCAACTTTCCCCTCTAGATTGAGGCTGCTGTCGATTTGCTCTGTCATTGTGTCCTCCTACAAATAATTTATTTCCCCTCTAATGAGGAGATGTTTTTTTCTTAAAAAGTCTTTTAAACCAACCTACTTTTTCTTTCTCTATTGTTTCTCTATTTAAAAATCTTATAAAATCTTCAACATGAGGATATGGGTCACCACCTGCAAGCACACTCACAAGCCATGAACTCCAGTTCTTCAGTCCCCGTTCTTCATCATTAGTAGCCTGCCCGAAAAATAAAGTTGACAACAATATAGTTTTCAATACCTGCTGTCCTTCATGTGAACTAAACACATTTCTAAACTCCTGCAAATGTTCCGGCTCTATATCTAAATGCTTCATTTATTTTTCATCGCCTTTCCAATTAGATAAAACATTTTCATCTGCTCTACACCATCGGTATGTTTCTTTTCAATAGATTTAACTGTATTCTCTGACAATGTGATTTTTGTTACTATCGCTATTTCTATATTTGATTCAAAGTAAAGCCCCCATTCTTTTTTTAACGCTTCTACATTCCTCTTGCTATGTTCAGTAGAATAAAACACATCCATTAAATCTATAATGGATAATTCTCTAACATGTTCTTTTTTTACTTTTATGTCAGCCTTCACTATTTCAACTTCTTTTTTAGACCTCCAGGTAGTCTTTTTTCTTATCATTATGCCTCCCCTGTTATGAGTTTGTTATATTTTCTTAAATTTTCTTTTGCTGGAATAACCCTTAGATTATGTTCACTATGAAAGCCGCAAACCGTTTTACCTTTTAAAGGAACAATATGATCAACATGAAATGGTATCCCATATTTTTTTGTTAATTCCCTTGATTTGTCATATATTTTTGCAATAACCTTTATATCTCCATTAAGTGGGGTAGCAATTCTCTTTCTCGCATCCTTTAAGCGTGAATACATAGAAAAATATCCCTTATTTTCATGATAATATTGTTTGCCATATTCTTTAATTTTTTCTCTATTTTTACCTTTATATCCCCGACTTCTCGCATTACACAGTTCACGGTTTTTCCTGAAATATTTAAGGGAATATGCCCTTCTTTCTTCTTTTCTATTACCATCATATTCTTTTTTTTTTTCTTTATTTAAAAGTCGATATTCTTTTTGTTTTTCCAGTTCTTTAGTTTTATTGTTTTTTCGCCATACTTTGGTACGCTCCGTATGACAATTTTTACATTCTGACCCTTTCCCATCGGCACCCTTTGCTTGATTAAAATATTCATCTAATGATTTATTAACGCCACATTTAGTGCAAATTTTCATTTAAGTTTCTCCGCCTGTTAATGCCTCACTAAGTTTACCATCGCTGTTTTTATTGGCTTGGGCAAGGTCTTTGGCTGTTTTAGCTGCCTGTGCTATATCTGCCTGCCGTTGCATCTTGGCTTCCATTTCAGCCCTTGCTGCCCTGATTTCATCTCTTTTTGCTCTTGAATTAATCGCCTTTGCAGGCATCCCCTGAGTTTTTAATATCTCCCTTACAGCTTCATCAAAATCAATATTATCCCCTACTTCAGGTCGAAGATTTAAAATAGGCCCTACAGCTTCTATGCTTCTGTTAATTCCCTGCATACCAAAGGCCAATCTCTGAGCCTGTGCAAGAGGCCCCATATAAACTATGTTGATGCCTCCCCCTGCCCTATCCCTTAGAATCGGAGGAGGTGGTGGTATCCTTCCTGCCTTTACTTCAATCTCAAATACCTTATCTACAATTCGTGTTAATGCTTCAGAACTGAATCTTGAAATCATAGTAGCCAGCACCATTGCTTTCTCTCCTGCTCTTTCAACAATTTCAGTAGCGGTCATTTCTCTGTCAGCCCTTGCAAGTAATAAGAAAAACTCAACCTTAAAATGCTTCTCAATAATTGACTGTATTCTTTCTTCCCTGTCAATACCTATTGGATAATTAATACCAGTTTGAATCGGGGTTATTTTATCCTGAGTGCCATCTTCGTAATAATTAAAACCACCCGGCCTGTATTTCACTTTCCCTTGCATACTGGCAGGCACATTAAGAGGGCCGTCAACTGACATCTCGGCAGCTTTCAGCATTGTCTTACTTATAACATTCAGTCTCTTGATTTCAACAATGGCATCCATAGCAGGGCTTCTACCGTAAACTTCACTTCCTGTTCTTTTAAATCTCCATATTACTTCAGGACTTAAATCGTATCCGCTTTCCCTGACTATTTTTTTCTTATCTACATAAAGCCACATAGATGCAAACTTTTTATTTTTAGAATCAATTTTAGTTACATCTCTTTCATCATCTTCTCTTGGGAATATAGTATGTATAAATTCATGTTCAGAAAACGGGTCAAGGTTGAATCGGTTATAAAATTGCTCATCAAATACCCTTATGATTTCACCTTTTTCAATCTCCCTACAGAAACTCTGTATAGCCTGTCTTGCTGTGATTTTATATTTCCTATGGGTTAAATCAACTTCGTTATATTTGTTCTGCCCTATCCATAATTCTCTTGGATGAAAAGAGTTAAACATGATACGCCTGTTCACTATATCTTCTTCAATAAACAGGTTAGCAGTTCCTATGGAAAGTCCATCTTCAATATACGGCCTTGCCTCTGAATAAAAATTGGATTTCTGAAGTGCGGCATAAAGCTGTTCCTCTACATCCTGAAGCCATCTCTTTGCTTCGTTAATATCGTTCAAGTTTTCTTCTTCAAAGACCATCCTGAACCATGCAGTTGCAGGGTTAATCATATTGCCGTAAACTCCGTCAGCAGCTAGTTGTAAGGCTGACAGGGCAGTTCCGTCAAAAGTGGTTTGTCCCTGCTCAAATCCTTTCTGCCTTGTGCCGTCTATATCTTCTCTCTGGATATTTACGAAGTTCGCAACATCAGTCCAGAGGGGATGCCATAAAACTCTTATATCCTCTAACTGCTTCTGTTTCTTTAAGATATAATCGGCTCTTTCGATATCGTTTTTAACTATCGGCATTTACTGTGCTACCTTATTGATGAAGATTTTTACAGTACCCTGAGAGCTTGTTGAAGAACTTATGATGTATAAATTTAGACTACCCTTTACAAAGCGTGGAACATGAGTAATCGAAGTTGTAGTAGTTATGTCAAGCGAAAGCAAAGAAGAAGATGTGGTGAAAACTATAGGCCACACTTGCTCTGTGTTTGAGGCGTGTCTGTTTAAAAGCTGACCATCCAATATATCAAAACCGTCTGAATCTGTAAGAGTGATATCGTAAAGAGGTTTTGGAGCCGGAGTGCCAGGTACAGTAACTACACGAAAAACAAAACCATCAACAGGTTCAACAGTTGCGGTTGATGATACGCTTCCACCAGTAGAAGTCCATTCTAAATTGATAATTTTAACTCCCTCACCTGTGTAGTCATCAACTGTTTCTGTAATACTCCCCTGCGAATAAACAAAAATGGGGATTAACAAAATAAGAAAAATTAATAACCAATGAAATCTTTTCATAAATTCCTCCTTTAACCTAATAGGGATGGTTGCCCACCCAATGTTATTCTTGTGCTTGCTAAACCCTGTTGCCTACGCAACTTATTTTTCATTGCTATTCTCGATAAACCTGCCTTTTTAAGTTCCTCTTTAGCATCAAGTTTTTGTTGGTCACGCATTATATTCTCTTGTGCCTTCCTGTCTTTCTCTGATTGTCTGGAAGATGCAGATGTAGCATAAACGCTTGCCCCTGCTGCTGCTGCTCCTACTATATACCCTAAGTATGGAACTATAAACGCCATAATATTTCCTCCTTATAAAAGTTTTTCGTAAATTCTTTCTCTTGCCTTGTAGTTCATTTTTTCAAGTAAAAGACTGAAGTCATGGTCCAGCTTTACGGTTATATATGTTTTCATAACTCCAAGTTCTTTAAGTTCAGTTTCAGCAAACTTAATTAATCTTGTAGCGTTAAATCCCTTACGGTATTCTTTGTCAATAAACAAAACATCATTTAACGCCATAAGGCAATCCATATGGTGAGGATGAGCCTGAATAAATGAAATAAAATAACCTACTAATTTTTTTTCATCTCTCATAGTTACGACATGAAGTATTCCCATTTCATCAAGAGTTTTATACTTTTCAAAGTTGGGGTTTAGAGAAATGATATCCTGATGGTTTTCAACTTCACTCCAATGGTCATGGATGAGGGGTTTGAGTGCCTCAATTATATCTGCTAACTTCTCAGTTGCATAATTAATCATTTATTTCATGGGGTTATGAGTTCCTAAACTATGTACGCTTATTTGATATAGATATATCATGAAGTGACATAATTTGTCAAGCAGGCTAAATCGTTTAAAATCAGGGGGTTAAGTTTTGACTGACAAATTGTGTCAGTTTGTGGTGACAAAAAATGTCAGTCGAGGATTATACTTTTAGGTAGTCAAAGGGGTTGTAGGGCTTATCTTCACCAGCCATCTGGTCTTTAAACTCCTGTAAGATGTCTTGGTGTTTAATAGAACCCTGCTGACAGGCAAGGTGGAAGTAATTAAGGGCATGACGGTAATGGTCATCACCGAGTTTACGGTATTTATAAATCCTGTCACCAGTAAGTTCATCTTCCTCAAGCACTTTGACCATGTTGCAGACTTCAAGTGCAAACTGCTCTATCTCAGGGTTTCTACGGGGGATTTCAAGCATACCATCATGCACAACCATGTTATGAGTAGTATCGCATATTTCAGTTCTTCTTTGAACTATAATGCCTGTCTTTTCATCTTTTCTTTTGGATACTCTCATCTTCTCCTGATAGTCACATAAGAATATCCTATAAGGTTCTGACTTCTGAAAGTCCCTGACCTTATAAGTTTCAGGTTCGGCATCTATTACAGCAGAAGTAACCCTGTATTCTTTAGCCTTATCGTGCAGGGCATTGAAGTCAGGCAACCTTCCGACATAGATAATCTTATACCTATCAGTGGCTTGCATATAACCAATCACAACATGAAGTTCGTTCTTTCTGACATCCACGCCCATTGCTGTTTTCAGTAAAGGATTTGGGTGCATTAAGTCCTGTCCACAGCAGGCATACACATCATTTCTGGTAAGTTTGTTTTCAGACGGGACATAGGCCATGCCAAGTTTAGAGTTATAGACCTCACTTAAATTACCATCAGGGGGATTTAAAAATAAGTTCAGAATAACTTTAGGTTCAATATATGTTGAATTTAACTGGCTAATCCACCAGCCTATTGATTCTTTTGATTTAGAAGGTATTTCTGCTACCCATCTGCCATTACGGGAGAATATCTCATTCTTACATTTTTGACATACTCTTATAACTCTGCCGTCAGAAGTTTCAAGCAGACAGTCAGGGAAGGTAAGTTCAAGGCATGTTTCAGCATTACACTTCTCGCATTTAATCATCCACACCCTTCTGTCAGAGTCCTCATAGTCACGGTCTATACCGAAATTAGGTACAGTAGGTGTGCTTATACTTATTATCTCCTGCACTTCTGAGTGTGACACTCTTTCAAGTGCAAGTTGAACCATCTCTGAAGTCATCTCGTCTTTCTCGTCAAATACTATACAGTCAACCGGCACACTTTTAAGCTGAGAGGATGTTGACTTTGAACCCTCGATTTTATGTGATGACCTTGCTCCCCGAAGGTAAAGCATAGCCCTGCCTATTTTTTTGATATTAGCTGCATCCGTATCCTGCACATACCTGCCTATGGCTTCAGGGTTATTAGATATTATAGTTTGAAATCTGCCCTTTGAAAAGTCAGTTACATCATCTCTGGTTGGGAACAGATATAACACTCCCTGTGGATACCAACCGAATATCATACGATGAACTTTCTTGATTATATGGGTGGTCGAATTATGTGTTGGTATCATAGATTTACCTGCAAGATATAAATGAGTTGGATTGTCCATGGAAATACATCTGACAGGAACGGATTTAACTTTTTCAACATGGGTGATTCTTCTTCTCTCTGTTTCTGTTGTTCTTTTACCTTTTCTATCAAGAAGTCTATTTAATTTTCTTTTTAGTTTAAATATCTCGGTTTCCCTATAAACACGGAAATAAATATAATAAATAGGTTTCGGTTTACTTTTTCGTTTATTTCCATGCCAGCCATTTGTATCCATTCCCTTAAAATTAATTTTAGCTTTTATCCCTAATGTCATTATTAATTCATAAACATCATCAATTAATCCTTTATCTGAATTTGCAAAACTGCAAGAACCATTTTTATCTACCGTGCCGTCACTATCCATTAACCCACAAAGTAAATCTAACCTTTGCTGATAAGATGCCCTTAAATACATATATGGGATATGTTTGTTTTTATAAACATTTAACTTTCTTAATACACCACCACCCCTAACCCAATGCCCCCCGTATCCTTTTATCTGTATCCTTCTAACATTTTCATATCTGTTGTCTTCCACAATACTAAAACCTTGGTTCCGCTTTTTAAATATCTTTCCATATTCGATAGCATCATCGACATGAGCAGTTATTCTTAAAGAATCTCTATTCCCATCTCCAAGCCATAAGCCCAATACATAAGGGTCGAGAGATAAAATTTTATCTGGAAGATTTAATGGTTTGCACACTTTAAGAGCATATCTATTTCTATGTCCTCGAACCTTAAAAGTGTTAGAGATTTCTTTCGTTGTTATAGTTCTGACTTTTTTATATCTATAATGACCCTCATCTTCTAATGTCCATAAATGATTTCCGTCTGATATAATTTCAGAACCATCGGAGAATATTATCTTATAACAATCTTGGTCAAAATGAATTGAACTGACATAAGTTACTTTGCGTGGATAACCATCTTCTCCAAAAACCTCATCCCCAATTTCAATTGCACCCATTAATTTCCATCCATATACTGTGGGTATTGGAGTATTAATATCTAATGGAATTCCCATCTGAGCCGCTTTCTTGAAGCATTGTTTCTTGTGATTTTCAAGAAGCCAATCCAGTTGATATTCATGCCCTTTGAGTTTGTAGGGATTAAACTCGAAGTGTATTTTTTCTTTAGTTATCCAGTAAAACACATCCTGTGCTTTAAGGTTCTGACTTAACTGTTCATCTTTAGATACTGTCTTTTTATGAGCCATTATTTAAATAATACCTCTTTTTTGAGCAAGTTCATAAGCTTGTCGATATGCAAGAGAAAATCTACGCCTTAATTGTCTGAATATTTTATTTTTATCAGTAATGAATCGCCATAGTTGATAATTCGATATTCTGTTTATCTTAAATTTTTTATAAATAACGCTGTATTTACCAATCTCTACTGGCAATGAAACTTTCTTCCACTTAAAGGAACCCATCATTTTCCCCCTTTCCATCTTCAGGAATTATTGATTTGCCTGCATATCTGGAGAAAATGACTTCAAGTGTGTCACCTGTTCTATGGTGTATGGGTTCAAGAGATTCAACATATAACTGTGCGGCAAACTTAGAATCCTTATGCTTTACAGCCCCATACTTTACCCAATAGACAACTCCTTTGGGGATTATTTTCAGAGCTTCTTCCCCAGTAACTTTCTTCTCTCCCCGTTCAAGTACATCAACAATCAACTTCATATTATCTCCTTTCTTGAATATCTTTTTAAATATATTCATATCGTTATTATACCCCTTTCTTTGAGCTTATGCACAACACCTTCCTGAATATCTACCTTCATTACAATGCTTCCGATAGTGTATGTAATCGGTCTTTTTCTTCTTGTAACTTTATCCCAACATAGACAAGCATAACCCTTTTGTTTTTCAAGTTGATGATACTCAGCATGAGTAACTGGTATTAATTTAGGCAGAGCATTATAGAGATTGTAATACTGCTCTACCCTGTCATGGATAACTAAATCTATGTTGGGAGTATCGTTCATTACTTTTTCTTTACAGGTTTCTTAACTACTGGTTTCTTATGTCCGGGTTTGCTTTTGTAATCTTTCTTACCTGCTGTTTTGTGTGGCATCCTTTATCACCTCCTTGAAGTTTATAAGATTATTATCTTTGAAAATCTGAAAAAGTCCTGAGGATAAAGCTATGATTTGCTGATGCTCTAATTTCAATCCCAAATTAAAATTAATAGCTTCTATAAATTCATGGATTAGGGATTCTTCCTGATGTGATTGAGGAAATGAATTGTCAATTAAAATAGTTAAAGTGCCACCACAATGAGTACCAAATGCTCCATGTTCTTTATCAAGCTTAGGGTCAAACTTTATTTCATACTCATGTCCCAAGATTTTAAGTTTCATTGCTCCCCTTTCCTTAAATGTTTTACAGTTGATGATGCTTGCTTTACCATAGGATGCCCAGGCGTTATCCCATGTGCTTTATCTATATAAAATTGTGCCTTATCTATAAATGATGAATCTAATATTGCCATATTAGTGAATAAGGTGACAGCCCTGACTAAAACTTCCAGATTACCAGGGTTCACTTTAACCTGTTTTTCTACTTCACTTGCAGTAAGTAATATAAAATTCCCACCACCTTCGTTTTGAACTGCCCCTGTTATTAGCGAGTTATTAGCCAACGTCAACATCAACTGTCTTGTAACTGATAACCCGAATGTTCTGTAGTCAAGTAGTTCCTGAAAGTTACCCTGCATCTTAGGGAATGTGCTTGTAGTTTGTGATGCCATGAATGTAGTGAACAGACTGTTAGATACCATGATAGGTTTATAGTGTAAGTAGTATCCCCCGATTACAAATACTATCATAGCAATCAGCAATACTAAATTAGCTGTTAGTTTTCTTTTGAATGTTGTCATATTTCCTCTTGATAAAATTAAACTTAACACAACACAACTCAACCTAGCAAAACCCAACGAACCAAAACGAAACATAGCAAAACTCAACGGAACCTAACTATTGTTTCTTTTTGCTATTTGTTACTAATTCAAATCTCCCATGATTACCCGAACACTTCGGACTATTAGGTCTGTTATCCCCAACACCACAATGAAATCCTGCAAGAGATAAGAGATTAACTAATTGCTCTGCCGATATGAAATTTATATTATGGTTAATTTTCAATGTTGCTTCCCATTCATCTATTTCTGCTCTTATTTTCCAATCTGTACCACCACGATTAAGAGGAAGAAAGTCCTCTCTTTTTCTTGGCTGAGAGTGGTTTTCTAACGGAATATGCTCATCCATAATAAAAAAAGCTTTTCTCATGTCCGTCATCTTCAATTCAGCTATTTTAGATGCTGAAATCATAGCCGTCTTAAACCAATTCGACAAAGCAGATACTTTACCTTTTTCATTTACAATAATCTTGGTTTTAAAAATCTTGTCAGGGTCTTTGGCCTCTCTACCTTTTGTCGCTTTTTTTAATTGTTTATCTTTTATCTTTTGCATATCTTCATCTGTCTTGGGGTTCATTATAAGTGTGCTACCAATCATCCCCTTTACTTTAACTTCGAAAGTCCCCATCTTTGGTCTTGGAATACTTATATCCATTTCTTCCTCCTTTTAAAGGGTTAACAAAACTCAACGAAACTAAACAGAACATAACCAAACATAACCTAACCGAACACAACTGAACAAAACACATCATTCCCCTTTCCTACTCGCATAAGCAAGCACCGTAAAAAACATTATATAAGTATTGATATTGTCGAATACGAAAAGATTTTGCACAAAGTAAGCTATCACTCCCGATAGAACTACGAATGTTCCAATACGAGTCGGCATTCTTAACTTATAAAATAATGCTACAAACAAACTCAGATAAAATAATAAGCCGAATATGCCTGCATTAATAAACCAATCAAGTACTACATTGTGCGACCTGTCAACCCAAGTTTCTATTGCGAACAATTCAGGATTAAAATATTTAGAATAAACTACTATAAAGTTCTCCTGTCCCCATCCCAATAACGGTTTCTCTTTAATGCCCTGCCATGCAATATCCCAAGTCATAAGCCTCACCTGAGTAGTAGGGTCATCTAAAGATATTTTAGATATTCTTGATAGTGCGTGATTGCCTTCCATGAGGGGGGTATCTTTAAGGGCGAATATCATAACTGTAAATAGGAACATTAGGGTTAGGGTGTATATGCAGATGGTTTTAAGTTTCATCTCCGCTTTTTCTCCTCCATCAATCCATACATTAATAATTGATAAATTAACCACAAAGGAACTGACAAAATTAAAGTGTCAAGACTTATCTTATCTGACAAATAAAAAAATTCAGTCCCTATTAACCCTGATATCATTAAAATAGTTCCCCACATTTTTCTCCCCTTTCATTAATATTACCATTAAGCAGAAGGCTATAACTCCTACTGCAAGTCCGACTACAGCCCCTCTCGTAGCTGAGAAATAAATAAGTAATAGGTCAAGCCCTATGAAAGCAAAATAAGGCAATCTAAACCAAAATCTTTTAATGTTGCATATCAAGATAGATTTAATAACAATAGCTAAGACACAGTAGGAAGCTACATAAGAGGAATTACCTATCGTGCCTATCGGTCTACCGTCAGATGGCAGATGCCCGATAATCCCTGCCTTCTCCCAAATAATATATCCTGACAATAATACACTTACTAAGACAAAAGAATTTAACAGGACAAGCCAATCGGTTTTAGTTTGAAACATACTGCTGACTAAAATAAAGTACATGCAGAGATGAAGCAGGGTAATGTACCCATCCATGCGTTCATAACTTGACCACATACTGTTATAGGGGTTTACTCCAAATAGATTAGCAACGCCTACTACCAAGGTGAAGAATAAAATTAATTCAAGCATGGTGGAACTTTTAAGCCGATACCTTTTATTCACTACTATCAGCCCAAACCAAATTACAGTTACCAGTTCCACCATTATTCTAAATGCAAAGTTCTTGCCGGTTATATAAGGGAACACTAAATCATAGGCAACATAGAGGGATATGAATGGGGTTAACAGTAATATAAATTTAATTAGGTTAGGCATTACAGACAAACCCTAATTAAAACAAATAACGAAACATACAAAATAACTCCGACAATAATTAAGATAATTACTTTAGTGTTATTCGTCATTCCCAATTTCTTCCATTTCTTGCAGTTCCACGAACTGTGTTATGTCCGTTCATGTTGATTCTAATATTCTATCCCCATCAAAAGTAAACCTAGTTCTTTCCCCAATAGTAAATAAACTCTCAAAAAATCCCATCACACACCCTCTAATATCTTATTCCTCATCTTCTTAACCTCCCTCATAGAAAATCCCATTAGCTTTGCCCAATATATAAATCCCTTACCCCGAAAGAATTTAATAGCATCAACTTTTTTATAATCAATACTCCCATTTAAATCCTTCATGCTCTGTTCAATAACGGCCAACGCTAAGTTCTAAATCCCCGTAATATCCTC
>SDBT01016854.1_pt1 | contig 11554 bp, 9 predicted proteins | sample 2277101 | NCBI WGS metagenome assembly SDBT01 (sample SAMN10404973, study PRJNA504765) | marine sediment metagenome | isolation source: marine sediment core GS10_PC15, 103 cmbsf | place: Arctic Ocean: Southern Knipovich Ridge | collected 2010
GCTATAAGCTCTGCAAAGTTGTAATTCACGCTTGTCACTCCAAAGTCTGGCTCGCGCTGGAAGGGTGTTCGCACGTAGTGGACGTGGTGTTCATCGCCATCGAACTCGACGATGGCGAGGATGAAGCCATCCGGCTTGTTCAGCGAGTAGAGGATCTCGTTGCGCGTGACGCCGATGGTCGCGGCTCCTGAGATTCGGCCCTTTACCTCGACGAAGCGCAGCTTTCCCGATTTCGGGTCCCGACTCTCGATGTCGTACCCTAGCTTGTCACACTCGCGGTCTACAGGCTCGAAGCCAAGGCCACGTTCCACCTCCATCACAATCGCGCGCGCGCGGGCGGCGGAGGCCTGGGTATCCACAGCCGAAAACGACGTGACTGGGCTGGTGCCCGTCATTTTGACCAGCAGGCCCATCGGCACGACCACGAGCGCGCCGAGCACAACAGGCGGCAGCGCGGAAATCTGACCTTCTAGGTCTAGTTGTTCCAAACGCTTCTGAAGGCGCGCTTGCAGGTTGTCCGCGCGCCGCCGCGCCTCCAGCGAATTGAGGCGGGCGTTGGGCTTGCCGGCCTGTTCCTGGAGCTTCAAATCCTCAGCCCGGTGATCCCAGTAGCTAATCTCTTTGGTCAGCCGGTCTTTGACCGCCGCGCGGGTCTTGTCGATCCATTCTATGCGTCGACCACGCACCTCATCGAGATGCTCCGGGACGACATGCTCTATGGCGTAGCTTTGAGCCTTTTGCTCCAATTCACGACTAATCCAGGTACACTCCGGGCGGTCGAGGATAGCCTGGACACCTGGCTGTTCGGGTTTCAGCGGTCGGTAGTCAAGATAGGGTGCATAATGAATGTGGCGAGTGTTCCCCTCTGCGTCTAGCTCCACGTAGAGCATGCGCCGGGAGACAACCCGTCGCTCGCCGCTTTTTGTGAAGCTCGCGTCCTGGATCGCGTGCTCTAGGTACAAAAGCAATCGAGGGACGTCCCCATGGTCCCGCTCGTCTACCAGCACGGTGCCGCGCCGCAAGAGGTCGCGGTGACGTTCGAGCGTGAGATCGAGTGTGGCGTCGAGAAGCGGGTGACCCGGGCAAACGAACGCTGCCAGCGGCTGACCCTGTGGCGCGAGCAACTGCTTCTCAAACGCGATGCGCTCGTAACGAGGCAACACCGGTTCCCCGATACCGATCAGGCGGTCACGATTCCGGACGGGTGCCGGCACGTGGGTAACTTCATAACGGCGCGTTTCGCGCTGCCGAATGCTACCGCCTAATCGTTTGAATGCATCTAAGAAGAAGGACTCGATGTAGTGTGGCTGCAATCGACGTGCCTCGGCCCGCTCCATGTCTTCGCGGATGCGTTGCACACGGCTTGCGTCCATTGAGTCGTGTGCCAACGCTCGCTCTTCGATGAGATCCTGAAGTTGGGATGGATCGAACGCATCATCGAGGACCTGCGTTAGTCGTGCCCGGACCTCGGGCTGCTCTCCATATCGGACCGCCTCGATCAAAAGCTCCCGGAGCGGCTTTCCCTCGAACTGGAGTTTTCCCAATACATCGAACACCTGACCGCCAAGGGCCTTCCGCGCTTCGTTGAGCTTCTCGAGTAGTTTGCGGTAAACGTCCCCCTCGCGCGTCTCCTCTGCGACTAGGTTCCACAGGTGGCACACCTCGGTCTGTCCGATACGGTGGATGCGGCCGAAGCGTTGCTCGATGCGGTTAGGGTTCCACGGCAGGTCGTAGTTCACCATCAGATGGGCGCGCTGCAGGTTGATACCTTCGCCTGCTGCATCAGTAGCTACCAACACTTGCACCCCAGGGTCATGGCGAAACGCCTCCTGAGCCTTCAACCGTGCTTCACGACCCATGCTGCCGTGAATCATAACCACGGCCTCCTGTCGGCCGAGAAGCGTTGTGATGCTCCTCTCAAGGTAGCTCAGCGTGTCGCGGTGCTCCGTGAAGACCACGAGCTTCTGCCCTGGTGATGCTTCAGGCGGCGGCACGTCCTCCTGGCCGTACCTCGCCGCAGGTTCTCCGACGCGATTCGCAATCGCTGCTGGCGTGAAAACCTCCGTTAGCAAGCTCGCGAGTTCCCGCCACTTGCGATCCTCTCCGCTGCGCCGCACTGAGTTTGCGATGCCTTCAAGATGCCTCAGGGTCGTGATCTCGGCCTTCAGCTCGTCTATGGTTCGAGCCGCCGTAGCCTGATCGAGGACCTGTTCCTCAACAGCATCAACCTCGTTCTCCGGCGCTTCGTCGAGGTCCTCAACGTCCTCTTCATCCAGTATCGGAACGTCGGCGACGATGGCCGCGGCGAATGCACCGCGTTGCAACAGTTCGAGTTCGCGCTGGCGCTTCTCCAGGCGCTCGCGCCGCCTACGCAGCGATTGGTAGATAGCCTCGGGGGATGAGGCCAGGCGACGCTGAAGGATTGTGAGAGCGAAACCGACTGTGCCCGCGCGCTTGTCGTTTTGTAATGCCTCGGCCCGATTAAACTCCTCCCGGACGTACGCCGTGACTTCCTTGTAGAGCCGGGCCTCGACGTCGGACAGTTTGTACGGGACCGTATACGCGATGCGCTCCGGGAAGAGAGGCGTTTTGTCGAACTTGAGCAACGTCTCTTTGACCATTCGGCGCATCAGATCAGAGACGTCGACAGCGTGCACGCCGTCGCGGAAGCGTCCCTCGAAGCGGTCGCCGTCAAGAAGAGCCATGAAGAGCTGGAAATCCGCTTCCTTGCCGTTGTGCGGCGTGGCCGTGAGCAGGAGGAAATGACGGGTGAGCGTCGCCAGCAATTGGCCGAGCTTGTAGCGCTTCGTGTACTTGACCTCGCCGCCGAAGAAGGTGGCCGAGAGCTTGTGGGCCTCGTCGCAGACCACCAAGTCCCAGCGACAGTCGGGAGCTTTGAGCTTCTGTTGAACGTCCTCATTTCGAGAGAGCTTGTCGAGCCTGGCGATGACCAGGTTGTTCTCCATGAACCAGTTGCCGGTGCGGGCGGCTTCGAGCTTGTCGTTGGTCAGTATCTCGAATGGGAGCTGGAAGCGCCGGTAGAGCTCGTCCTGCCACTGCTCCGCCAGGCTACCGGGGCAAACCACGAGACAGCGTTGCAGGTCTCCTCGCGCAATCAGTTCCTTGATGAAGAGCCCCGTCATGATGGTCTTGCCCGCCCCCGGATCGTCGGCGAGGAGGAACCGGAGCGGTTGGCGCGGCAGCATGGCTTCATAGACCGCTGTGATCTGATGCGGTAGCGGCTCCACTAACGAGGTGTGCACGGCCAGCACCGGGTCGAACAGGTGCGCCAGTCGGATGCGGTGTGCTTCCGAGACTAGCCGAAAGAGACTCCCATCTCCGTCGAAACTCCATGGCCGGCCCTGCTCGACCACCTCGAAGCGCGACTCGTCATGGCGGTACAGGAGCATGTTAGCCACACGCCCGCCGGGGTCTTTGTAGGTGAGTTCAAGAGCATCGGACCCGAACCAGTGGACCCCGACAACGGTTACTAGTGAGTCTGGCAGAACGCCGCGTACGGCTGCGTTCGGCTGGAGATCTTCAAGTTTGCTCATGCCTTAAGTTTCTCATGAGCGTTATCGTGATGGGAATTAGCCTCTCCAGTCGTCCAAATTTTCTCCACAAGCTTTCCGATTGTTAGCTGTTCGGTTTAGTTTCGGGCGTGTGACCAGCAAGCCACCGAACGGAGCAGGATTGTTTTGAAGAGCGTCTGGACTGTACCGAGGTGGGTCGAGATGCTCTTCTTGGATTTTCTCTGGAGCTCGTCTGCTCGCTCGCCTGAGCCTTTTTCTCTATATTGCCTCGCTTGGTTAAGGGCTCGGACAGCGACCGCTGGGACGTTCCGGCCTCCGCCCTTCATATATAGAAGCGAAGATTCTAACCGGTCGGATTGGCAAACGCCAACGCCCTGGGCCACCAATCTGGAACCAATGTGCGACCAAGGTGCTAAGTGTTCTTCATGGTGAGAGTTAGATAGGTGCCGTTGATAGTGGCATCAGCAGGAAGGAACCAATCGGAGGGAGCGAACTGCCAGTTGTCCGAGTGGTCGCTTTTGAACCTCTCCCACTCTCGTGTTTCGATGTATAGTCAACTTAAGAGTCTCGTGTCACTCAACTGTCACCGTTTCGGCCTCGGGCTGTTTCCCTGGTATCGGCTTAGGTGACAACCCCTTGAGACGATACGTATGATCGAGCAAGTTGAGTCCAACCCGAAGGAACTGGTGGAGTTATTCGACGCTCTCAATCAGGAATTTTGGGACAGCAGGCTACCCGACACGACGCTTTCGTGGGGACCGTTAAACGGGTCGCAGAAGGCGGCAAGTGACCCAATGGGTAGCTGCGGCAAGCCAGAAATCCGGATCCTTCCCCGCTATAAAGAGAAGGGTTACTTCAGCCATGGCTTCGTTCGCGAACTCATGCTTCACGAAATGTGTCATATCGCCGCGTTCCAGCGAGGCGAAACAGCGGCACACCCGCAGCATGGCCCAGTGTTCTGCCGAGAATTGGAGAAGCTCGCTCCACGCGGAGAGAAGTGGGCCAAGAATGAGGCCATGGTCTACAAAGACCTCCTCGCCATTCAACAGCCATAGTCATAGGAGTAATAATAATGGCGAAAATCAAGTTCACGGGGCGGAGGCTGGAGTCACTGGAGCCGCCGGCTGTGGGAGGTGGATTACTGGAACACCGACGGTCCGCCCGGCTTCGGCATTGGAGTTTCTCAGGGTGGAAGCAAGAGCTTTTTTCTCGCTCATCGACGGGGTGGAAAGCTCAAGAGGTGGACTATCTGACGCTTCCCTGCAACGTGTCACTTGCCGAGGACCCGAGAGAAGGCGAAAAAGGGCGGATCACTTAGCCCGGCTATTGACAGGCGGATGCCAACCACGAAGATCCCCCCTTGGGGCAGAAAACTGAGCAGAAGCGAGCAGGCACGTTCCAAGATCCGTTTTGCCAGCGGGAAGAAACTCTCATGACGGGAGGGGTAAACGCGAAATATAGCCTAGTCGGCTGCATCAGCCAGCCTCCTACCAAGGTCCGTGAGCCGTCCGTATTCGTATTGTTCTCCTATATCGGATGCGAGTTTTTTGTTTCTAATATCGAATATCGTGCGATTCGCAAGGTTTTTATCGCCGCTGAAGCACATAGCAATTTCTAAGACATTGACTGTAGTATGTGATGTCTGGTCGTGAGCCGCCTTTAGCGCCTTTAGTAGGCGCCTTTCCTCTTCTGAAATGGGTGCTTCATTGAGAAGGTGTCTATGTGGCTTCTTTTTCGGACTGAAGGACGTTAGACAAACTAATGGCTGCGCCAAAATCGCCGTGACTCAGCCAATCAGTTCCGGTATCGTCCACGTCGCAGTTTGCCATCTTCAGCCGATTGGCCAGTTCTCTTCGTTTTTGCGGCGAGCCGTCAAAATCGACATAGTTGATTCCGGAGATGTCTGAAAACGGCCGAACAGTTCCTATCCTTACGAGAATTGTTCTTTCTGGGTGCTTTCCAAAAGCCATCCCGGCCTCGAACACCACGTTTTGGCGCGGTTGTGGGGTCAATGTCAATTCCCATGATTCTTCATTGTCCCCGCGATAACTTTCCCGAAGTTGGGCTTCATCTTCACCAGTCAAGAGAACTATACTAGCCTGAGCATGCCGAAAAGCGGCTGTGACAACCTCCAGCGTATGCGGTGAGGGTTTCCCGGCTAGTTATAGCATTTGTCCACTCGATTGGGTTTAGGTCAAGTGCTCGAAGGAATTGAAACATAGCCGTCTTCGCGTTCAAATTCCTGCCGTGTATTACGAAAACAGCTTTTGTGTACACGTCGGAATCCGCCTGCAGCCTAACGGCTTGCATCTCTCTCTCCTATCCCCTTCACTCGCCGGTGTTTCGAATTGAGCGTCTAGTTGTCCTAAAAGCCTCTTACTGAGCTTGAGGAAATCCAACGCGGCCTTAACCCGAGACTCTGCCTCAAAGATATAGGCACCCTATGCCAAATGCGGGGGACAGCGCTGAGCCTGGCCGATCTCGTACATCGTAGCTATTTGAGAATTTGGCGATTCCCGGTTCATGTATTCGGCTTGCCCTTTTTCTAATTCGTACTCTTCTATTTTTTTTGTGAGCATGACCACGATAATTGCGGGGAACAGGGCGGATTCTGGTTAAGAAGAATAGGGGAAAAGAAAAAACTCCCTCAGTAACCGGATCCGGCCGCGTTCGCCAAGTGTGCGTCTCTTGAACTTGACTCGGAAACTTCTTCAGTCGTCCGTACTTTCTGGCTGTTTTTTCGTCCATGCCGGCCTTAGCGGCCGCCAACGATAACGACTTCTCGGTCTGCATCAGTTTCATCAACCTCCTCACCTGTCGGTCCGTAACCATCCAAATGTCCTTTCGATGCAGGAGTTTGGATCAACCCACGACCGTTAGAAAACCGGGAATTCTAATTGTCGTCAGGCGGGAAATATACTTGTCGCTCATCACCGCGCGATTCCAAAAGTAGTAAAGCCAGGACCCCCGATGCCAAAAATCGATATGTTGAAAACGGTCGGCATGAAGAACGTGAAAACGAAAAGCTGGCGTTAGAGTTTTATGAGCACCTTTGAGTTTCCTGCTCCGGGTTGCGGCCATGCCGCGGGGTGGAAACGGTCGCCCTGGCCGGCCGCCGAAACCGACGTTCCACCCCCGCTCGAGTGGTAGCGCGGGGAACGGACGCTGAGCGCCCACGCGCTCGCAGGTTGAATTCATCGCCCTTTTGATGTTGAAACGGATGTTACTAGGATCAGGGTAACTGAAGTTGCTGCTCGCAGATTTCCGGGGGAATTTCCCGAGCTATTGACGCTCGTGACGTTAGCTCAAGATCAGACGGTGAGTAAATGAGGGCGAAGACAATGCCCGAGTTTAGTCTTTCTTACGAGCTTTTTCGCTTTGGATTTCTGGTGGTTGATGCTTTGTGCTTACCGGGTTGCCTCTCAAGAATCTCTCGCAATAGATCGGCTGCCTTGTCAAGATCCCCGAGCCAGCTTGCCACTTCGGATGGGACCATTGATAATTTAGGAGTTGTGGACGCAGATGGAAACCGCACCACGGTGTTTACCATCGGTACAATCTCCACTTTTGCTGTACGATGTCCGCTTGTTGGAATGGTCTCGATTGTGGTGCGACTTTTTGATAGCACTTCTAGTTCGTCGAGGGACACATCACACTGCGGGCGAGATAGTAACGTTTCCGGCATTAATATATCGCGAAGCACTCTGCGAGCAAGACCTCCAAACTCCCCTAGCAGACCATTTTGGGGATGAAGGCCTGCACAAAGCGCATACCAAAGCAACAGTGTTGGGAACTCGGCAAGGTACGAGGTGACGAGTTTGACGTAGAGTAGCGACCCGGGATTAAGGAGGCTAGCCAAATAGCCGCAAAAAAAGGAAGCTTCAACACTTCTGCGTACCCTTGACCCTGAGAAACGGCGAAGCGCATGCTCAAAAGTGACTACCCTTTCCTCGCGGGTCCCATTCATGGCGTCCAGAGTTGAGTCGCAGTCGATAACACCTTGAGCAAGATCCTCGACTATCATCCTGCTCACCTGACCAGTCGCATGTAGTTCACGACACGCCTCAGTCACAATATGTTTGAAGAGCCCATTTTGCCTATGATCAACAGCCATTTTAGGAAGCGCCACTTGGATAAGCGCATCCCACACAGGTTCAATATCCTCGGCGGTAGGTCTACGTTGCGGCTGACCCGTAATTTTTCGAGCAGAATCCCATCTCGTGGCGAGCTGGTTCTGTGGAACCTCGAGTCCCAGCGCGATAGCACGTGCTCGGCAGAATGAGAGCGTGCTTTCACAAGAGAGGATATTGAGCGAGTTCACGTCGATTCTGCCGCGCCCGTGGATTAGGACTTCTGCCATTGTGAGTGCAGCGCATGCGCGTTGTGCTGATCCAAGATGAGGACGTTCTCTTACCCTTCTCAGTATGTTTAGCGAATCCCCACCAATCACACGGCACAACGCTGTGAAAGGCCGATAGCTCTCAAGATATGTGGATGCCCAAGCTAGGAAATCAAGCACTTGGTCGCTACTAGTAACAATCAGATTCGGCAGCAATTCGGATTCATCGGGCTTCTCGGCCCATATCAACGTCACGTCGTCACTACTGCGGTGACGAGTCGGCAAATCTTCTACCTTAGCTGAGTCGAAACTGTATCTGCGCTTCTGACCTCCAAGGACTTCTAAAAAGCCACGTTTATTTGTCTGGGCGATCCACATGGCTATTCCTTAAAAAGATCGTCAAAGCTTGGTGGCTCTTTCGGATCAATCGCGGAGAAAGCACTTTCAATGTGCGGAGGTAGTGTATCAGTGTGATAGACATCAAGTATCGTTTTGGCCCGCGTTATACCGGTGTACGTCATGTGTCGCTGCAGTTGTCGAAATCTCTTAACCCACTCCATGCCTGCTATATGTGAGGCCCTGAACTCAAGGCCCTTTGCACTATGCAACGTGCAGACACAAATCCTCGTGTTTTCGTCGAATGGCAAATATCCTTCTTCCGCACTCTGATAGACGACAACTCCATCTAATTCAGTCCCGGCGAAGGCATCGTGTAGTATGGATAGTTCATTGTGCCGAGGGCACATAACGCCTATCAACTCCTCGGGATAGGCCTTGATCTGCAACCGAACAGCCTCCAAAATCTGCTTCGCTTGGACTTCAATGTCACCACAACGGTGTAACTGCACCTTGGACGGCATGAGCACTTCATTATATTGCGATGTTCCAGCAAGTGGGACATAATCGGTCCAAGACCGCCCGACCGCATCGGCCAATTCACAGATGAGTCGACCATTCCGGTAATGATGTGTTAGGTGATGCTCACGGCAATGCTGCTGCAGTACGGCAATCGAGTCGCTGTGGTCATAAATCTTTTGGCGACGATCGCCTACGGCAAAAATGTTATTGGTGATCGAAGTAGCCAGTTCGATCTCATCCGTCCAATAGTCCTGAGTCTCATCTAGCAAAATAGAGTCGTAGATTTTGCCGAGCCTTTCATGCTCGATTAGTTGCTTGAGAATTTTGCAGTTTTCGCGACGCTTTTCCTGGAAATCCGAAGCATTTGAAGGACTGCCGCCAAGCTGATTGATCATTTCCATTTCCCAGCGCTGAATGGTCTTCAACCTATCCCGGGGGATTCTGTATGGCGTCGGGCAGTGTGCTATGAACTCTTCAAGGGTGCGAGTAAATACAAGCATCAGCACGTTAGGCAGCCCTGCTCTAATCAGGTAGTTAGCGCGAAGCACCACTAGGTTCGTTTTTCCTGATCCCGGCGGACCTGTAATCAGGTAATTACCCTTAAGCGGCAAGTCGATGGCTTCTCGCTGCTCGTCATCAAGTTCTTCTGGCTTGACCCACCAGGTGTCATTCATAGCTGCTCTCGGCGTCTAACCAGCACAGCGTACTTCGTTCGGCGGAAGGTTCTTCAGGCAAGAGAGACTCCTCCATTGCAATAGTGAAAGCTGAGTAAGCTGCGTTCAGCGCGGAATTCTCAGCAGCGGAGTCGTATGCACCTCGATGGATAGTCCGTAGCGGCACCTCGATTTCTAATAAGTCGTGCTTTTTAACCCGTCCTACGGCCGCCGCAAAACTGATTTCGAACAAATACGGATTTGTTTCGATGAGTTGGACGCGATAGAAAAGGTGTAGTTTCTGATCGAGCCCGTGCCGTGATGATGCGGTGAACGACAGGAGGAAGTCATTGTCCGACAGATGTCGTTCTTCAGAAGGCGAAAAAATATCATGATCGTTGATGCAAGACTGCTTTAGGAACAACGCCAATTGTTTTTTGTTCTTTGCAGCGAGCCGAGAGGTTGCAGTTGGGGTTGCTTCGGCTGATTTTTGAGTCAGCTTTGCGCTCCTCGCCCTCTGGATTCGCTCCCTGAGCTCAGAAGTGGTCAGTTTGCTTTGAGGGGCGTCAGAAAACGAATCCCACGTAACCAACTTGAGACGCTTGGCTGGATCCTTAAGGAGACAGGTTCTTGCCAATCGGATTAGATCTGGCGGCCCACCGGGTCCATCGAAAATGGGATCTTCAAGTAAAACAGCTTTAACCAGGCGTGAGTAAGGTACCTTCTTATCGCAAAAAATGGGATGGCATGTTAGCAGGTCATGTAACACAGCGCCCAACTGGTAAAAAGTAACGGCCCGCCAACCTTCCACGGTGTCTTCCTCTTCGCGGATTAAAAATTCAGGCGGGCTGTAACGCGTCGTGCCGACGAACACCTTCGTATCAGTTGTGTCAGTAATCTCGCCAACTCCCAAGGGACGTACAACCCCAAGATCCAAGAGAATGCCTCTATCAGCGCCCGGCATGATGACAATATTCGATGGTTTTATATCTCTATGCACTAACTCCAACTCTTCCAAAAAACGTGCTGCGGATGCTATCTGAGATATGATTGTACGAATCTGATTTCTAGGTATGTTCTCAAGATCTTTGTCCAAGCTCGGCGCTTCCAGAAAAGGCATAATGATGAAGTCGAAACCGGTCTTGTCACATTGCCCACCATCAAGAATGGAGATCAGGTTCTCGTGGTGTTTGCCTTTAAGCGTCAACTGACGGTTTATTCGATCCTTTTCTATATCCCTTCCGTGCTTCTCCATAAATACCGGATCAAAGACTTTTAAAGCTACCTTCTCCTCACCCTTTAACGCCTCAAAAACGAGAGCAGAAGCTCCGCGATCGATATATCGACTCGCCACGCAGCAGCCGACCGGAGAATTCAGAACTTGGTCCACAATCTTCTGCGTTTCTGGATCGATCGTTATCGATTTCGACATATTCATTGTTTGATTAGATTACCCTCAAGATGCGAAATCGCCCCCAACCTGACGTGAATCCTGTCGTCGAGCGATTTTTTTCCGAGTTCCTGTGAATATTCATCCTCACTCCTAATTAAGAGAGACGAAATCTGGCCATAGAAACACCCCGTTTTAGTGTTCGGGGGCCAGGGTTGGAAGAGCTCAGTTCGTACTCGGCTCGAAGTTTGCGTGAACCAGCAGCAGCGGCACAAGCTGCTTGCTGAGAGCAAATGCAAGTGTTTTCTTCAGACTGCAGTGAACTACCCAGATCTTACATCTCTCAGCCAGCTCATGTGCTTGATCGATGCAAGTACATTAGGTTTTTTGGTCGGGGCGAGAGGATTTGAACCTCCGACCCCTGCTCCCGAACTTGTCGCAAGGGTAGGCTACGCAAGCTAGAGGCATGGAGTCAAACACAATTTGTTCGGCCTCACGAAGGAGAAGCCTACCCCCCTGGGATTTCAGCCTTCTTGCCTACAAGCTTCTATTACATCGTCTACCGCCTGGAACAGGCCCATGTTGGCCTGGGCTTCGGTTCCCCAGCACGGTGGGCCAGTATGGGGAGACGAGAAAACACCATAGGCGATTGTATTCACCCCTGAATTGTACTGCAAGGCCTCCGAAACTGGCCGAATAGGTGTCTATGAGTGTCTGGATCCTGGATAGGGAAAAGCTTCAGGGGCAGTGGTCGACCGTTGCCTATGGTGTTGCTGTTTGG
>SDBT01016856.1_pt1 | contig 11554 bp, 14 predicted proteins | sample 2277101 | NCBI WGS metagenome assembly SDBT01 (sample SAMN10404973, study PRJNA504765) | marine sediment metagenome | isolation source: marine sediment core GS10_PC15, 103 cmbsf | place: Arctic Ocean: Southern Knipovich Ridge | collected 2010
TTCTGGGCAATGCCGTTTGGGACCTGGAAAGATACAGTATTGGTCTGCAAGGACGAAGATGGTGAAGTAATTGAGTTAGACCATCCTGAAGAGGGTCACGATATCCTATTCAACAAAGAGGGAACCCAGCTAAAGACCAAGTATACTGGTATCCGCCTCGGAAAACAAAGACCAATCGTATCTGATGAAGACGACATAGAGAAAATATTGTCGTTTATTCAAGAGAACCCACTCAATGAAGCTTTGGTTTTCTTCGACAATGAATATCTCCAAAGCATATTGGAGGGACAAGCAGCACCTAGTGATAACGATGAAGACGAAGACGAAGACGAAGACGAAGAGGAGAAAAAGCCTAAGCGTCGTAAGAGCTCTAAGAAAAAGAGTAAGAAAGACGAAGATGAGGACGAAGACGAAGATGAGGACGAAGACGAAGACGAAGATGAGGATGAGGATGAGGATAAGGACGAAGACGAAGATGAGGACGAAGACGAAGATGAGGACGAAGACGAAGATGAGGATGAGGATAAGGACGAAGACGAAGATGAGGACGAAGACGAAGATGAAGATGAAGATGAGGATGAAGACGAAGATGAGGATGAGGATAAGAAAAAGCCGCGTCGTCGTAAGAAGTCTAAGAAAAAGAGTAGTGATAAAGCCAATAAAAAAGGTTCGTCCGCAAGTCGCCTAAAAGATGCCGCGCGTAGAGCCAAAAAGACAACCAAATCAAAGACGAAAAAGGGAAAGGCATCTAAGCGTCGTCGGTAATTAAAAGCATAGGCGCGCATTATGCCTAAAACTCGCGAGCGTCGTCGTCTTAGCGACGTACAGGATGAGATGCTGGGGGCTTATTTTCTAGCTCCCAGCAAATCGTACACGTTTATTCACAGTGGTGCTACTGTTCTAGACTGCGTCCTAGGTGGGGGATGGCCTCTAGCAAGAGTATCTAATATTATTGGGGACAGGTCTACTGCTAAAACTCTCTTAGCTATCGAGGCTATGGCTAACTTCGCAAGGGCATTTCCAAAATGTAAAGCGAGGTTTGCTGAGACCGAAGCTGCGTTCGACGACGAATATGCCGACGCGCTGGGAATACCAATGAACAGAGTAGAAAGACCACGACACCCACTCAATACCGTAGAAGAGTTTCACGACGATATTCTAGAATATATAGATGGAGCCAAGAGTGGTGGTTTATATATCCTCGATTCTTTGGATGCTCTCTCCGATGCTACTGAATTAGACCAAGCAATAGATAAACCAAGCATGGGAATGGGCAAGGCAAAGAAAATGTCGCAAACGTTCCGCCGGGTCATTCGGAAGTTAGAGAAAAGCAATTGTCACCTAATGGTAATAAGTCAGACACGACAACGAATTAATGTCGCGTTCGGAAGACAATATACGAGATCAGGAGGGTCAGCTCTAGACTTCTACGCTAGTCAAATATTGTATCTGGCCCATACAGGAGAGATCAAGCATACCATCAAAAAGGTAGAAAGATCAGTCGGCGTGAAAATACGTGTCAAGTGTACAAAGAACAAAGTTGGCTTACCATTCCGAACGTGTGACTTTCCTGTATTATTTGGTTATGGAATCGAAGACGTCTGTGCATCAATCGATTGGCTTTTAGTCAACAAGCAAACAAAACGTACTGGACTAACACGTAAGGAGCTAAAATCTATTCGTGAAGAGGCCATCCACTCTAAGTTAGAGGACATAGATGATGTCAGAGAAGAGCTAAGCAGACACGTTGTAGAGGGGTGGCATGAGATTGAAAGTAGCTTCCTACCAAAGAAAAGGAAATATCACTCATGAAGATACTCGGAGTTGATCCTGGTCTCCAAGGTGCATTAGCTACCTGGGATGGAAAACAACTAACCATCATAGACGTGCCAATCGTCAAAGCACGAGCCCGAGGTAACGAAATTAACTTACCCGCATTAGCAGATGTGGTACGTAAGCTAACACCATTTGATTTTGCATATGTTGAACGTAATAGTGTGCGTCCAAAGGAGGGGATCTCATCAGCTCAAAAGAATGGCCTCGTCGCTGGTATGCTCTTGGGTTGTGTAGTAATGTGCTGTCGTAAAATAGAAAGACGTACCCCCACTGAATGGAAACGTGCCATGAGCCTTACTAAAGACAAGGATTATTCTCGTACAAGAGCCATCGAGGAATTTCCTGACTACTACGATCTATTTGCTAGGAAGAAAGATCACGGCCGAGCTGAAGCGGCTCTGCTAGCTCTATATGGATACAAACAACTTCGAGCAATGAAACCTCGTAAGAGATTGGAAGGGAGATTCTAGTGTCTATTCTAAAAACCATTCATAAGATCCGAGCTATCCGTGAAGGTGGAAAAACCGAACGTACCCACACAACCCCACATCATGGTAGCTACAGTGTTGCTGAACATAGTTGGGGTGTAGCTACACTATTAGCTATTCTTCATCCAAACCCATCAAGAGATCTTATATTGGCTGGTCTGTGGCACGACGTACACGAGAGATGGACAGGAGATATTCCAGCACCTATCAAATGGTGTTTAGGAAATGTTGCAAGGGATGAACTTAAAAGACTTTCAAGTTCCATAGACTCCAGTCTTGAAATAAACTTCTATCTATCAGTAAAAGATCTCGAATGGCTTAAAGCATGTGATATGTTGGAGTTTTGGCTTTGGTCTATTGATCAGAACGCACTCGGTAATCTTAATGCTGATGAAGGTCATACAAATGCTGAACATTGGTTTAGTACTCATAAAGATGAAGTCCCCGACATAGTTCAAGATTTTATGACTCATTATCAATGGGATCGTACTTCGGACATAGATGGTTGGAAATTATGACGTCCAAATTCAACCCAGTTGCGTTGATAACAACCGATCTACATCTGTCTGAGAAGTCAGAGGATCAGTATCGGCTCGACTTGTTCCCTTGGATAGTAGACACCTATGGTGATCAGTTGAAGACTATCTTCATTACAGGAGATTTGACCGATAGAAAGAATTTTCATGCAGATTGGTTCGTGAATAAAGTTGTGGATTGCATAAGATCTTTGGCAAAATACTTTGACGTATATCTACTCTGTGGAAATCACGATTACGATGTAGATCCTACACAACCATTCTTCGGCTTTCTCGGAAAATATAAGCGTGTGACCTATATATCAACACCAATGATCTATCAGAACAGATTGTTCCTACCCCATACTCGCAAACCTGGAGAGGACTGGGGCATCCTTAGCAAACCCGAGATGGAACATGTTGATATAATATTTATGCATCAAACGTTTCGTGGATCAGTATCTGAATCAGGAAGAGTACTTGAGGGTATTAGTTCTAGGCGATTTAGACGTTTTGGGTGTCCGATCTTCTCCGGTGATATACATGTCCCACAACAACTCGGGCCTATCACATATGTAGGATGTCCCTATCACATTCATTATGGTGATAAATTCGAGCCCAGAGTGCTTCTGTTAAATCGTAGATTTGATATACAGGATGTACAGTTTCCTGCTCCACGAAAGTTTATGCTTGATCTTAATCATGGAGATGAACTCAACAAGATGCGTCGTAAGTTACAGGGTGGTGATAGAGCAAAAGTTCGGATACACCTCTCTCGTAGTGAATTTGGTAGCTGGCCCAGACACAGAGATCGTGTCAGGAAAACGGCCAAGAAGATTGGGATAACATTACATAGTGTTATTCTAAAAGAATTGCACAGTACCAACAAAAATAATAACAAGAGAATCAAGAACGAGACTACAATTCGGACCCATGCAGAAACCTTTGATGCGTTCTGTACTAAATATGAAATAGAAAAAGATCTATCAAACGTTGGAAGTGCCTTTTTGGAAAGGGAGTAAAGATGTACGAGTACAAGACACTGACTGGTTACGAGCTAATAAATGCAGCAGAACTCAATGAGCTAGGTAAGGACGGATGGGAGCTGATCCAAATCATTCCTCGTTGTGAGGGGATGAAGGACGTTAAGCCAGGCCAATTCGTCATATACTTTCGGCGAGCAAAGAAAATGCTAATAACGCATTAAATAGAGGGACTTTAGGAGGAATAGATCATGGGTGAGTATGAGTTGCTGTGGTGGGCCGGATTGGGATTATTAGCTATTGGTATGTTGGCGTTTGATCTTGGTCCTTACCTATTTAAACGATTCAAAAAACACACGAAAGATGAAATTGCCGAATATCGGGAGGAGGATTAGATGGAAATTCTCTCAATAAGGTTTCGTAATTTCAAATCGTTTCACGGGGAGCACTTCCTTGATTTCAGTAATTACGCTCCAGGTCTATATTTCATAAAGGGCGAGAATAGAATAGATCCAGAACTAGGATCCAATGGGGCAGGAAAGAGTACACTATTTGACGTACTACATTGGTGCCTGTTCGGATCTAGTATCAGAGGGACGAAAACACCCCAACTAGTCCCATGGCAGAATGGAGGTACACCATGGGCTGAAATTACCTACAGAACCAACGGTCGAAAGAAGCGTATTATTAGGAGTTATCGTCCTAACAATTTACTTGTCACACGTGGCGGTCGTGAACGTGGGGTTAAGCAGGAACAACTTGAAGACATCATCGGTTTTAGTTCAGATACATTTCAAAACAGCATCGTGATTGGTCAATTCTCTCAAATGTTCTTCGACCTGAAGCCAAGAGACAAGTTATCAGTCTTCACCGAATTACTCAACTTAGATTATTGGCTAGAATGTTCACAAAGAGTTACTTCAACCCTATCGGTATTAAGAGAAGACCAACTCGAAGCTGAAAAAACTTTGGCACGGTTGGAGGGGGTAAGAAGTGAACTTAAGAACACTATGAACTCAACTAAGGCAGAAGCAGACGAAAAGACTGCATCGTCTGATAATTCACAGCGTGTCTTGAAACGTAAACTATATAAGATCAAGACTAGAAAATTGGCTCTTAGAAGAAGCGTTCTGGATTTACATAATAGGATCGAGACCCGTGAGATCAAGGATAAAAAACTAGCCTCAAGGATCGGAACATTAGCTAAGGAACCCGATCCTATAATAGCTACCATGCGTGAAGTAGAAGGTAACATAAAAGAGCTAGAAGTCCATATTGAGACCTTAGATAACGACCTCCTTAGTCTAAAAAAGGCAAAGAGTAAATGCCCCACCTGCAAACAGAAGATATCACCACAACACCGCAGATTAGAACAACAACGTATGATAAAAACAAAAGTCGAACACGCAGGTGAGTTAAAAATGTGGGAGGTAGAGTACGATAATCTGAAAGATAAATTGGATGAAAAACATAATCAGCTCACTGTAGCCAAACAGAAGTTTGATTATGATAAGTCTACCAAATTACGCCTCAGCTTGAGTAGTGTTAATTCTGATATTAAGGGATTAGATAATGAAATCAGTTCTATTGATAATCAAATAGTACAACTCGACCAACTAAGTGAGTTTTATGACAAAAGGATCCGAAAGTGTAAAAAGAGATTAAAACGTAACAAGCAGAAAATGAAAGAATCACGGAAAGGTTTAGCCGAATTAAATAACGACATATACCTAGCAAAATACTGGGTTCGAGGCTTCAAGGATATACGACTATTCGAAGTAGACGAGGCTCTTACATCCCTGCAAGTGGAAGTAAATAGCTACCTAGCTGACCTTGGAATGGCTGATTGGTCTGTAAATATGGAGGTCGAGCGTGAAACCAAGGCAGGTAAGTTAAGTAGAGGCTTCCGAGTAATGGTTGATCCAGGTATTGACTCCAGTTCTAGTCTTAAACCTTGGGAGGCTTGGTCTGGAGGGGAGGGACAACGTCTACGATTGGTGGGCACCCTTGCATTATCGAGCCTAATTCTTCGTCAATTTAACCGCGACTGTAATATTCAAATCTGGGACGAAAAAATGGTGTGGCTATCTGGCACTGGCGAAAATGATATGCTTGACCTACTCCGTGAGACAGCTAAACAACACAACAAACAAATTTGGTTAGTTGATCAACACAACTTGGATTTCCCTTTTGACGGGGTTATAACAGTAGTCAAGGACGCAGAAGGCTCGCACCTAGAGATCTAGAAACAGGAGAAAGACAATGAAGTACAGGAAAAAGCCTGTAGTTATAGAGGCCACTCAATGGTTCAAGAATGGTGACCACCCAAACGATGAATGTGTTCAGATCAACCCACCAAACCCTGCCATTACTGAAGGTAAGGTTGTTCGATATTTCCGCGATCCGTTTGTCGCACCCGAGAAGATTTGTGGCCATTGTAGTGTTCGGATACATGACCACGGCTGGATCGACACGCTTGAGGGAGGTTATGTCGTCTGCGTGGGGGACTGGATTATCACTGGAGTTGAGGGTGAGTACTATCCCTGCAAGCCCAGCATCTTTGAAGCGACGTATGATCCAATTGTCAAACAGCGTGTGAGTCATTTGAACCCTAACTAGGAGAACTACTATGAAACTACCTCCCCAAGAAATCGAAACAATTGTCTGGAATGATAAGTATCGTAACGAGGGTGAAAAAACCATTCAAGACACACACGGGCGAGTTTGTAAAGGCGTCTACAAGAACGACATGGATGGACCCCACTTTACAGAAGCACTAGAAGCAATGAAAAATCTTGAATGGTGCCCAGCCGGGCGCATTCATGCTGGTGCTGGTACTGATAAGAAAGTAACTTTGATCAACTGCTATGTTTCACCTACGATCGAAGACTCTATGGTTACAGAATCAGATGAACCAAACACGATGGGGATAATGCAGTCCCTCGAAGTAGCCTCCTTAACCCAGCAGATGGGTGGTGGTATAGGAATGGACTTTTCAACCCTTCGTCCTAGAGGGGCATTGGTTCGTCAACGTCTTGTAGCATCTAGTGGTCCTGTTACCTTTATGGATATGTGGAACGCTATGTGTGGAACGGTCATGGCTGCAGGCAACCGTCGAGGAGCCATGATGGCAACACTTGCTTGTGATCATCCAGATGTATTGGAATTTATCAAAGCAAAGCACACTCCTGATCGTCTAACCAACTTCAATGTTTCGGTTCTTGTCTCAGATAAATTTATGAGAGCTGTAAAAGAAGACAAAGAGTGGTTGCTTGGTTTCAACAAACCAAGATTAGATGGGCAACATGTAGGGGAAGTAACGTCGGAGGATGGTAAAATATGGTATATATACCACAAGCTCCCCGCGAGAGAGTTGTGGGAAAAGATGACACGCTCTACCTACGACTATGCAGAGCCTGGAGTAATATTCATCGATCGTATTAATGAGCAGAACAATCTGTGGTGTTGTGAAGAGATACACGCAACTAATCCATGTGGAGAGCAACCATTACCACCTAACGGTGCGTGTAATCTAGGTGCTATCAATCTCGCTGTTATGGTTGAAGACCCATTTACCAAAGATGCTCGTCCTAAAACTAGCCGCATTGGAGAAGTAGCCGAAATAGCCATGAGGTTCTTAGATAATGTACTTGATGTAACCTATTACCCTACTCCAGAACAGCAATTGGAGTCTGTAAACAAGCGACGTACTGGATTAGGAATAACTGGTCTCGGAAATATGCTTCAACAACTTGGAATACGCTACGGCAGTGAGAAGGCCGTTCAAACTACTCGTCTCGTAATGGAAGAAATCAGAGACAGAGCCTATTTAGCTTCAATTAATCTAGCCAAAGAACGTGGCCCATTTACGTTGTTCAATTGGGACGAATATATGCAGGGAAAATTTATTCAGACACTTCCAATAGGTATTCAAAACGGAATTCGGCTTCACGGCATACGAAATGGCGTACTTCTTACAATAGCCCCGACAGGTACGACATCGATCTACTACGGAAACGTCTCTTCTGGCTTGGAACCAACCTTCGCCTGGAGTTACAGGAGAAAGATGCGTCAAGCAGATGGATCGTTCAAGGAATTCGAGCAGGTAGAAGATTATGGCTACCGACTCTATAAGGAGGTCCACGGTCTAAATCATATTGATGACGAAGAAAATATATTCAAAAAATCACCCTTATTTTCAACTACTGAAAAGGGTAATATAAAAGAGATACCCGACTATATGGTCACAACTCATGATCTTACAGTACGTGATCATCTAGTTATGCAGGCCGTCTGCCAAGAGTATGTAGATGCCTCAATCTCCAAGACTATCAACTGTCCTAAAGAAATTACCTTCGAGGACTTCAAAAATGTCTACAACGCTGCGTATGATATGAACCTAAAAGGATGTACTACGTATCGTCCGTCCGAAATCTCGGAGAAAGTTAGAGGCTCTATACTTTCTGTGGATACAGCAAAGGACCAAACTCAGCTACTTCCAATAGTCAAAAGACCGGCAGAACTGCAAGGTCGAACTTACAAGGTCAAGTGGCCACCATCAGAGCACGCATACTACATTACCATCAATGACTACGTAGACGATAATGGAAACAGTCGCCCATTTGAGGTATTTATCAATACCAAGGATGCCAGCCACCAAGAATGGATCATGGCTCTCACTAGAAGTATCTCCGCTATCTTCCGACGAGGAGGAGACTTTATCTTTATCATAAAGGAGCTACAGGAAGTTCACTCTAGTATAGGAGGTGCTTGGATAGGAAAGAAATATGTCCCAAGCCTAGTAGCTCTAATCGGATCGGTTTTGGAAGATCACCTAGTAAAGTATCACAACAATATTCTGGATCTTAAGTATTATGGAGGTGAGGCTGTAGCAGTCTCATCTAAAGGACTCATCTCGACTACTAATTGGGAAAATATTGTCGGGGAGCATTGTCCTAACTGCCAAGCTCCAGCACTAGTTAGCAAGGAAGGATGCCAAACGTGCCTTTCATGTGGTTTTAGTAATTGTGGTTAGAACCCCGCAGAAGCCCGCAGACAAGAGAGACTAAGTTAGGTAGGGTTTTTTCCCTTGTAAGGGTAAATCCGCGCCTGCGGGCTTCTAAAGGGGTCCTAAAATACTATGACAAGAGAACGCAAGAAACGTAGGACTGTATCAGGCAGACGCGATAAGCCTATTATTAGAGCATATGAGCTTCAACACCGCGAACAAGAATTGTTAAACTTATTAGAAACCTACCCCAACCAAATAATACGTAGATTAGCAACGCAACAGGAAGCCGAATGGCACTTCGGACGACTATATCTAATTGGAGCTATTACAGGGGATCAATATGAGGTCGCTACCTATCTTAGCAAAGTAACCCGTAATTACGAAACAATGTTGAGACACTATGGACACGTAGGAGCCTCTGGATATGAGAAATTTACTTCACCTTCGACTGAAGATCTATCTCTATCAGCACAAAAGAAGTTTGCTCGTGTCAAAAAGAAATATGACAACGTGTATAATATACTAAAGGCTTGTGGCAAGGATGTAGAGACAGCTATCATCAATACTCTCCGCAAGGACGATAAATCTGATATTGAATTATTGCGTCGTGGGCTTACTGTGTTATCAACAACAATAGACTAAGTAGGAATAGTAATAATGGTGACAAATAGAAGACTACAATCATCTACCATACCTGATTCTGATAAACACTTCACGCCTAGTTGGGCTACGCACTCTCTCCTCCAAAAGGAGACATTTCACGGTCTAATTTGGGAACCAGCTTGTGGTAATGGATGGATAAGTAATATTATAAAGAGTTATGATTATCGAGTGAGAAGCTCAGATATAGATCAAGACAATGAATATGGTGCACCTGGAATTGACTTCCTAGAAAGCCATTTTCAAGTAGCTAACATAATAACCAATCCTCCCTACAGTATATTAAATGAGTTCATGGGACATGGTATACAACTAGCAAGAAGAAAGTTCTGTCTATTAGTTAGACTAGCAGCACTTGCAACAAAAGGCCGATGGTCATATATTTATAAGGACCAACCCCCGAGTAGAATATGGGTCTTTGCTGAGAGAATTACAATGTACCCATATGGTATAAGAACTGGAGGAAGTGGAACTACAGAGTACGCCTGGTTTGTATGGGACAAGGAAAGTGATGACATTGGTAAACTTGGATGGATTGAACCCGGGCACCGTGCACGGTATAGCAACAGTAACAATCAGTACCCGTGTATTAGAGTATAGGGAAAAGGAGAAGTACAGTGTCAGTCCTATCTTATCAATCGATCAAGAAAGCCAAGATCCTACGACCATTTTGTGAAAGAACCATACACGAACTAACTAACCTTAGTTATGGTTGTGGTGCAGCATCATATGACGTGCAATTATCAGAAGATACTTATCTATATAAAGGTTTGGTTACACTCGCGTCTACTATAGAACACTTTACTATGCCGGGCGATGTCTGTGGTGTAGTACATGACAAGTCTTCATTAGCAAGAGCTGGCGTTTTGGTCCAGAACACCTTCATAGATCCTGGGTGGAGAGGATACCTAACATTGGAAATATCATATCATCGCCTCAATCCTTGGAAATATAGGCAGGGTGAATTCTCATCCGAATACAAATTAGATCCAAACGAAGCAGGTTTAAACCTCAATTCGGGTACACCTATTGCACAGATTGTATTTCATTATCTAGACGAATATACAGAACAACCCTATTCAGGTCAATACCAAGACCAGGAAACTGGGGCGCAACCTTCCAAAATAGTTTCAAGTCGAGCAGTCAAAACGCCAGACGAGTTACGTCGGATAGATCGCTTCGGAAAAGTATGGCTAGGACGAACTTAACTAGTGTTGGAGAACACTATGTTGGATAGAAGACGACTAGGTATGCAAATAGTTATTTATAACAGAAGCTATGGCGTCTATCTAGGATCGTCTACGGGTTTTGGATTTTGGTCCAAGCTTGACCCAGCTGGTCAAGGTGCTGCAGTTACATTTCCGAGTGTCCGAGAGGCAAAGCGTGCCGTTAGCAACTGGGAAACTCGACCTAATAGTATTCAGTACAAACAAGTTCGTGGTGATATAACAAAAAAGGATGGTTCTATCTACGCCAGTGTAGAAGCCTGTTTTCGAGCCGGACTACCGGGATGGGATCCATGGCTTGCAGGGATACTTGGAAGAGATAGGTATATTGCACCACGTCGTCGTAAAAGACTAAAGGAGAAGTAATACGAGCTTTCCTGTATTATAGAGTGATAAATAATCTCAAACTGCCTACAAGGAGTAATTCCAATGGCGAAAAAGCGTAAGAAGAATCGTTCTGCAGCAGCGACCAAAACTGCAGGGTCGAAGACTATCAAGAACAAGATGACCAAGGCGCAACTCACTGCGTATTTAGTGAGTTACGTCGAAGCCCAAGAAGAAGATATCACATCATCCATAACATCAAGAAACATGAAGAAACTCATAACCGCGACGATGGATGGTCTCCTTGATGCTATCCAAAAGTCTATGCGTCCAGGTAGTGGGGGTGAATTCATGATGCCAAGAATGTTCAAGGTTACTCTTAAAACCAAAAAGGCGATTAGGAAAGGCGCGATGGTTAGCTCACCTGCTACTGTTGAGATAGACCCTAGTCCGCAATAAGAGAGATGAAGGAAACGGTTCTATACGGTAGAGACAAACGAGAGATAGCCGT
>SDBT01016857.1_pt1 | contig 11553 bp, 10 predicted proteins | sample 2277101 | NCBI WGS metagenome assembly SDBT01 (sample SAMN10404973, study PRJNA504765) | marine sediment metagenome | isolation source: marine sediment core GS10_PC15, 103 cmbsf | place: Arctic Ocean: Southern Knipovich Ridge | collected 2010
GCCTGCCCGCTGGAACACGCGGCGCTTCGCCGCCGCCGTCTCGCTCCCCGGCGCCATGGAGGCCCAGGGCTACGGCGACCCCGTGACCGTTGACACCGAGTGGACCGGTGGGGTCGTGGATCGGCCGGGACTCCCACAGCGTGAGCGACCACACCCAGGGGAACTGGAACGGGATCGGCCTCGTCTTCGAGACGAGGGTTGGAGAGGGCCGCCTGCTCGTGAGCAGCATCGACCTGAAGACGGACCTCGAGGAGAACGTGGTGGCCCGGCAGCTGCGCCGCAGCCTTCTCGACTACATGGCAAGCGACGGATTCAAGCCGGAGGTCGATCTGACCCCCGCCCAGGTCCGCACCCTCATGAGATAGGGGGACAGCTTACGCGACTGGCCGAGGGGGCAGCAGCAGGGGCAAGGCCACGAGACGACGGCCTTCCGGTACTCTAGCGAAGTCCGCAATCAGATCTTGGTACCCAACAGAGACTTCCCTACCATCTTGGCGGCTCCTAAAACGCCGAACCGCTCCACCGTGATCTGTCGATAGAGGGAGCTGCGATCCTTGGGCGGCGCCGTCGGCTTTGGTTTCTTCTCGAGCTGGATGGCTTCCGTGGGACAGGTGGTAACGCAAAGCCCGCAACCGATGCAGCGGTCGAGGTCCACCCTCGTCACCTCGTCGACCAGGGACAGAGCGTCCATCTGGCAACGGGCTGAACAGGTTTCGCAGGCGGTACAGAGCTCGGGATCGACTCGAGCGGAGAAGTTCGAGTGCAGGTACTCGGCGGGACGGGGAAAAATCTTGGCGCTGGTCAAGACCCCACAACAACAGCCACAGCAACAACAGATGAAGTTTGGGTCTTGGGTGTTTTCTGGCTGGAGGATCATTCCAATTTCCTCAGCTCTATCGAGCAGCTCGAGGGTTTCTGCCCGGCTGAGAGCGCTAGCGACGCCCGAATCGGTCAAGGATCGCGCCGTCCCCTTGAGCGTGATGCAGGTACGCCGAACTTCCGTCTGCTGACAGGGCTCACCGAGCTTGTCTTTGCCTTGGCGACAAACACAATTCATCACCGCGAACGGTCCTTTGGAATTCTGGACGATCTCCTTTGCATGATCGTAAGTGTCCACTTGACGGTCGGGGATGACGGTCTCGTTGATGGGGATGGTACGCATCTGGGAGGTCTTCTTGCTATGAAACGCATCCGCAAAACCTTCCTTGAAGTACTGGTCCAGATCTCTTTGAAGTTGTTCGGTGATCCGGTCTACTTGGAACTCGTACATTCCAATGGCCAGCATCGCCTTGCTGTAGCGTTTTTCGCCGTCGCGCGCCTCCTTGGCGGTCCTTCCCAAAATAGCCCCTTTGGCCACCAGACGATCGAGCGCCCGCTCCAGCTCTGCGATGGATAAGCCCAGGTGTTTGGCGCGGGAGTGGATGCGGTTCACCGGCTCCGGCAGGGCGCTCAGATTGAGGGCGATGTCCGCTTCCTCGGACGTGAAAAAGTGCTTGAGCACACGAATCTCCACACCGGACTCCGTGGCCGGAAAACCTACCGGCATCTGGTCCAGATGCTTCTGGAGTTTCCGATAAACAGTGACTTCTTCAGACATAGAACTCCTCAACGATTCGAACCTGGATAGAGGCTAGCCTGGCTAGCCCTTTAAACGGATCGCTCCTCTCCGCCGGCCTCCCGATTCAGAAGCGCCTTTCCTTGGTCCACCTCTTCGATGGCTTCCACTACCAGATAGGTCAGCGTGTCCAGGGCGCAGTCGAAGTTGTCCCGAAAGTTGCATTGCCCCCCTTCGTCCTCATTGGGGCACTGGGCACATACGGTCTCGGCAATGGAGCGCGCGTAATCGTTCAGGTCGTCGCTTACCACCGCTTCAACGGCCTTCACGATGTGGGGAAAGTGAAGATCGATGGCACAGCTACGGCCTCCCTCGAGACCACAGCTTCCATCGTCGTTTCGGTCGATGCAATAGGAGCAAACGCGCTGTTTGATCGCCCCGCGATAAAGCTCTAGGTCGGTCATGGCATCATCCCCTTTCCACAAAATCCCTATTTTCCCAAGACTTCAAGGACGTCTTTTTCCAGGCGCGCGGGTGAGGTAGCGGGATTGAAACCCACATGGCGCTTCTGAACCCGCCCTTTTCGATCCAGCACATAGGTGGTGGGCATGGCATAGACGAGGAATGCTTCGTCGACTTCCCAGGTGCTTATGAGATGCGTGTATTCCACTTTGCGATCCTCGAGATATAGCTTAATCTCATCGACGGGTGGCGTGCGGTCTTCGACGTGAAGGCCGATGACTTCCAGGCCCTTGGAGGCGTACTTGTCCGCCAGGTTCTGGAAGAAAGGTAACGATTGCTGGCAGGGGCCGCACCACACCGCCCAGAAGTCGAGAAGAACCACCTTTCCTTTCAAATCATCCAGCGAGACCGTGTTTCCGTTGACATCCTCGAGCTCGAAATCGGGAGCCTTCTTGCCCATGATGTCCTGGGAGCCACCAAGGGTTGAACCCAAGCCGGCGAAGCCAAGACTCAAGAACATCAAGGTCGCCGTCAATAGGGCTTTCCGTTTCATGTCGTTTTCTCCGGAACTCTGGCAGCGCGACTTTCGGGGGAGCTCACCACCGAAGACTCCTGCTCCGCCAGCCATCGTTCGGCATCGATAGCGGCCATACACCCGGTGCCGGATGCGGTAACGGCCTGGCGGTAGACGCGGTCCATGACATCGCCGCAAGCAAAAGCCCCCTCAACCGACGTATGAGTATTCCAAGGCTGCACCCGGATGTATCCTTTCTCGTCCAGCTCGAGTTGGCCGCCGAGCACCTCGGTGTTCGGCGTATGCCCAATAGCTAGGAACAGAGCCCCGACCGGAAGCTCGGTCTCGTCGCCGGTCTTGACGTTATTTATCCTGAGCCCACTCACCTCGTCCTCACCGAGAACCTCCGCCACGGTGCTGTCCCACAAGAACTCGATCTTCTCGTTGGTAAATGCCCTCTCCTGCATGATTTTCGAGGCGCGTAGCTTGTCTCGGCGGTGGATGATCGTCACCTTGCTGCCAAATCGGGTGAGGAAAAGCGCTTCTTCCAGCGCCGTATCTCCACCGCCCACCACGGCTATATCTTTGTTGCGGTAGAGCGCCCCGTCACAGGTGGCACAGGCGGAAACGCCTCGATTCTGTAAACGCTTTTCTGATTCCAGCCCGAGCCAATTCGCGCTCGCTCCGGTGGCAATGATGACGACATCACCGGTAAAAGCACCTTCCCCGGTCTCCACTCGGAAAGGCCTGCCGGAAAAGTCGACAGAAGTCGCATCGGTATAAAGGACCTCGGCTCCGAACCGCTCCGCTTGTTTGCGAAACAACTCCATCATCTCCGGCCCGGCGACACCCTCGGGAAACCCGGGATAGTTCTCCACATCGGTGGTCAGCATGAGCTGACCTCCGGGAATTCCAATCTTCTGATCCGTCCCGGACCCCCCAACCACCAGCGGTTTCAAGTCCGCTCGAGCTGTGTAAATGGCGGCGGTGTAGCCCGCGGGACCACTTCCGACAATCAGCACCCGCGAGTGCCTAGGTTTTGAGGCACCATTGCTGCTCATTCAACCTCCCTATCACAATCCCCCGGCTGAAGCCGGGGGATTACAGTCGGGGCACATCTTTCTCGTCCCCTCCGCATCTGGATTCCCCCCGAAATCATGGAAGATGCTTTTCAATCAGTTCGGAAAGCTTACCCTTGGAGGTAAGACCTACGACCTGCTCTTTGACCTCTCCGTCTTTGAAGATGAGCACCGTGGGTATGCCGCGGATCTGGTATTTCGCCGAGACACCACTGTTTTCATCGACGTTGAGCTTACCCACCTTGACTTTGCCGCCGTACTCCTCAGCCAAAGCCTCGATGGTCGGAGCGAGAACTCGGCACGGCTGACACCACTCCGCCCAGAAATCCACCAGAACCGGCTTGTCCGAGTGCAACACTTCCTGATCCCACGTTCCGTCGCTGAAAGTGCCCAGCTTTTCGCTCATTCTTTCCTCCCTCGCAATGCCTTTCCCAACTGTATCTCACCCGCTATTGAATCATATAACCCCAAAGCCCAGGTTGCCCAAAAAATATCAGTCAGTCCTAATCCAAGTCAAGCCGTACCGCGTGTTATCCTGTTGATATGTTGAGACCTACAGGGTCGAGGGACGGCTTTCACCCCTCCCGTGCCAAAGGACAGTGTTTTCTCAAGGACGTTTCTGTGATCGAGCGAATTGTAGCCACTTTGAAGGCTCGTCCCGAGGAGGTGTTTTTGGAAATTGGAGCCGGTGCCGGCGAGCTGACCTTGCCTCTGGCCAAGACGGCAAAAGCTCGACTCCTGGCCGTCGAGTCGGAACCCTACCTGGCCAACCGGCTTCGCAAAGCAATTGCAGAGGAAAAACTCCAACAGGTGGAAGTCATCGAGGCCGATTTCCTGAGCCTGGATCTGACAAACTTTCTCGACGAGCGAGATCTTGCACAGGTGCGCGTGGTCGGAAACCTACCTTTTTCAATAGCTTCCCCCATACTCCAGAAGCTGCTCACCGTTCGGAAGCGTCTCATTGATTTGACACTGACATTCCAGCAGGAAGTCGCCGAACGGCTCATCGCACGCCCCAGCACCAAAGCTTATGGCTACCTGAGCGTCATAGTTCAGCAGGCAACCCAGCCGAGGATTGTCTTTCGAATTCCCCCGCAGGCTTTTCGACCGCAGCCCAAGGTCTACTCGGCCTTGGTTAGGATGGAACCAAGAGGTGACGCCCAGTTGCCTGTTGCCGAAACCACCGTTTTCAGGGCCCTGGTCAAGTCACTCCTGGCGCATCGGCGAAAGAATATCTCCAATAATTTAAAACATTTACAGTCAACTCTGGTCGAAGAATCCGCCCTGCGCCACGGCCTGGCCCAACTGAACATCGACCCCTCGCGGCGCGCTGAATCGCTCACCGTAGAAGAATTCACGGCTTTGAGCCACTTTTGCGCTTCCCGACAGTAAGATGTTCTGATAACATTGAAGCGGTTTCTCAGCTTCGATCATCTAAACCCTCTTGTTTAAATGGAGAAATCGGTGAAAGTGAAAAACGGCCACCCACCGCTCGAAATCGTACCTTTGGGTGGGCTCGGTGAATTTGGCCTCAATATGATGGCCTTTGGGTTGGGAGATACCCTCGTGGCTATCGATGCGGGGGTCATGTTTCCAGGCAGCGAGTTGCTGGGGGTGGACCTGGTCATTCCCGATATGTCGTATCTGTTTAAAAACAAAGACCGACTCAAGGCTGTCTTGCTTACTCATGGGCACGAAGATCATATCGGCGCCTTGCCTTATCTACTGAGCGAGGTCCAGGTCCCGGTGTACGGTACCCGCTTGACTCTCGGGATTTGTCGCCATCGGTTGGAGGAGCATCACCTGGCGGAACGCACCGAGTTGTGCCCCATAACTCCAGGCGAAACTCGAACCATAGGTCCTTTCCGCATCGATTTCATCCGTGTTTCCCACAGCTTGGCCGACAGTGTGGCCCTGGCCATCGAAACACCCCACGGCACGATCATCCACACCGGCGACTTCAAGTTCGATCAAAGCCCGGTAGTAGGAGAGCCCACCGATCTCCATCGCCTGGCCGAATACGGACGAAGCGATGTCCTTGCCCTTTTTTCCGACAGCACCAATAGCGAGCGGCGTGGACATACAGGGTCGGAGCGGGACGTGGTGCGGGCCTTCGAAGAATCCGTCCGTCGCACCCGAGGTCGGGTATTCATCTCCTGCTTCACCTCGAGCACCCATCGGGTTCAACTCGCCCTGGATTTAGCGGCCAAGCATGGACGGAAAGTTGCTTTGCTCGGCCGTAGTATGGCGGAAAACGTGCGCACCGCCATGGATCTCGGTTATTTGAAGGTTGCAACGGATGTACTCGTCAGGCCCGCGGACCTTCGTTCGTTGCCCCGGGATCGGGTCCTGGTTCTGGTCTCGGGAAGCCAAGGGGAGCCAACTTCCGCCTTGTCTCAAATCGCCGTTGGCAATCACAAGCATGTTGCCGTCGAGCCCGGCGATACGGTGATTCTCTCGGCCCGGGTGATTCCCGGCAACGCGCGGGCGGTCTCCCGAGTCATTTCTCACTTGTATCGTCGTGGCGCCGACATCGTTCACGCCTCCATCGCTCGGGTGCACGTCTCCGGGCACGGCAGCGCTGAAGAGCTCAAGCTCATGCTGAACCTGGTGCGTCCACGATACTTCATCCCCATCCACGGCGAGTTTAGACAGCTCGTAACCCATGCGCGCATCGCTCGAGATGTTGGAATCCCCGAGGATCGCGTGCTTCTTGCAGAAGACGGGAACGTCATTCAATTCGATGCCAACGGAGGACGCATCGCCGGCAAAGAGCAAGCGGGCCAGGTCATCGTTGACGGGAGCGGCTTGGGGGATGTGCAGGATATCGTGCTCCGAGACCGCAAGCACCTTTCTGCCGGGGGTATCGTGGTCCCGGTGGTGGTCATCAACACCCAAACAGGCAAAATAGAGGGTCCCCCGGACATCATCACCCGCGGGTTCTTGACCGGGGACGACACCGAGCAGCTCTTGTCCGAAGCGCGGGATCTGGTGGTCGCCACTCTCGAGAGCTCCTCTTTGGGGGAGGTCACCGATTTGGGCGTCGTCAAGGAGAAGATCGGCACCGAGCTCAGGCGATTCTTTCGCAAACGAACCCAACGGCGTCCCATGATACTTCCAGTGGTAATGGAGATTTAACTCTAGTGAGTGTTTCCGGTGCGATCCTTCTAGGCCTCATTCAAGGGCTCACCGAGTTTCTGCCCATTTCGAGCTCCGGCCACCTCGCCGTGACTCAGCATTTTCTTCCCGGCTTCCACCAGCCGGGGGTGCTTTTCGACATCATTCTGCACCTGGGCACGTTGCTTGCGGTTTTGATTTATTTTCGCTCCGACATCGCGTTCCTCATTCGCGGCTTCGGGGGAGGCAAAGCAGGGGCCGCCGGCAGGCGATTAATGGTCTTTTTAGTGCTGGGCACGATTCCGATTGGGTTGGTAGGCACCACTTTCAGCGACGTCATCGAGCGAAGTTTCACTCAACTGGCGGTTGTGGGAGGCGGGCTTTTGTTCACCGGAGCGATTCTTCTGTTCTCGACTCGTCTTTCCCGTGAAGATCGAGGCCTGGACGATGTTTCGGCGAAAGATACACTGGTGATAGGACTGGCGCAGAGCGCGGCTTTGTTGCCCGGTGTCTCCCGTTCCGGTTCGACCATCGTGGCCGGCTTGGCACGAGGGCTCTCACGGGAGGCGGCAGCACGCTTTTCTTTTCTCCTGTCTATTCCCGCCGTGCTCGGAGCGGCGGTTTGGGAGCTGCCCAAAGCCGGGATGCTTCCCGCGGAAGCCTGGGGCAGCTATGCTAGTGGTTTCATCGCCGCATTCGTCGTGGGCTATTTTGCCATCGCAGCGGTCCTGCGATGTCTGGCGGCTCGTCGATTTCATCTTTTCGGATACTACTGCCTAGCGGCAGGAGGTGGGATTCTTGTCTACGTCGCGAGCAATTTATCGTAAAAGCGAGATCGAACGCTCCGCGGCCAAGGAGAGAGGCTCCGAGATCCTTGGCGTGGCCCTGATGGCAATGTCCCTGATGGTGGCCGCCAGTTTGATATCTTACTCGCCCGACGATCCCGCTTGGTACTTCAAGGCAACATCCCAACGGACCACCCAAAATCTGATCGGGCCGGTGGGAGCTTTCCTTTCGACCGCGCTCCTGCAGCTTCTCGGAATCGCCTCTTTTCTACTGGCACTGCTTTTAGCCGTCACCGGCTGGAACCGTTTCTGGTGCAAGACCACCTCATTCCGATCGGGCAAGCTGGCCGGCCTGGTCATCATCTTGGTGAGCTTGGCGGGACTTTTGGCCCTTTCACTCGGCGAGGTTCCGCTCAAGGGGCAACTGCTCCCCGCAGGGGGCGCTCTTGGCCAACTATTAGCCGGCTACCTGGCTTCAGCGCTCAATCGACCCGGTGCGTTCATTCTGCTGGTGACACTGTTTTTAGCCTCTCTGGTTATTGCAACGCGCTGGTCGGTCAGTCGAGGGGTCCGGCTTGTGGCCGCTTGGCAGCGTGGCAAGACGGCTGAGCTGGTGACCGCTTTTCACCACTTCCGTGAAAGCCGACGCAAGGAGAAACTCCGTCGGCGGGTGGTCAGAAAACACGCCCGGCGCGCACTAGAAGCCAAGCAGGAGAGGGAAAAAACCCGACCAGCTAAAGCCAAATCCGAAGCCAAGCAAGCGACGGTACAGCTCAAGAAAGCCAAGGAAAACCGGCAGGAAATGCTTCCCTTTACACCCAAGAAGGGACGCTGGACGATGCCTCCTCTCACCATTCTCGAATCTCGCAAGGAAGATCACAAGATCAATGACAAAGCTCTCATGGAGCAGGCCAAGATTCTCCAGCAACGCTGCAGGGAATTTGCAGTCGACGGGCAGGTTCTTCAGATACACCCAGGCCCGGTGGTCACCACATTCGAGTTCAAGCCGGACGCAGGAATCAAATACAGCAAGATCACCGCTCTCTCCGACGACCTCTGCTTGGCCCTCAAAGCGGAATCGGTCCGGATCGACCGCATCACGGGGAAATCCGCAGTGGGGATCGAGATCCCCAACGAAAACCGGGAGATCATCGGCTTGCGGGAGATTCTAGAATCGGAACCTTTCCAATCGAGCTCGTCCCGGCTGAGTCTGGTCCTTGGAAAGACGATCGACGGAGCGCCGCACGTAACCGACCTCACCCGGATGCCTCATTTGCTCATCGCCGGTGCAACCGGCAGCGGCAAATCGGTGCTCTTGAACAGCCTCATATGCTCGGTTCTCTACAAATCATGTCCCGACGAGGTCAAGATGATCTTGATCGACCCCAAACGGGTCGAGCTCGGTGCTTATCACGAAATCCCTCACTTGCTCACTCCGGTGGTCACCGACGCCAAGCAGGCGGCCGAAGTGCTGAAATGGATTGTTTTCGAGATGGAGGGACGGATCCGAATGCTGGCCTCAGAGGGAGTACGCAACATCGAACAATACAACAACATACTTCGTGGCGCCCTGGAAGCCGGGGAAAAGCGAGAAGACGAGAACGGAGAACCGCTGCAACCGCTTCCCTTCATCATGGTAGTCATCGACGAACTGGCCGATCTCATGATCGTTTCCTCCTCGGATGTCGAAGACGCCATCACCCGTCTGGCTCAGATGGCAAGGGCGGTAGGTATTCACCTCGTCCTGGCAACCCAACGGCCTTCGGTCGATGTCATCACCGGTATCATCAAGGCCAATTTCCCCTCTCGCATTGCCTTCCGGATGCCCACCCGGGTGGACTCGAGAACCATTTTGGACTCAAACGGTGCCGAGCAACTTCTGGGCAAGGGCGACATGTTGTTCATGCCACCCGGGTCGGCCCGCTTGCTGCGCCTGCATGGCCCGTTTGTTTCCGAAGCGGAGGTGGGACGGCTGGTATCCTACTGGAAGAAGATGGGCAAGGCGGAGTATAACGCCGCAATCCTTCAGTCCCAGGAAGGGGGCGCGGAGATAGGCGAGATTGAAAAGGACGAGCTCTTCGACAAAGCGGCCAGGCTGGTGGTCGAGAGCGGACACGCCTCGGTTTCTCATCTTCAGCGCAGGCTGCGTCTTGGCTACAGCCGAGCGGCACGAATTGTTGATATGCTAGAAGCGGACGGTATCGTCGGCCCTTCCGAGGGCTCGAAAGCACGTGAGGTTTTGGTATCAAAGGACTACTTCGATGAAGTGGACCGGCAGCTCCACTAAAACAGCGCTCGCGGTCTGCGCTGCCTTTCTGGCCATTCAACTCATAGGAGTGGTCCCGGCTCTTCTCGCGGCAAAATCGGCTAAAGCTCTCTACGATGAAGCTCGCGCCGCCGAACAACAACTGAAAAAGTCCAAAAGCCGGCAAGCGAGCAAGAGCGCCTGGCTCGAGGCCGCGGGACGCTACCGCAAAGTGGTCCTCTCCCATCCACGCAGTGGTTATTGTGACGACGCCCTCTGGTATGAGGCTGAGATCTACCGGCAGGTGGACCAGCGGTTTAGAGATAGGGACGCGGTTCGGCGAGCTCTCGATTCGTACTTGCAGATCGTCAAGGGCTATCCCGCCAGCAAGTGGTGCAGCCAGGCACGGCTGGCGAGCGCCGGGCTGTACCTGAATCGCCTGTCCAAACCCGATGCGGCGCGCAAGGAGCTCCGCCAGGTCGTTTCCAAGTGGCCGAAGAGCAAGGAGGCTTCAGAAGCCCGCCGGATTCTGGCGCGATTGGACGGAACGTCGCGTCCCTCCGGCGGCCGGCGGGTTACCGTCCGCAATATCCGTCACTGGACCGGCAAAGAGTACACCCGCATTGTCATCGACATGGACGAAGAGGTGAAGCACCGGCAGGGGCGTTTGACGAAGCCCGACCGTATCTATTTCGACTTGCTGGAGACCCGACTATCCCAAGATTTGGCTGCTCGGACCTTTCCCATCGGGGATGGATTCCTCAAACAGATACGCGCCGGCCAAAACAAACCCGACGTCGTGCGGGTGGTGCTCGACTTCGATAGCATCAGCCGGTACAACGTCTTCTCCCTTTACGATCCCTACCGTCTGGTGGTGGACATTCTGGGGATCAAACCGAAGAAAGAACCGGTTGTAGCTAAAAAGCAGCCCCCCACACCTGCCCCTAAATCGAGTCCTCCGCCCCCCACAGGCAATACTCAAAGCCCGGTGGAAAGCCCGCCAACCCTACCCACGGAAACGGTTGCTTCAAATGATATTCCGCCGCCTCTCCCGCCCGACCCTACGCCGGACGGCAGGTTTCCGCTGGCCCGCCAGCTCGGGCTCACGGCTCGGAGGATCGTCATCGATCCGGGCCACGGCGGTCACGACCCAGGAACCATGGGCCGTGGTTTGAAAGAAAAAGACCTGGTTCTCGACATCTCGCGCCGGGTGGCCAAGCTTCTGCAACGGGACGGCGAGTTCGAAGTCCTGATGACCCGTAACGACGACCGATTCATACCTCTCGAAGAGAGGACCGCCATCGCCAACTCTCAAGGCGCCGATCTATTCATATCCATTCACGCCAACGCTCACCCCAACCACCGAGTCCGGGGTATCGAGACGTTTTATTTGAACCTCGCCACCTCTCCTGAAGCCGAAGAAACCGCCGCTCGAGAGAATGCGGTCAGCACCCGGCGCATGGCCGAGCTCCAGGACCTTCTCGCTCAAATCATGAACAACAGCCGGATAGCGGAATCGAGCGACTTCGCCCATCGGATCCAATCGCAAATGGTACGAGAGGTCCTGAGGACGTCTCGTGGAAGCTCACAGGACCACGGCGTCAAAACCGCTCCTTTTTATGTCCTCCTGGGCGCCAACATGCCCAGCGTCCTGGTCGAGGTCTCCTTCTTGTCGAATCAGGATGATGCAAAGGCGCTTGCTACCAGTGAATATCGCCAAACGATTGCCGAAGCGATCGCCAAGGCCATCCAGAGCTATTCCGGCTCGCTTAAGAAAGTGGCGAAGGTTCCCAGCC
>SDBT01016858.1_pt1 | contig 11553 bp, 12 predicted proteins | sample 2277101 | NCBI WGS metagenome assembly SDBT01 (sample SAMN10404973, study PRJNA504765) | marine sediment metagenome | isolation source: marine sediment core GS10_PC15, 103 cmbsf | place: Arctic Ocean: Southern Knipovich Ridge | collected 2010
TCCCATTGGCGGGCAATCTGAGAAATTTTATATAACGGAAAAAAAAGAGATTTACCCTTAGTAATTTTAATCCCTGATTGGAGCTCAGTTTCTAGGTGGTGGAAAAAAGAAATAAAATGCGTTTTAAAGGCTATCAAACAAAATAGCTGGAAAAGCAAAAAAAATTATGCTTTTTGGAGGTGAGCTTAACCAATAGCATTCGTTCAAAATTATGCAAGCTGGCACTTCCATATCCAAATCATTTATATGCAAAATTAAATGCAAAAGTTGAAAATGAAGATTTACAAACAAAATTAGAGCAAGAGGGGATTTATTGTTCTAAAGGGTGGTATCCAATGAAAAAGATACTAGAAAACAAATATTTATCTCTAATGGATGGAGTTATGTCGGAAGCTCCAACCTTTCAGACCCGTTTATTATCTAATTCTTTAACCCTAAAGCAGGATTTTCCAGGGGGTCAATGGTTTATTTAAGCCACGAAACCCTACGTTCATTATGTACCTTTAAAGCATGATATTAGTGATTTAATTGAAAAGATTGAATGGGCCAAAAATGATGGTTTATGCAAACAGATCTCTAAAAACGCTAGTGAGTTTGCTTTGAATAATTTAATGTTTGAAGATGTTTATCTTTATTTTTATCTCGTTTTAAAAAAATACTCTTCTCTCTCTTTAATAAGTAGAGAAGAGATAAAACAAGATGTAAAAAACGACTCTAACTGGATTAATATTCAATACAGGGAAAACTGAAAAATAAATTATTAAAAAATAGCTTTAGAAAAGTCTGTAACTTTTCTGCGCCTGATTTTTAAAAATATACATATTTTTTGCAATCAATCTTTTTAATTTCTTTGAGCTTTGTTTTATAGTTAATTAAGCAAAAAAAAATGAGCAATATTTTTTGAATATTACTCATTTAATCTACTGAATCTTAATTAGGTTATCTAGGAGTTTACACTACCCGAATAAGGCTCCTAAAAACCGGCGTTTAGCTCGTTTAGCTACTGGTGCTGCTACTGGCGGTGCTGCTGGCGGTGCTGCTGGCGCTGGTGGTGGTGCTGCTGGTGGTGCTGCTGGTGGCGCTGCTACTGGCGCTGCTACTGGCGCTGCTACTGGTGCTGCTGCTGGTGCTGCTGGTGCTGCTGCTGGTGCTGCTGCTGGTGCTGCTGCTGGTGCTGCTGGTGCTGCTGCTGGTGCTGCTGGTGCTGCTGGTGCTGCTGCTGGTGCGACTGGTGCTGCTGGCGGAGCTGCTGGTGGCGCCGCTGCTACTCTTCTTGCTGCTCTCGCTGCTCTCGCTGCTTCTCTGTCTGCTGCTTTTCGCGCTGCCTTTCGCTCTGCTATTCTCTTTCGTTCTTCTCTACGCTCTGGATCGAATGCCCTTTTAGCTCCAACTGCAGTTAAAAACCCTAATCCAGAACCAATTATAGGCCCTGCTAATGAAGCTCCTACCGCTATTCCAGGTATAGATAACACAATACCAGCTATTCCTAATCCACCTATAAGAGCTAGTGTTATTTTATCTGAATCACTTATTTTCCCATCATTCCAATCTTTAGTTCTAGCGATCAATAAGTAAGAACCTAATCCTGAAGCAACTCCAGAAAGAGCTCCTCCTAGTAACTGACCACTTACTGCTCCCGCTAAGATGTGTACTCCAAAATAACCCAAAGCTCCAATTGCTACTAGAGTCACAATAGCAGTTGCCCATTTCATCTTTGTTGCATTTTTTTGGTCATCCTCTATATCATCCTCTGACCTAAAAAAGTCGGATTCCTCCGGTAACATCAAATCTCTTGCTGAAACATTGCCTGTTGTTGACATAATAAAATCCTCCTATATAACTTTTATTATTAATATTTATAAAATTAATGTTTAATTTAACTTTATTTATACATTCTAAATAATCAACTATTATTGTATTCAATTATTAGATTTTAGTAAACAAATATTAAGTATATAAATAAAAAAAATATAAATTATAACAAATAAAAAGCTTGCTTTACACTAGCTAAAACCTTAAATTTTAATATTTATATATTTAATTACTATTAATAAAACATTAAATATTATTAAAAAAAATAAATGTTTAATCTAAAGTATTAAATATTTTTTTACACATCGATTAAGAGTTAAAAAAAGGGGAGAAAGGGGAGTTGGTATACATTAAACTTTTTACTTGAACGAAAGAGATCGCGGCAATAGACCTTCAACAATCCATATATTCTAGTAAAAAATATTAAAATATTTAATCTACATCAAACATTGGAATAGAATCGACAAAATCATCTATAACTCTAATTATCCTATCTGTAGCCGATATAACACGAGATGTAATCAGGTCTTTGCAACTATTGATAACTCTCTGAAAAAAGAGCGTAAAATTGTTATATGCGATTCTATCGATCAAAGCAATAGAGAATCCAAACGTGGTATAGGCTATAAAGGGGAAGATTAGCGCTACAAACGTAGAGAGAGCTTTTATAGCTACAGAATACACAATAGCTCTAATAGGGTCATTTAAGACCTTATTATAAGGATCTAGCCAATAGCCCTTTAGATCCTTTTGTATCATTTTAGATATTCTCACATCTTCAGCGTCAATTCCTGCAATAGGAGCTGCTACAGGAGCAGAGGGAAGTGCTGCCATGATTTTATTCTCCAATGTTCTAAAATATCGAATAGTATAGAAAAATTAGTTTTAAATCGTATAGGAATATTTTTATTTAGAATATAGAGCTCTAAAAAAACAAAACATTAAGAAATGCAAATATCTAATAATTAAAAAACGCTGAGCCACTAAACGCCTGATTGTTAAGCGCCTAGATTAACATTAAAACAATTGATATTATTATTATTTAATAATAACAATAATTTAAATGAAATAAAACAAGGACACAAAAATGAGCTCAATTTCAAGAACCAATCCCACAAGTTCGCAATCAACTGATAGAATCTTAGAAAAAATGGAAGAGAAATTGGAAGGCATAAAGGCTACTCTAGACAAAACTATGATTAGAGCCCAAAAAGAAGCTAAAATAGCCATTACGCAATTGCTTGCAACGTTAAAGGACTTTATCATCTTGGTTTGATGAAAGCTGTTAGTTCACTAGACGAACACAACGTCTGATAATACATGTTATGTTAAATAGCGACAGTGTAAATACCACTTTAAAGAATTGTCATGAGAACCGCTTATTCATTTAGAACAATTCTACTTCAACAATTTCTTGTGTTCTGCTTCATTAGCTTTACTAGCACGTTCTTTATAGAGCAAATAGAATATTGCTCTAATATAAGGATTCATAAAAAATGGGAATCAATTTATATAATTGATTACTTTTTGAGATATTTTTAATAGGCTTTCCCCTGCTTGAATACAGGCAAGCATAGAACAATGTCCCATTATTGGTCCGGCTATTTTAGCTACTTTAGCAAAATGATGTAATTCAGATCCTACAATGAGCACTTCTAGAATAGGTCTCATACCAATTACACCTAAAGCTACAGAGCATACGTTCAACAGAGTGCCTAGAAAAATCAGTGTGTCTTTATTATAATTAAGATATTCGGTTTTAGCGACAAAGTTTGTCGCGCCAGCCAGTCCTCCCAGTAACATCGCCGTCGCCAATAATGTCGTTCCTTCCCCCAAGGAAGACGCTCTCCCTCCTGATAAAGAAAAAGCTAGTAAATAAGGCACTATGCTTGGAGTCGCCCTTTCAATTAATACTTTAGTAGTTTTTAAAATTGTTTTTAGCTCTTGTGAGTGAAATAAGCGCTCTCTATTGCTCAATAAATAGCGTTTATCAAGAGCTTTCCGACAGAGTGGACATGTAAACGAAGTCCCTTGTAGAGCCCACTGCTTTAAACACTCTCTATGATAGGCATTAGGTATAATCTCCGTCCCAATAGCATTTGTATCACATGTAGTTTGAACTAATAATTCCTTATTGGATTCTAGATCAAAGCAAATATTGCATTTCGATGGAACATCTCCTTGAAAAGATTGTATTGCCATGCAAATTACCCTTTATAAATTTACAAGAATTATATGTTAAAATATAATTAGAAACAATTGCAAAAAACATTATGTAGCGCCAAAGTAAAAATGTCCTGATTTCGCAAAGTAAAAATGTCCTAATATTTAAAATTTTAATTATTAAGAAGATTAAATCAGAAAGATTTAGAAAATATTGGACTAATAAATAGTAATTTCAGGTGTTTTTGCTCTAAAAGGATCTTCTAAATCAAAACTTCGACAACGTTGATGACACTGTTGATGAATAGAAAAAAAGCTTTTAGTAACCTTTTATGGTCTCTTCAAAATAAAACTTAGATCATGGAATTATTCCCAAAAATTATACCCATCATCTTTATCTTCTCTATCTTTGCAAGGAGCTGACTTATCTTTATCTTCTTTAGTAGAATCACTCTCTTTAGAGCTAGGAGCTTTAGTTGTAGGTGTTTTTGAAGCATCTACTTTAGTAGTATCAGTTTTAGTTTTACATTTATCACAAGCGTTCGTTTTTACAGCCTTTTTCGTACAGCAAGATGGCTTATCTTCAAAAACCGGCGAAGATTGAACGCTTTTAGATTCTTTTTGAGAGACATCTATTTCAATAGCAGCTGAAGTTTTATCATTAGTTTTTGCAGCTCCAACTTCATCATCTATCTTAGCAGTAGTTGTAGAATCGGTTGCAGCAGAAGCTTGGGCTGTAGGAGTTGTTGATGCAGCTGGATCTGCACTAACTTTTTCAGGTACTGTTGCTGATTTTTTCTCATTTAATGGCGCTATAATAGTATGTTCATTTTTTGGCCACTCCCCTTTATCATTCGTATATTTTTGCCTTTTCTCTTCTTCTCTTTTTTGTCTTTCATCATCTATATCAAATGTATATTTATAAAAATTATTCCCCCACCCTATTACATGTCCCGCTTCAAAAACTACAGGAGTAAAATTTCTGGTTATTAGCTTAGACTGCCCAAGAAGTGTTCTTTCTGTTATATAATACCAGACTTCATAGATTTTATTTTGAGACACTTTCTCTTCAGTCTTATAAGGATATCCCATAGTATCAAGCACTTGCTGCTGCGTCATGCCTATTGCTAAAGAGGATAAATTGATTCTGTTCTCTTCTGAAATAGCACCTGTTTTAATAGGATTTTTAAAACATCCATTTAATGAAAATATAAGCAGAATAAATAAAATCAGCCTTTTCATAATAAAACTCTTCTTTACTTTTTATATATATCAAGTCCTATTTATTGAAAATTAAATTAATTGAGAAAAGCTTTATTCGAAATTTCCTTCGTTATATTTAACCTGTTTTTTTAAGCTTTTTTCTTTTTTTACGTGATGTTTTTATGAAATCCCTTCTCTCTAAAACTCAAAACGACCCTTTAAAGCTTGAGAATAAGCATCATTGAAAAGCTTTAGATTTAATTTAAATGTATTATTTGAGTTTTTAATAGGTCTATTTGGATTTATACCATCGAATGATTTTTTGTCGATTTGCTCTTAAAAATTCGAATATTGAAAAAACTGAAAGATCAAAAATATTTGAAAAGGGAAAACTAGACAAAAAAAAGCTTTTAAAATCGTCAAATAATTAGATAAAAAAACCAAATTTACAACAGGAAAAATTGCAAATGAAAATTCAAATGGATCAAAATTTTCATCTGCCCAAATCACATTTATATTAAATTTCGTAAAATTAGCTGAAAAAAAATAAGCAAAATAAACTCTTTTGAAAGAGCAAAAGAGCAAACAGAACAGGTCTGGCAGGCATTAAGGGATAGGTAGTTGGAAAACAAATGTTTTGGATTCATATGAGCACATTCTTAATTGCTGCGGCCCCGCATGGAATGCATTTACTGCTCAATCAAGAGCTGAACGAACCCTATGCACCAGAGAATGAACGAAGATTATAACTTATATTTGATAAATGGCATTATTATAACCTTATATAATGTCTCCATCAGATCTAGTCAAGTTTATATAACTAATGTGAGTATTTGAGAAACGACAACTATTAGAATAGCAAACTTCAGATGACAAAGTAGATGAGAATCATCTTCCCGACTCAAAGTGTCAGGGCATCTGGAAACTGGGCTATCACTCTTCGAGGGGCTGTCAGGCCCGAAAAACCATCGTTGTTTAATCTCAAAAAGATTTTTATTAGTGAGGCTGGAATATTTCTCCTTGAGTATCTCGCTCATATCCAACCAACTAAGGCTCTCATCGCTGTCTTTCTTCAGCTCCCTCGCCTCCGCCTCCGCCGCAAAAAACTCCAATGTATGAATAGTCACCCTCTCCGCCTTCGCCCTCTCCTCCTGCCCTTTGTAATCTCTTCCCAAGGAAGCATTTCTTTAGCATTTGTCTTGTCTATATAATTGAGAGACAGAGAAGAATTCGTATAACATGGCCAGCAAAAACTCATTTTATCACCTTTTATGTTAAACTATTATTAAGTTTGTTAAGTTGTTATAATAATTATTATTACATAATAGATATTAATTTAATAGTTATTACGATAATTTAATCTATAATTTTAATTAAGCTAAATGCCTAGCCATTAAATTCTTATGACTTTTAAATTATTGACATAAATAGCTAACAATCAGGCTGTTAGCCTTGGGAAAGCCTAAACCGCTTAGCTTCAATGCTAAAAAAAACATTTTACATTGGAAATTATTTTATAAATCTGCTTTGATGAAAGAAAAAGCGGTTAAGATGATTGTACATATAATAGCATATATCATTGTTGGAGTTCTCTCAGGGCTCTTAGCTGGCCTTTTAGGCATTGGAGGAGGGATTATAATTGTTCCTTCTTTATTTTTTATCTATACCGTTTTCGACGTTGGGGTTGCCACGCCTATGCACTTAGCTGTTGGAACATCTTTAGCTATTATTACTCTTACATCTGTTGTTGCAATGTTTTTATATGAGAAACGGCAAGCCATTTTTTGGCATATTTTCAAAAACTTGAATATCCCTTTAATTATTGGTGGTTTTTTTGGAGTATTTATCTCTTATTTAATCCCTGGAGCTGTTTTAGCTAAAATATTTTCTATTGTAGCTCTTTTATTTGGTCTTTACTTTCTTTTTGCAAGAAAAGTTCATAAACGCACTAAAAAACCCGAAAAGATTTTAGTTGTTTTTCTAGGATTAGTAATTGGATCCTTAGCAACACTTTTAGGTATTGGTGGTGGCGTCGTCGGCATGCCTCTATTTATTATGCTTTTTAGAGTTCCAAATTATTCGTTAATTGGTACAGCAGCTACAGCTACATTTATAACAGCTTTAGTTGGAACTCTGAGCTATTTAGTTACTGGTTTTAATATTCTCGGAAACCCCCATAGCATTGGATATATTCATTTACCATCTTTTCTTTCTATTGGGCTTATTTCGGTGTTTACTGTCCCTTTTGGGATAAAGCTAGCAGACAAGCTAAATGTAAAAATCTTGAAAAAGATTTTTGCTGTAGCCTTAATTGCGACTAGTATCTTTATGTTTTTCAAATAAATAAAAAAAAAAGCTTAAATTTAACTCCTATTTAATTTACATTGTTTAGCGGAAAAAAAATAATTTAAGGAGCAATACTATGAGTTTATCAGCAACAATGCCTCTCGCTGCAACAAGCCTGAGTCCAACATCTACTGCAGCAGAAGAAGAAAAGAAAAAGAGTGAATCTAGTGCTTTTAAAGTAATAGAAAGTGTTATCAGAACAAATCCTAAAAACATACTTAAAGCCATAACACAATCTCTGGATTGGTTACGCCTTACGTTTGGAAACCTAAAAGATAACATTGGCATTATAAATACTATTAAATTCACAAAACTTGGAGATAATACATTTGCATTTGGAGATTTCGGGAAAGCTACTATGCAAATGGGTCATTCTTTTACACTACTTATAAAAAAGGGGTTTAAAAAATCATACATTTCTTTGGGTGAAAGTGCTTTAGAACTTACTTGGAGTGTTTTAAAAATATTCAAAGCTCTAAAAAATACTGTTTTTCCAATATATTCCTTAGCTTCTAAATTTTTTATCCCTTTGCAAACTATCGGCGGCGGTTGTTTTGCTCTTAGTTCTGTAAATAGATTATATAAAAACACTAAAAAGGGAAATAAATTACTCAATAAAATAAACGCAAATCCAGCTAAAGATCTTAAAGCTCATGAAAAAAACGAAGCTACCATTTTAGCAAGAGTCTTTCTAACTACAAAAAATATTTGCACATTCATAATTGGTTTTATGTTAGTTATTGGTTTTGCTGCACCTGGATTAGTTTACTTAACTTTGGGATCAACCATATTAATTACTGATATTGTTATTAGTGCTCTAACAGCTGCTTTTGGACTGAAACTATAGAATGAATTTGGGGAAAAATTGATGAAGAGGTTAAAAAAATGTTAGATGAGTGTCAGTTTTGCAAAATTGCTAAAGGATTAGCTCCTTGCCATAAAATATGGGAAGATGATGATTTTTTAGCCTTTTTATCAATCTTTCCTAATACCGAAGGCTTTACTTTATTAATTACTAAAGAACACCATGATTCTTATATATTTAATCTAGAAGATGATCTTTTACATAAATTCATTTTAGCAGCGAAGCATATTGCAAAACTCCTAGACACAAAACTAGACGATGTTTCAAGAACCGGTCTTATATTTGAGAGTAGCGGAATTGATCACGCTCATATCAAACTAATCCCAATGCATGGAACCTCAAACATCTCTAAGTGGAAACCTACAACTACTTACTTAGATAAGTATTTCAAAAAATATGAAGGCTATTTATCTTCACATGAATCGCTCAGAAAAGATGATAAAGAATTAGAAAAAACAGCTAAGAAAATTAGGCTTCAATAGAAGTTTTTTTTCGAACTATTTGGCCATTTATTAACATGATACTCTAAGTTCATATTTTTATATTTAGCAAAACAATAGTTACAAAAGCTTCTAGCTTTGCTTAAGATGTCCCCTTCAGGATCAGAAGAAACTAAATAAACATAAGATGCAATAAGCAAGATAATTAATATAATTCTTTTAAACATTTTATTCTCTTCCTCTTATTTTTTAAACTATTTTATATAATTATTATTTTCAATATTTTTTTCATATTAAACTAATATTAATTCAATCTAAATCTTAAGTTATTATTACTTAGAGATATATTAAAATTTATAAAGATCACTTTTACTATGAGTTTTAATTAATAAAAAGGATCTGATAGGCGTAATGTAAGAGTATATTACAATCTTTAATATTATTACAAATATTTTAAGAAAAAATTAATTTCGGAGGACCTCGGGATGCTTTTTAAACATTAAAGTCACGACTCTTGTCCAAATAAAATAGATAAGCATAGACATTATGCTGATTAGTATTATCACATTTAAACCTGTTGCATCTTGAATAAATATCAAAAAAAGAGAAGCAAAAGCTTTTGCACTTCTATATGCAAAAACATCTATTATTACTTTTGCTTTATATTTTTCATCAGTTTTTAAAGGTATATAGAGCATCTCTCTAATAATACCAAAAAAAGAGTAATCTAAAGCTTTAATAGATGTAAAACTATAGGTTGCCATACGAAATGAAGGAAATAATAAAAATACAATGGAGTTAAACGCTAAAAATAGCGGAACAGATAAATGCGATTTTTTAAATCCTAAAATATTGATTAGTAAAAACCCTCCAAAAAACTGAAATGAAGTTGAGATTAAATTAATCACACTTGTCAATTTACCTGTAAACGATGTTCTAAGATCAACATTTGGAATAGATTTTTCTAAATATACATTGAATTGGTAATCTATAAAAGCGGTAGCTATTTGCATAGAGATTACAATTAATAAAATAGATATTAAATATGGAGATCTTTTGATTAGGGAAAAACCTTTTTTTGAATTAGAGCTTTTTTCAGATTCTAGTTTTATAAAATCTTGTTTTGAAGCAGAGCTATTTTTCAAAGCTTTCAAATAGAATAGAAAAACAAGTAAATAGATTGGAATAGATAGAAAAAAAAGATTTGTAGACTTTATTTGAACAGCAAAAAACCCAGATATCATACCCCCCAAAACAGAGCCTATACCTCCTATCCCAAACATAAATCCATATAATAATTTTGCTCTATGAGTATTTATCGTTGTATGAATCATCGACCAGACTTGTTTAAAAGCTAAAAGTATATAAAGATCTTTGAAGATAAATTGGAAAAAAATGATAGATGGCATTCTACTGACCAACAAACCTGTTAGAGTGTTTACGAAGATTATAGAAAAAACAAAAACAAAAAAAGTTTTTAAACACCCAATAATCGGTAAAAACTTATTATATAAATATACAACAAGTAAATTGAATGGAACGCTAAGAATCCAACAATATGGAAAAGCTCTACTTGAAAAGTTCGATAAAAAAATCGATGTACTCGCAGGTCTAATTATAGCGTAGTCGCAAGATATAAAAAACACACTTGCTAAAACACTTAAAATAAACACTTTTTGAGTCTTGTCAAACTCTAAAAAAAAGTTTTTAATACTTTTTATCATATAATGAGAAATTAATTATAACAGTTCATAGTGTGATGAATATTCACTTTTTTGCAAAGGCTTTTAAGCTAAGAAAAAAATATTTTTGCATTATTAAAATATTTTTTTTTTAATAAACCCTTGGTGCACTCTCTGCTATATAAGATGGAGTAACTTCTATAAATTCAGCCTTTCTTTGAAGCTCTTTTATAGATCTAGATCCACCATATGTTAAACCGCTTCTAACGCCACCTAAAAGCTCATCTATTAATTTTTGAGCAGGACCTATTATTTTTGCCCAAAAACTTACTCCTTCAGCTGTAGTCTTTTCTTTTAAACATCCAAAAAAAGCTTCTTGAAAATCCTTACTTGCCTGCCCTCTATATTTCGCTTCTATATTTCCGTTTTTCTCTCTTTTATCAGCAGCGCTCTCTTTTGTTAAAGCGAAAAGCTTTCCAATCATTACTGTGCTAGCTCCAGCAGCTAAGGCCAACACTACATCTCTACTCGTTCTAATTCCCCCATCAGCTATTAAAGGAACTCTAAGTTTCGCAGCTATCTGAGCGCACTCCCAAATTGCAGTGAACTGAGGCACTCCAAAACCTGTAATCATCCGAGTAGTACATACAGCGCCAGGTCCTATTCCAACTTTTACAGCATCAGCGCCTGCATTTACTAAATCGTGATAAGCAACAGCCGTACAAACGTTTCCTGCTATTATCTCTTTATCAGGATGCTTTTTTTTGAGCTCTTCAATGTAGTGCATCATCATATCAGAGTGGCCATGAGCGACATCTATACAAACTCCCAATGCTCCTAAATCTAAAAGTTTTCTAGTCTCATCTATCTTCTCTTTTCTAATGCCTGAGGATATAAAAATTTTGTTTGGAAATTTTTTTATGCATTTAGCTTGATTCTCTAAGCTTGTAAATCTATGAAAAATAGGAATAGATCCATTGTTGATTAATATTTCAGCTAACTCCTCAGATATTACTGTATCCATATTCGAGGCTATAAGCGG
>SDBT01016859.1_pt1 | contig 11552 bp, 14 predicted proteins | sample 2277101 | NCBI WGS metagenome assembly SDBT01 (sample SAMN10404973, study PRJNA504765) | marine sediment metagenome | isolation source: marine sediment core GS10_PC15, 103 cmbsf | place: Arctic Ocean: Southern Knipovich Ridge | collected 2010
AAACGTTGATATCCGAGTTTCTCGCAGGCAACATCGGTGGCATGGAGATCGCGTATATGCAGTTCGTCAGCGCCGATCGCCAGAACCCGGCCATCGCCCAGTTACTTCCAATGGAACACATTGAACCGCCCGCCTCGGCCATGCCGATGATGTTCCGCGGCGAGCCTGCTGAATACGAATTCCTGCCGTCCGCGGCAGAGATACTCGACGAACTGCTTCCGGCGACCGTGCGGACCAGGCTGTATCAGTGTTTTCTGGACGCCAGCGTGTCGGAGTGTGTGATGCGGATGAAGGCCATGCGCGGGGCGACAGAGAACGCTGACAGTATGATCCGTGAGTTGACCGTGAGCTATAACCGTATGAGACAATCGCAGATAACTTCCGAGATCGCCGACATCATGGGCGGCCGGGGCGGAGTGAAGTGAGACTAACCTATGGCTGAGACAGGAAAGATAGTGCAGGTAATCGGTTCGACGTTCGACGTCAAATTCCCCGATGACAGCATTCCGAACATTTATAACGCGCTTGAGTGCGACGTGACGCGCAACTCTCGGACCGAGAAGCTGACCGGCGAGGTCCAGCAGCACCTGGGCGGCGGAAAGGTCCGCTGCATCGCGTTGGGAAGCACGGACGGACTCAAACGCGGAACGGAAGTGACCAACACCGGCGGTCCGGTTACCGTACCGGTGGGCAAGGGCGTGCTCGGGCGGGTTTTCAACCTGCTGGGCGAACCGATAGACGGTGGCGGGCCTGTCCATACCGCCCAGCGCCGTTCGATACACCAACCTGCGCCCGAGTTCGATACTCTCGTGCCCAAGCGGGAGATTTTCGAGACCGGCATCAAGGTCATCGATCTGCTGGTTCCGTTCATTCGCGGCGGGAAAATGGGCCTGTTCGGTGGGGCGGGACTTGGCAAGACGATTATTATCCAGGAGTTGATCGCACGGGTGGCGACGCGGCACGGAGGGTACAGTGTTTTTGCCGGCGTTGGCGAACGGACGCGTGAGGGCAACGACATCTGGCTGGAAATGCAGGAAGCCACCGCCGGAGATACCGATCAGCGTCTTATCGAAAATACCGCGCTGGTCTTCGGGCAGATGAACGAGCCTCCCGGTGCGCGGCTGCGCGTGGCGCTTTCGGCGCTGACGATGGCCGAGCATTTTCGCGATACCGCCGGCGGTGATACGCTGCTGTTCATAGATAATATTTTCCGGTTTTCGCAGGCAGGCAGCGAGGTTTCGGCGCTGCTCGGGCGCATGCCGTCGGCCGTCGGATATCAACCGACGCTTGCGACGGAAATGGGCGAATTACAGGAGCGAATCACCTCTACAAACAAAGGTGCGATCACCTCGGTGCAGGCAGTCTACGTCCCTGCTGACGACATGACAGACCCCGCCCCGGCGACTGCGATTACGCACCTCGATGCGTTTATCGTGCTCGAAAGGTCAATCGTCGAGAAGGGTATCTATCCGGCAATCGATCCGCTGGCGAGTTCCTCGCGAATTCTCGATCCGCAGTTCGTTGGCGAGGAACATTACAGCGTCGCCAGAAAAGTGCAGGAGATTCTCCAGCGATATCGCGATTTGCAGGATCTGATCGCGATCCTCGGCGTGGACGAACTCAGCGAGGATGACCGCCAGATAGTTTTCCGAGCCAGGCGAATCGAACGGTTCTGCTCCCAGCCGTTCATGGTTGCCGAGGTGTTCACGGGCAAGACCGGAAACATCACACCGCTCGAGGACACCGTGCGATCGTTCAAAGAGATATGCGAAGGCAAATGGGACCACCTGCCCGAACAGGCGTTCATGTACGTGGGCAGCGTTAGCGAAGCCGCCGAACAGGCTGAACGCATCAACGCTGCTGCCACGAAGTAATTGAAGGGATACCGAAATGGAACTCTACGAAGCGATCAAGTCGCGCTACAGTGCCCGAAAGTATGAGGACAAGCCAGTCGAAGACGAGAAACTCATCCGCGTTCTCGATGCAGGCAGGCTCGCCCCTTCGGGCAACAACACCCAGCCGTGGAAGTTCATCGTCGTCCGCGACGGCGAACTGCGGGCAGGGCTCGCCGAAGCATCCGAACAACCGTGGATAAAGAACGCTCCGGTTATCATCGCCGTAGTGATGACCGATCCTGAGCGTGTCATGCTGTGCGACGTGCAGGCCGGGCCTGTCAATTGCTCGATAGCCATCGATCACATGTCACTGGCAGCCGTGGCCGAGGGGCTTGGAAGCTGCTGGATCGGGCATTTCGACCAGGATACGGCCAGGACACTGCTAGCCGTGCCCGATAGCCTGAAGATCGTTGAACTTCTGACGCTGGGATATCCCAAGGATTGTCTCGGGTCCAAGAAACGTAAGCCGCTGGACGAAATTGTTTGTTACGAGAGATATCAGTAGATATTGAGAAAAATGTCACCTGCATTCGGTAAATCATTTGCTTTGGAGATATTAACGCCCGACGGAAGCGTCTTGAGGCAGGACGTTTCGAGCGTGCAGTTTCCGGCTCGCGACGGGCAGGTTGGGATACTTCCTGATCGCGCGCCGCTGATCGCCATTATCGGTGCCGGGCGTCTGTCGGTGGTGCCCGTAAGTGGCGAGAAGCGAACGTTTTTCGTATCGGACGGTTTTGTGCAGATTCGCGAGACGGGGACGACGATTCTCGCCGAAGAATGCACGCCTGTGGAGAATCTCGACGCCGAGCAACTATGGGAAGATCTCCAGAAAGTCAGGAAGCTGCCCGCCGATACGGATCAGCAGTACGCATATCGCAATGAACTTGTCACCGAGGCCCAGATGCGGTTCAAACTCGCGATGGCGAGAACACCCGGTGGGCGAAGGCGGGCTCATGCGGATGAGTTTGCCCCGCCGCGAGACAAAGATTCGGATTAAGTGCGTCTCGTGAGGCAATTACCTGGCAATAGTAAATAATTGATTTGGAAGAGTCATCGGTAGGGCGGCGAGTTTCTGGGGGAGTCTTTGATAAGCTGTTGGGGAGTCTCATGGGCGAAAGCAAAAAACCAGTTATCTTGGGTTTTGGAGTTTTCGCATCGTATGTTCCCTCTGTGCCACGTTGCAGCACTCAACTGCAAGGCGGCCGATAAGTCCCTAGAAATATGGGCAACTCGCGTTAGTATAAACGTGAAGCATATATCGCCCCGGGCCCGCAAGAGGGCAACCCTGGGCTGCTGAAGGTTAGTGAATGTGATCAGTGCGGATGAATCTGTCGATCAGTTCTCTCCCCAAAGCCAAGACTCAAATATTCATACCTCATCTCTCCATAGCTAATTAAGCTCCCCACCCAATTAGACGATAAGCCTCTTGGACCGTTCTTCCAAGCGGTCCTCTAAAGAGATCGCAATTTAAGTCACACTAAATATTTCGGAAAAGGGACTCGAAAAGACCTTTTGACGAAGGAGGTGAACGACACATTAAGTCGCCGTACTGCCCGGCAAATTGCACACCGGTGCAGGCGATCAGCATCAGGCCGCCAACGGCCAATCGGACTCACCCGAGATGTTGATCTTCGAAAGAAGGAGGAAGACTCAGCAAGGATGCTTGAAAATAAAGTAGACGTTTAATCAGATTCGGGACTAGGCACCCGAACACAATAAAGAAAGTATCTGGAGGTTAGATCAATGCGTAACAACAAGGCATTCACACTGGTAGAAATCCTCATCGTCGTGATCATTCTTGGCATTCTTGCCGCAATCGTCATTCCTCAGTTTACCGAGGCATCGAACGAGGCCCGCGACTCGGCCGTCCGCAGCGACCTGCAGACGATCCGCAGCCAGATCGAGCTGTACAAGATTCAGCACTTCGATGCGTATCCTGGCGATACAGACGCCAACGATCCGAACATCAACGTCACGGTCAGCTCCGCATTCCAGACTGACCTGACCGGTCAGACCAACGAAGCCGGTGGAACAGGCACGGACTTTGGGCCGTATCTCGGTTCGTTCCCGAAGAACCCGTTCATCCCCGTAGCAGCCAATAAAGATCTGATCACTTTCGGTACGTCTGCATGCCCGGGTAACGGAACCTCAGGCTGGTATCTGAATACCGCGACCGGAAGATTCTCGGCCAACGACGATGCTCACAAGGCTCTCTAAAGCAAAATAACACTACAAAGGTTCGGAGGCCCCTTATGGGGGTCTCCGGACGCTTTCATTGTCCTTGCACACAGCAATCGCAAGACAAGCCGGCCTGACAGGAGGCCTAAGTGATGAAGACAGGAAATTTCAGACATTTGCGACTGAAGAATCAACCATCAGGCTTCACCCTGATCGAGATTCTTATTGTCGTTATTATCCTCGGATTGATTGCGGCGATAGCACTGCCCAAGTTCTCCAACGCCGCCGCACTGGCTCGAGCCAATACGCTCAGGGATAACATTCGCACAGTGCGAGTCCAGTTGGCTGTCTTCAAAAGTCATCACCTGTCTGTCTCTCCGGGATATCCCAATGGTGATCCAAACGCAGTCCCTACAGCCCAGGCATTCCTTGACCAGTTAACATTGGCGTCGAACCAGAATTGCTCGACAGCTCCGCGTGGTACGGTGGGATACGATTACGGTCCCTATTTCTACGAGCTTCCGGCCAATCCGGTAAACGGGAAGGCAGCAATACAGATATTGCCCAACGGAGCAACCTTCCCTACCGAGGGAGATAACTCGCACGGATACATTTATCAGCCCTCCTCGTTGCAATTCAGAGCCGACGCCAAAGGAACTGATGAGGATGGGACAGAGTACTTCAGCTATTGATGGAACCAGAGGCGCTGACGCAAATGACCCAACGGGGCGCACAAACAGCGTTTACGCTCATTGAATCATTACTGGCAGCGGCGATACTCGCAATGAGTATCACGGCCGTCACTCTACCATTTGCTTCCGCTGCGCAAAACGAACAGATAAACGCGCGAAAAACCGTCGCAACGTCCTTCGCCCAGGAGTTGATGGAGGAAATACTCACCCGCTCATTCGAAGATCCCGAACCATCATCGGCAAGGAATCCAGGCCCGGAATCCGATGAATACTCCCGCTCTGATTTCGACAATATCGACGATTACGACGGATACACCGACAAGCCCGTCGAAACATCAGTCCCGGGTGGCGAAATCACCAAACATCACGATGTCGCGGACCTGGTGCGGAAGGTGACGGCAGAGTACGTCTATGTGACCGGTCAGCAAGTATCTGATGAACCTGACTTCATTCAGATTCTAGTCGAGGTCACCCATCGCCAACGCAGTCTCGTGCGTCTGTCGCGTTTGGTCTACCGGATACCCACCGAACAGGAGTCTCCACGATGAGAACGAAAAGAAAAGCTCTAACATCGCTGGAACTTACGATCTCGCTGGTGATCGTGTCGATAATTGCTCTCTCGGCAGCCGGTGTTACTCTCGTACTGTCTGAATCGCACGCCGAAACTGAATCGAGATATGCCAATACCCAAGCCGGACGGGGCGCCCTGGCGGTGATGCAGAAGTATCTGAACGAGTCAAGGCTTGTAACAGCTATCGAGAGAGGAACCATCGTACTTTGGCACAGGGACCGCAACGAAGACGGGAAAATCAACCTCTCGGAACTGGTGATGCTCACTCACGACACCGATCGGAATGCAATCAAGATGGTCCGCGTGGCGTTCGGTCAGGACATGGAATCGAACATGGTAGCTGCGCTGGATTACCGTATCGAGTTATTCAAGGCGAGCGATCTGGATTATGTGATGGGCTGTTTTGAGCAGGACTCCCGCACATATGAAAAGGTTATCGTCGAGAACGTACAGGAATTCAAAGCCGTCGCCGAGCCACCGTGCCCAATGTCCAAAATGGTGCGCCTGTATCTGACCGTCGGGAAAGGGCATCGTTACAGCCCTGGCAACAGCCCTGGCAACAAACCTGGAGATGGTGGTGGAAATTACCTCGCCATCCAGAGTGCAGCCGCACTGCGGGTTGACGAGACAGACCGGATCATGACCGACGCAGCAGGCCAATATACGCTTGGGAAAAAGGACGATTCATACTGGATGCACCCCTAGGGGACGCCATCGCCGTAGCGGCGTGCCTGTGCGAACAGGGCTGAAAACAAGCCCGAGACAAATGAAACTACAACACGTGAACAAATCGAAGGGCATTGCCCTGGTGTTAGTCCTCATGCTGGTTGCCGTTGGAACGGTGCTGGGCATGGGGCTGATTACCAATTCAGCCGTGCGTGTAATCGGTGCTCAGAACCTTGTGCACGCAACGCGGGCACACTATCTGGCCGAATCGGGCCTCAGTCACGCGTTGCACGTGCTCAAGAGCGATCCTGAATCTCTTGTCGGTTCGGCCGAAACTCCGCTGGGGCCTTACTATCTCGATGACAATAAGGATTCCTATTACTTCCATTGCACGCAGGATGCATTCAGTCCCGACATCTATTACCTCACAGCTGAATCGTACGTCAATGGACTCACGCGCCGGGCATCCTACACGGTGTACCGCTCTCGAGGGGGCCTCAAAAGACTGACCTATGCCAAAGAGCGAGCAGCATTGCACGACTTATCAGCGGGCGAGAAATCCGATGAATTGGTCCGCATGAAGATTCTTGAATACAACTGACTTCCAGTAAGGAGATTAAATCATGAAAGACAAGACCAAACAGATTGTGCGAATTGACAATTATACGAGATTCTGCCTGTCGGCGATCGTCGTGCTTCTGAGCGTCCTGATTCTCGGACTCTGGGCGGACATGGGCGATGTAAATTCGCGCGCCTATGCAAAGCAGCCACGATACAAGGATAGCGCGTCTCGGGACGCAGTCCTTCAAGGGCGATGGGGCACCTCCAGCGCACCTGGAAAGATGGCCGCAACTCAGAAAGAAACTAACATGAAATTGGATGTACTTATCGGACTGTTCAAGACGGGCAAGGCAAAAGTCCAGACCGTCAAACCGTCTTCAGGAGTAATTGGCCGTGTCAAGACATCTGCTACAATTTCGAAGTAGTCGCCCACGAGGCGCATTTACGCTTGTAGAGCTGTTTGTAGTGATAATTATCATGGCCATTGTGGCTGCGATCGTTCTTCCGACTGTCGTAGGTACCACTGGGGTACAAGCGACAGCGGGCGCTAGAATAATCGCCGCCGATCTTCAATATGCCCAGAATGTAGCCATCACTCATCAGCAGTCGGTCACCATAACCTTTGCACCTTCGACCGACTCATACAGCTTGTCTAACGCAAGTGGTCCCCTTATTCACCCGATTACTAAAGAAGCCTACACCATAAGTTTTGGCGCGGGCAAGAAGTTCGCGAAATTGGATCTCGTCACGACGAATCTCACTAACCATAAGGTTACGTTCGATTCGCTTGGCGTTCCCGATAATTCCGGGACTGTCGAAATAAAGGCAGGATCAAGCGAGTACGACATCACCATCTCACCCGCAACCGGGAAGGTGACAGTAGCGCAGAGCAGTTCCTGACTGAGAGGAACATTAACGTAGCATGTTTAAGCTGCCTTGGAAAAATAAGTGTTGGCCCATCGGATTGGATCTCGGTGCCGGCAGCGTCAAAATGTTGCAATTGGAACGCGCCGGTGGTGAGGTTGCACTCTGCGCCTGCGCAAGCAGGAAACTGTCAGTTTCGGCCAGCAGGAATCCCCAGCGGCGACGCCAGGAAACTATCGCAGCCGTCAAGGAAATGCTCCGCAACGGCAATTTTCGGGGCAAACAAGTCGTCTCCATGCTCACGTGTGAGGATTTGAGCATCAAGAATATCCGCCTGCCGAAGATGTCCGACCAGGAGCTTACCGAATCGATTCGCTGGGAAGCGGACGACAGATTCAGTTTCGACATCGATCCCGATCGGTTGAAATATCTCCGTGCCGGGGAAGTTCGCCACGGAACCGAGTCTCAGGATGAAGTGATCATGCTCGCCGTCAGCGGTGAGGCGATTGCCAATCATTTATCTCTGCTTGACGAGATCGGCCTGTATCCGGTGAACATCGAAGCCGAACCGATCGCCGTATTCAGACCCTTTGAGCGGATGCTTCGCCGGAGCTCCGATGACAATAACGTGACGGTCGTGTTGGATATGGGGATCGATTCGACGCGTATTGTTGTCGCCAGGGGCAGGCAGATCGCGTTCACAAAGGATATCGATATTGCCGGTAGAAGGTTCACCAGAGCGATTGCAACTCAGATGAATCTTTCCTACCAGGAGGCATACGAACTGCGGGCAATGATCATGAAGTCCGCCTCAGATCCCCGCGCCGGGCGGGGTGGTGGTACTGAAGGTGTGGAAGTATCCGACTCGGTTGGCTGGACAGTTCATGACGCCGTGAGAGGCGAAGTCGAAGCGCTTTGCAGAGAAGTCTCACTGTGCCTGCGTTATTGCGCTGTCACCTTCCGTGGTCTAAGACCAACGAAAATCATCATAACCGGTGGGCAGGCATACGATCCTGCCATAGTTCAACTACTCAGCGAGCAGTTGAATATTGAGTGTGTAATTGGACAGCCTCTGCGCGGGATCAACCTTTCCAAGACGCAATTTGGACGCACTCGCAGGGGAACGCTTTCCGAATGGGCTGCCTGCGCGGGACTGGCCTGTAGGGATATCGATTTTACCCAGGTGCCGAAAGAATCTTGCGATGAACAAAGTCGACTTTCTGCCTGAGACAATTCGAGCCAAACACGAGCGGCGCATCCGCATCGTCAGAGAAGGCTATCTACTGATAGCGATGGTTGGGTGCATTGCACTGTTGGGAACCGTTCGCCAGGGATGGATACGCCAGGCTGAGGCCCAACTGGCGCAGGTTGAAACTCGAGCAGACAATTCCCAGCTTCAACTTGAGCACAGAAAAAACCTCCAGCGCATGGAAGCTGATCTGATGATCCGCCGACGAATCATGGAAGATCTCGGCAGCCGTGCCAATGCTCTTGACGTCATGTCCGAGCTTGAGATTGTCACTCCCCGCACAATCGTATTGAAGGATATCCGGCTTGAAACCATGCTCGTCAAGGTGCCGGTCACCGAAGCAAACCAGAACACTGCGACACAGATCATCGGTAGTAACAAGGCCGCGAAGTTCACGATTGAGAGACGATTGAGATTGACTGTCACAGGGCTTTCTCCCACAGATGTCGATGTCGCGAACTTCATTGCCCAGATGTCGGCTAGCTCGTGTTTTGAAGACGTCAATATGGGCTACGCTCGAAACGTGGAATATCACCGGCGCCGGGCCAGAGAGTTTCAGGCCAGCTGCTATCTGGTGAGATGACAAAGGGAGTATGAAACGGTGGGTACGCTCAAAACGGACAACTGGATCACACTGGGTATTGCATCGGCGCTTCTAATCGGTTGCGGAGTGTCTTGGTTTATTCCGCAAACTCACAGGCTCGATAAGCTTCGCAACGAGATCACCAGGCAACAGACTCAGTTGGAACTGGACCGTAGCGAAGTTGCCGTCATTCCCTCGCTGGTCAGGCGTATCGACGCCCTCAAAAAAGAATATGCAAGCGTTGGCAAAACGATGCCGCAAAGCAAGGAATTGGCAGGGTTTCTGACCGAGATCAGTACGATTCTGGCATCGGAGCAGATCGCCAATCAGTCGATCGAACCAGGCGATCCTGTCCGGGAGGAACTTTATCACACGCTTCCGATCATTATGAAATTCGAAGGCTCGTATCTGTCACTCGCCAGCCTGCTGAAACGAATCGATGAAATGGAACGTCTTACGCGAGTACAAAAGATGACCATCAAAACTGACGATAACAGCAAAAGTGTCAATATAGAACTTTACATGAACATCTATTTTGCTGAAGGGTAACACCCGCAGAATGGGAAGCATCTCAAAAGAAATTGAGAGTTTTGGCAGTCGCATCGCCAATGAGTTCAGCCGCGACAGGACCAGGTCCGTCGTGCTGGGCTTTGCTGTAATTGTGTGCATCGCGCTTCTGTCCAAACAGATGATTTCGAGCGACGTTCCCAAAGGGGCGATGGCTGGAAATATTCAGCCGACGGAAACCCAACGCTCTGCCAGGAGATTCCTGCCGCATAGCGATCGCCGCAACGTCGCTCCCGGGCACCATGTTCGAGGCAAACACAGAGAGATCACCAGAGACCTGTTCGCTGCGGACATGGATGCTTTTGAGCCTCTGTCGGATGGTTGGAAATCGAATAGTTTCGTCCCCGCAACGGCCAACGCCGCCAATGGCGGATCGGACATACAAAAGCGTCTTTTACGCGCCCAGGCAAAGTCGCTGGATTTGCAGAGCACAATGGTCTCGGCAAATCCAGTCGCCATCATCAACGGCAGAATGCTGCGAATCGGCGAATGGATAAACGGGTTTGAACTTACCGAGATCACGCCGCGAGGCTGTTCGGTGCGGAAGAACGGTACGACCATAATGCTCGATATGAGCAGTTGATTGTGATTATTGATTAAAGCGCCGCGCGAGGCGCTGAAGCAGACATATGAACCAGGCCGCTCTGGAGGCGGCCACAACCTAGTGAGGAGTATTCAAAATGACTGGTCTTAAGAGACTTACAAGAAACTGGAAGATGTCGCTTACTATTCTTCTGGCCGTGTGTGCATTGACAACAGTGACCACCGGGCAGGAAGGCGGCAGCAAGACGGTGCACGTTGACACCGCAGGAACTTTCGAAATTCACGTCCAAGGTGCCGATCTTCGAGGTGTCCTGCAGCTTCTCTCGACGCAGGGACAGAAGAATATCGTCGCCACGCAGGATGTGGCTGGCCAAGTCACAGCCGATCTCTACGGTGTGACTTTTCAAGGCGCTCTCGAAGCTGTTCTCAGAAGCTCGGGCTACGTATACGAGGAGAAAGACGGTTTCATTTACGTCTATACTCCCGAGCAGCTTGAGGCAATACATGCTGCAGAGCGAAAGCTCGTGGTGCGTGTGTTCCGCCTGGCGTATATGACGGCGGAGGATATGCAGGAACTCATTTCGCCTGCACTGTCTTCCGAAGGAACAATCGCCGTGACACCTGCGTCGGCGACAGGCATTGAGCAGTCGGATAGCGACGCCGGTGGAAACAGCATGGCCACCGAAGACGTGATCGTTGTTCGCGATTTCGAAGAGAATATCGAGAACATCACAGAGATCATTGCATCGCTTGACGTCAAACCGCAGCAGGTTCTCATCGAGGCGACGATCCTGCGGGCTTCACTGACCGAAAACAATGATCTGGGTATCGATTTCGAATCACTCGCCGGTATCAACTTCTCCACGCTGAATGCGACGACGACAGGTTTTCTGACCGATGTCGTCCCGCAAACCACCACAGCGGTCAACGGGATTACGCCTGCCGGTCACATTGGCACGAATCTTTCTTCAACCGTTCCGACCGGTGGTCTGAGCGTTGGCATTATCACCAACCAGGTCGCCATGTTCATCCGGGCTCTGGAGGACGTGACCGATATAACCGTCCTGGCCAATCCGAAGCTGCTGGTTCTCAACAAGCAACGTGCGGAGGTCATGATAGGCAACCGTGACGGTTACATTACGACGACCATTACCGAGACGGTGGCTACCCAGACAGTCGAGTT
>SDBT01016860.1_pt1 | contig 11552 bp, 18 predicted proteins | sample 2277101 | NCBI WGS metagenome assembly SDBT01 (sample SAMN10404973, study PRJNA504765) | marine sediment metagenome | isolation source: marine sediment core GS10_PC15, 103 cmbsf | place: Arctic Ocean: Southern Knipovich Ridge | collected 2010
AAAAGACATAATCTTCGGCCTCGTGGAGACTGTCGATGTCAGGGTTAATGAAGGCCTTGTGGGCCAGTTCCGGGCGAAAAGCCATAGATAACGCGGCATCGTAGTTACATAACAGGTTTAATTTGTTATCCCCACTGGAGAACCACCCGAAAGTGTGCTTCCGTTTACGCGAGGGAGACTTCTCCTCGCGGGTACGGAAAACAAAGTCGTAGCCCAATTCGTACAGCTTCCTCCCGAAAGCGCCGCCTGGGCCGTTCGCCTCCCATATATTAAATGGAAGGCGGCTTTGCCCCCCGACCCACAGCCCGATGGCGTAGACGGTCTCGGCAAAGCGGTCTATTGGTGTCTGAGACGATGCCCAGGAGCCGACCTTGGTGTGGGTGTTGCAGTCGAAAATTGAAATAGTGGAGTTGGACTGACCTGTTCCCATCGAGATATCTTCACCCATGATGTAGTTATGCGTCTGGTCGGGACGTGAACCAGACAGCGGGCTCCACCACTTTAATCTTCGGCGGCCATAGTTTTCTGCAAACCGAATATGCCGGAGAGTGTTTTCGTTGCACTCAAAGAGCACCTCCCCCCGGACAACCGGGGGTTTGCCGTAGGTGTCAATCTGGCGGGAAATAATCATCGGGTTAAAGACCACATCACCGGCGCCAACGTAGTTGATGTCGATATTGGTGGCCTTGTCGCGGGCACTGCGCCTCTTGCATTCCCGGTCATACCACGGCGAACGCCTGCCTGTCGGAGAGAACATTTCTTCATTGGCCGGGTCGTTGCCGTCGGCGACAAGACTCACTTCACTGAGTCGTGAATCTTCGGCATGGCTTACGAACAGGGCATTCTCGAAGTCGCTGTACTTGAAAGCCTTGCCCTCGATGATATTGTCAAAAATGCCCGGCCACTTATCCCGATAAAATTGGATATCGTGTATGATTATGGTGTTAAGGGCCGGAGACTCGTAAGCCCCACGTATCTTCCACGGATGGCGCCACCAGGGCAGCGTGATTACGGGGACTTTGCCGCTGAACCGTATCTGGCCGAACGGATGACCCCGCGATGTCGGGGTAGAATTAAAGATTCTACATTGTGTGGTATCTGACAGTGTTTCGGCAATCTGGGCAGCGTCTGCGTATTTTACGCGGGCAAATTCGTCGCACATTGCGGCTTGGAAGCGGCCACCGGCCCCCACGTCGGCATTGGTGCTCTCGCCGTCGATTGTGGAGCCGTTTTCGGTATTCTCCAGGTGTCTTTCGCTTATAAAGGGCCGCCTGGGCTTAATCCACGCCGGAAGTGCGTGATACATATAAAAGATTTTCCAGAACAACGTGCTCTTATTCCCACCGCGACCACCCTTGTGGCCTTGCCAGACGTATTCCTCTTTGCGGGAGATAACCAACAGCGTCGTGTCGGGAACCAAAAGCCAGTCAACGAAAAATGTACCTAAAATAATCCAGGTTGCCCCCATTTCGCGGGACTTGTCCACCAGCAGGTCGCCGCCGAAGCGGATTCCCGGCGTCAGCACGTCGATACATTCATCCTGCACAGGCCAGGTGTTGAATGGGATGTGCTTATACAGACTCTGTTCCCGCTTGGGCTGAAACGTCCACAGGAGCGTCTTGAACGCTATCTGCGGCTTGGCTACACACAATGCCCGATACGTCCTCTGCATTCCCTCGTCCGCTGACAGTTTCTGATGCAGGGACTTGCGATAAGACACGTTTTGCTTGAGGTCCATCGGAATCGCCGCCAAGAATTGCTCCGGCGAGTTGAGAGACTTTGTCTCCGTCTGGTAGTTCATAAGAATATCTTTTATGTTCAGTTACGTCTTTAACGACCTGCTTTACATGCTTCCAGTGTTTGTTGTCCCGGTTGGTCGCAATAAACATCATCAACGTCGTATTGGGCTGAGTCATCCCTATTGTCGTGGTTTTTTCGATTGCTCCCTTAGAGGTCTCTTTGATGATAACTTTTGCCCACACCCTGCCGCCATAGGCTTCCTGGTACATCCGCCTGACTAATTCATAGGTAGCGCGGCTTTCGCCTTCCTCTAAGGCCTGCTTCATATCTGCGTCGGTACGAAGATATTTGAGCAGCGTATCTTCCTTGCATCCCATAAGCTGGGATATTATCTCCCGGCCCATCTCAAGGGCTGTGGCATTGGCAAGCAGGTCAGGCAGCGCGACATAGCCTTTGCGGAACGGGCTGCCGCCTTTAATGACCGTAGAGTTGTTGGCTTTATGGGGCATATTATGTCCTGTAGGTAATTCCAACCAGCCCGGCCTTGACGCCAAAAAACCACAGCTTACTGACATCGTCGATTGGCACCCGAACAGGTGTTGGTGCTCCTACGCTGACCAGGTTGCCGGGGGTTGCTGGAAGAAAGGGACCGAGAGAAACCGTCAGCGACGTGCCGATGGCAAAGTGGACGGCGTTCGAGACCTCGGCAGATGTTATGTAGCACTCACGGCACCCGGTTTCGGTTGACGTTGCCTGGGTGGCCAGAGACAAAAGGGTTACGCCCACGACGCCGCCATTGTTTGATACGCGGTCAGACGGGGCGTTTGAGAAGTCAGTCATTTTCGTGCTCCCTTAAATAACATTATGTATATCGTTATAGGGAGTCGGCGCAGCGGATTTCAAGGGGGGAATAAAAAAAAGCGACTGGCTGCTTGTCAGATTAGCAAGGGCAACCAGCCGCCGCATTGAAAGGTGTCTATTCTATATAGGCCTTGAAGGCTTTCCAAGCGAGAGCCCTTGTTGGATACTTCTCAAGTATCCTCACCTTCATTTTTTCAAACAAGTCTCCTCCGGCTTTGAAATCTTCAAACAGGTCTGCATTTATACAATCAGTGCAGGCTTCTATTCCATAAGCCCAAATGAAGTCATAAAATTTCACTTCTTCATCTATCCAATTCATTTCCGCCTCGCGCAAACATTACTCTATATGTGCTCTGCGTACTTCATCCTGAATCCGATGGGCCATTGTGTTGCCGAATTGCTCAAGCGCCGTCGCCAGGTTGCCCATAAAGTCTGCACCGGCCCCGCCGTCGTCCGGAGCGATGTCCAGGACTGCCTCGTCCCGACCATCAGTCAGGGTAATGTGCAGGTAATCTCGACCATTGAGCATTTCTATCATTCTTCTGACCTTGTCGTAGGTATTTGCCAAATCTAACATTTTTTCTGAGTCAAACATATTCTGTTCCAATGTTGACGGCTGCCGTGGCGCCCTCGGCTCACGAACATCGCCGTGTCCCCGCTGCCTCCAGACTATTGCTCCAGTCCTTATAGTCGGCAACTTGACGCCGCAGACCAACCGCCTGATACGGAATATACGCAGCATATTAAATTTTGTCAATTTTTTTATTGACAGATTCTGAAAATTGTATAAATTGTGATTATTGATAATTGAAAGGTCGCACAGTGAACCCGGAACAAGCCAAAGACATAATCGCCGATTTGATTGAGAAGCACGGCCCGGATTGCGGAGAAACGGGGCATTATCTTGGCATAAACAGGGCCACCAGGAAGCCGATATTTACGCACAAAGATTCTGTTATGGAGACAGCGGAAAGCATCCAGTTCGTTTGCAAAGTGGGCAAATCCGGCATGAAACGCGGGTTTACGGCAGGATTATGGAACGACATGGGCGATGCGTTAGCGAAAGCGGCAAATGAGACTGAAAAGTGAGATTTTACTTAGAAAGGGATGAAGATGTTTGGAAAACGAATGACAGAGGATGGAATCGCAAAGGTTGTCGAGGCAAAGGTGCGGAAGGTCCTGGAGGAGATTTTAGACCTGCCGACCAAGGACGCCGACGACCTGGTGCAGGAAATTAAAGCCCTTGTGGGACCACACGTCGAGATTCCGAGGCTCAAGAAAGAGCTTGAGGAATTGAAGCTCTCCCGGACCATCGAGGAGCGGGACATCAAGCACCTGGTCAAGATGAAGGAAGAAAAGCTGGCGATTGAGCACCAAAAATCCGAGTTGACGCTCAAAACCGAGTACAAAGACAAGGAAATGGTCCTGCAGACCGAGTACCATGATAAGGTTTTGAAACAACTCGAAGTGGGTCGGGCGGACCTCAAAGAGGTCTACGCCAACATCATGGCCTGCCTGCCGAACGTCAACATGGTGATGCGAACAGGCAACCCGGACCCTCCCAAAAAGGACGATTGATGTGGGCGTACAATAAGTGTATCCCATTTTGCGAGCTGAGAAGGGAGTATCCGGGCCACCCGGACGAGGCGCTGGAAATCGCAAAGATGCGATTTGTCGAAGAATGTGGCGTCGTGCTGGCCGGAGCGGTCAACGTGAGCGTAAAAAAGGACCCGCAGCGGCACGCATATATTTTGATGGCAGAATTGATAACTGAACCGGAGGAGGCATATATGGCACAAATGGGAAATTATAGTTATGGCAGGCCGGTAAAAGCACGCAAGAAACTCCTACCGAGGCCGAAGAAAAAGCTACCTGTAGTCGTCGGCTCGTTCCGCCGCGACCTCAAAAGAGAAATTAACGAATGGTTACAGATTTAGAAAGGGATGATTATGAGTATACCGAAACCATTGAAGTTTAAGAGCTTCACGCCAAGGCACGTCGTAATGATTAAGACCCTGACCAACGGGTACACGGTGGAGATTGGGTGCAAGAGTTTCGTGGTAGGCGACATAGACGACCTTATGAAAGAGCTATACGCTTACCTGAAAGGTGAGGATAGCGATTTCAATAAGGCATTCAAGGGCGAATTGGGTGAGCACACCATCGAGGTAGTCTGCGAGGCCGAGAGCCCGGAAGTGGCCACGGGAGGCTAAACAAGACTTTATAGCCCTGTATAAAAACCCCCCCCTAATGTACCCCCCTCGGTAACTGGGAAATAAAAAAAGAAAGGACAGTAGAATGGACAATGAACTAACCGAAATCGTAATTGTGCTGGACCGCAGCGGGTCCATGAACGCCTGCAGGAAAGACATGGAAGGCGGGCTGAACGAGTTTGTGGATGAACAAAAAAAGGTTCCCGGCAAGGCGAACCTGACACTGGTGCAGTTTGACACCGAGTATGAATTTATCCACCGCTCAAAGGCGATAGAGACTGTCGGACACATCCCCCTGCAGCCGCGAGGGATGACGGCACTGCTGGATGCGGTGGGCAGGGCCGTAAGCGAGGTCAAAGAAGCCCACGACAAGCTGGTGGAGGACCGTAGACCGGCCAAAACCGTGGTCATGGTCATCACGGACGGCTACGAGAACTCGTCCAGGGAGTACACCAAACAGCAGGTCAAGGCCCTGGTTACGGAGCGACAGACCGCCGGATGGCAGTTTGTGTTCCTGGGCGCCGACGTAGACGCTTTCGCTGAGGCGGGTGGATTAGGCGTTGCCGCCGCAGGAACGGCCACTTTCGTCAAAACGGCAGGTGGAATCAAGGCGGCATACGGGGCAACCGGCCAGAACGTGGCCGCATTCCGCAGCGGAACAAGCAGCAATGTGGCGTATACCCAGTCCCAAAAAGACGAGATGATGGGTAAATAGATGATTGTGTATAACCTGTGGATAACTTTTGCTTCGAAGGGCGTAAACCATGAACCGTAGAGGCTTTATGAGATTACTGGCCGGGGTGGCAGTTGCTCCTGCAATCGGACTGCCAACGCCAGCGGAGGCAGCCCCGGCATTAAAAACCATCCCTGTCGTGTACCAGAGCATCTCCGGGTGGGCTACGGGTACGTATGCTGGCAAGGCACATTACGTCTATTTGGCCGCAACATACCAGTTTGAAGCCGATAATGTCAGCAAGTCGGGGTTCACAATCCCCGCCGGAACCGCGATGGTCTACACCGACGAGGGCCGACAAGTGGTAGAATCGGCGTGGGAGGTGAAGGAATGAGCATACAGAAAATAAGCGACAAAGACCACCGGCGACAGATAACAAAAGACGAAATTGATGACGCCGTGGCCCAAGTCAAGGCAAAGTTGCTGTGGCGGTTAAACGAAAAAGGCTATGGGTGCTGGCTTTCACGACACGAAATCCTCGGAGTGGTCGCTGAGGAGCAACACGAACTTGTGATGGCCGTGCATAAATGCGGAATTTCGCTTGTGAGAGATGAATTGATGGATATTGCGGTAGCTTGCGTCTTTGCCGTAGCTTGCATCGACGGGAAAGCGGTAGATTGGTGATAACCACACTGCCAGATTGCCACACGCGCAACGAGAAGGCCCCGTAGAGCCCACAAAACACAATGAGGGTACACTGGGTCCCCTCACGTAATTTAAGACCAACCACGGGGACGTGAGAGAGAAAGGGGTCCTATGAAAGAAAAGCCGCGAGACAGAGTGAGGAATACAATCACTAAAAACAGCAAAAGGCTACCAGTTACCGGGATGCTTGAGATTGATGACGCAGAAGAAGCAAAATACCTGGAATGGCTAAGAGAGTACCATATCCGCTCCGGGAGAGTGGAATTGCAGATTTGGTGAAAGGGGTCCCCTTTGGGGATTGAAGGTAACGTCGAGAGAGAATATAGGGGAGGTGGAAGGGGACCCAGCCGCCGGGAGAGACCTACCTACACCCCTGCCCTGGGTTATCGGACCTGAGGCACACCCCCACACGTTGCAACACGCCCCCAACATTATCGGACATTAGCTTGATTGAATGTAACATAACATATCATATCGGACCTTATAAATACAGTACAAGTGGACCAATCCGCCCCATTTAATAACCGTAATAACGCTGGATTAAGGCAAACGGGCGGGGTTTAATGAAAGCAGGGCCGCCAGGGGTGATGTGCCCGACGACCCTGCAGGAGGAGGAGAAAAAGTCTAATTACCAGATTATGCCGACATAGATACAACCACAGCGGCGGCAAGTGAGCGTTGTAGCTGCCATGCCGTGATTACCCCATGTCATCGAACCACCACAGCAATAGCAACGACACAGAAGCCGCCTCACACGCTGCCAGGACCATAACCTGAGGTTACGTAACAACTTGACCAACGCAAAATACCACTGACATAGGGTGCGAAGCATTTCAATTCTCCCTGAAAATAATTTAAGATATTTTACTCGTTTTCTCTTTGGTACTGCGTCAACACCGCGAATATCTCCAAAAGGTGCTTTTTACACGCTTTCATCGCTATATTTGCAACTTTCCACCTGTAATACGCTACGCCCGGTTCCTTTTGTGCTTTTTCACAATCCTCACAACTCATCTGTTTTGTCTCCTAAAACACGTCTTGTTTTTTGGTTTAAGGTTTTAATCTTCTCATCCCCCCCTATAGTCCCCCCCTTCTCTCCTTTGGGTTTGGCGTTTTGGATTATACATCACTTATTCCCTCCCAAACCGGCTTATAATTATCACAGCGGGCTATTTGAGCAAACAGGGCTAATGTCGCAACCGGGATATCGAGTCCCTCACCCTGTTTTGGTGGTTCCGGCATTAAAAACAACATCGTCAGAAGGGGGCAGGGTTCAAGCTGGTTCTGACAAGTCCTGCATTTGCTTGCAAGATACCCGATGTTTGTCCGTTCTGCTTGACTTATTTTTCTCATTTCCATCACACACACTCCGACAAAGGTTTCGGCTTAAAATGCAAATCCCGCTCTATAGCCAGCCCTTGCAGGCCTCTAATTCCGTCTTTGGCGTGTTCCAGTTCACTCAGGAGGAAATAGCCGTATTCTCGCTCGTAGCCGCAAACCACGCCGTAAAAGCAATAATCCCCGTCCTTTGTCCGTTGGCCTTCGCTTGCATACCACGTCCATGAACCCGTCGGGTCGAAAAACTTAACCTTTGCTTTCGAGAACCCGCTTTCATCTTCTGCCACACCTATCCGCGGCAACGCCTTTTCTATTGCTTTCGTTAGCAGTTTCATCTCTCACACTCCTAAAAACATCACCTTATCGCCCAAATGCACTATTTTGCTATACCCACAGCAGGCTCAACCACCCGTAACTGCACAAAAACAGCGTCGGCCCACGTTGTTTTGCTGCCTGTTAGTTTATTGAAAACCCTTGATTCTTGCGTACTCCAGATACAATGAACGCCGAGACAAATAATCGCCCCAATACCCCAAATCAAGAAAACGCCCTTTAGTTCCTTTAATGTTTTCCACATAATAAAAACTCCTAAAATCACCAGTATCGCCGCAGGAAACACCATATTCCCCACAAGATTATAACATACAAAGTTTTTTTGCTTTTGTCAAGTATTTTGTTTGACAAAACATAAATAAATTATACAATGGTTCTTATCGGACGTAACCGGGGGCGGTTCTCCGGCTGAATCACTTTTTTACACCTTTATTTAAGGGGGCCATGTATGGCAAAGAAAAAGACCACACGGAAGAAAAGCGGGTCAGGGACGGCGAAAAAGATTAAGGCGTTTTTCATAAATGCGGCGGGCGGCGGCTTTGCGGACCAGCTTGAAGTTGACCAGGGCTGCACGGTCGAGGAGCTTTTCGAGAGCATGATGGAGGGCTGCAAGCCCAAAGACTATCTGATTCTCGTCAATCGGGCTCCGGCAAGCGCCGATGAGGTTATCCAGGACGGTGACCGAATCAGCATCACGCCAGTTCAGGTAAAGGGCTCTTAGGCAACGACGAGCCGGATACGACCGGCGGACGTTTGATGTTCGTCCGCCGGTTCTTTTTTTTGGAGGTTGTTTATGTGGACACAAGTCACAACGGAGACCAAAAAGGGCCGGGCGGCAATTAAGATGATAGGAGGCGCTATAGATGCCCAATTTGACCAAGACAGTGTAAAATACTGGCAGGATTTTTGGGCAAACAGGGACCGCCAAATTTTCATGGTATGTATCCGCAAGGCGTTTAAGGCGTTAGACACTGCGTCACGAGGGTGCAAGCCGCTCCCCGACCACTTGGCTCACGCCAGGGCCTTGCAGGATAACGGGTATTATCTCGGTGGACTAAAGGCACGGAAAATCTTACTGCGGAACAAGGCTGCCTTATCGGGTGCTGACGAAATCCGGGCCATGTTAGAAGCCGATATGTTTGAACGGATATTTACCGAGGACGGCAACTGGATGTTCTCTATCACGCACCCGGTTATCATTACGGCAAAGAAAACCAAAGAAGTATTTGCGATGGGGCGCTATTGCATTAAATGGCGTTTCAAGCCGCTGTCCATGACGGACAAGGGCAGTGATGTACTCAGCTTCCCGGCGCACGCTAATCTACAGGCCGACTACTGCATACATCCACATATCCACACCAGCGGCCGTTGGTGCGGCGGCGACCTGACAGACCCATTATACCGACTAATGCAGGCCGGGCTGATTGCTGACGCGATGGGGCTGATATTGCAGTATCTAACGACCGGCGAGGGACACCCGTACCGGAATTTAGTGTATTGGCGTCAAGGCGGGTCTGCATCGGGCAAGCCGGTTTGTGCCTGTTGTCATAAGGACAGGGCGGTACGGACCTGTCTTTATTGCTTCGCGACCCTGTGTCAACCGTGCCGAAAATGTCCTTCTGGTACCTGCAGCCAGTGTGGTCATAAACTAAAATTAGCTCAACAAAAAGTAAGAAAGGTTAAAACAGATGTCAAGAAAAAGAAAGCAAGTTAAGGCCCTAAAGGTATCGGGCCGACCACGTAGTAAGGTCGCCGTGGTGTCAAAGGGGCGAAAAGTAATTACGGGGAATATCGGTTTCGCTCAATACACCAGGGCTGCGACGCGCCCAAAACTCTCCGGCGTCTGCTTGTCCATCGCCGCCAAAGCCATACGCAAGATGCAGTTTTGGCTGGAGCAAGCGGACGGGGAGTTTGCGGGATTCGGTTTTTGCGGAAACGTACAAAAGCCGCTGAGAATTACCGATTTTATATTGTTGGACCAAAGGACCGGCGGGGCTCACGCCGACCTTGATGACATGGCCGTGGGTTTGTACTACAACGATATGGCCGAGATGGGTTTGGAACCTGTCCAGTACGGGCGAATCTGGTTCCATACACACCCATTTGGCCTGACACAGCCGAGCCCGTCGGGAGGTGATGACCACACTTTTGAGCGGGCTTTCGGGGATTGCAACTGGGCTGTCATGCTGGTATTCAGTAATAACGCGATGGTCCCGTATGCCGAAATCCAGGCACCGGGAAGCACCCCTGAACTGAGAAAAAGAATTATGAATCGGTTTGAGCTTAATATCGAAATCGAGCCGAATGTTACCAAAGCCGAGGCGGCGAAGTGGGGCGCCGAGTTTGACACCCACGTTAAAAAATTGCCGAGAACCACCAAGGGCGGCAAAAAGGGTAAAGTCCTTGTGCTCGGTCCACTAAACCCCACGGAGCGGGAATATCTCGACAATTTAGAGGCGGATATACAAGAGGCCAGGGAAAATATAGGCCTGACGATTGCAGAGCAGGAATACGAACAAACAGTCCAGCGTATAAGTTCGGGGGTCCATATAAGATGACCCAAAACCATGAGAGACAATTTAGAATGAAGGATATCGTCCCCGCCGACCGTTTGGCGGGGCTCGATATCGCCGTGGTCGGGGTCGGAGCAATAGGGCGGAATGTGGCCTTATTGTTGGCACAGATAGGGGCCGAATCGTTGACCTTGATTGACCCGGACACCATCGAGGAGCTTAACGTCGGTCCGCAAGGGTTTTTGCCAGAACAGATAGGGGATTACAAAACCAGGGCCACAATGGCTAATTGTCGCAAATTAAACCCTGATATCCAGTTATCCCGCACCACCCAGGACGTATACAAGGCAGGGCAACTGACAGACCAGACAGTGATTTTTTGCTGTGTCGATTCCATGAGGGCCAGGGCCGAAATCTTTGAGTCCGAACTACACCACCTGCGATTTTTCTGCGATGGTCGTATGGCGGCGGAGGCCTGTCGGATTCTCACTGTGGAGCCGGTAGATAAGTTTATCGACCACTACCGGGCGACCCTGCACACCGACGATGAGGCGATTCAGGAGTCCTGCACGGCAAAGGCGACCTGTTACTGTGCCAATATAGCGGCGGGGTTTATGGTCTGTCAATTCACCAAATGGCTGCGGGGGTTCCCTTTGGACACGCCGGAGCTCTTAATTAACATCTTGAGCGGGGAATTGCACGCCCCGCCGCTGAAATCCTGACAGGAAAATATATTTTATTTTTCCCTTGACGTTTTCTGCATACGCCGTATACTGTGTATATTATGGCAGAGAAAATTTCGGCAAACAGGGTATTGAGTGCGGTCGAGGTGTTGCGAAACGAGCTTTTGAACACACACCCTGATTACGAGCAGAATAAATGGGCGATGGGTTACTTACAAGCGCTCCAGGATATTGAAGAAAAATTCGAGTAACTTAATTGAAAGGTTGACGATGGAGACGGTAACGGGCGAAAATTTCCGGTGCGGCCATTGCGAGGCGATTTTCCCGGAAGAAAAGCAAATTGTACCCCATATCCGCAAAGCACATCCGGGCGACGACCCCCTCTCGTGGTACAGAACCACGGCAGCCGCCAACCGGCCAGCCGCTGGCCATTGGAAAGAGCGTGTTATTGCCAAAAAGGCCAATCGAGGGTTGATAGGGCCCTTTAGGTGCC
>SDBT01016861.1_pt1 | contig 11552 bp, 10 predicted proteins | sample 2277101 | NCBI WGS metagenome assembly SDBT01 (sample SAMN10404973, study PRJNA504765) | marine sediment metagenome | isolation source: marine sediment core GS10_PC15, 103 cmbsf | place: Arctic Ocean: Southern Knipovich Ridge | collected 2010
CTTAATACTGAATTTCTAGAAAGTAATGCAGAGTCAACTCAGCCCTATAAGTATTTATCAGATAGTAGCTTTAAACCGTTTACTAACGATATTTTACTGATTGAGGCTGTATTTAATGAAGCAGGAGATGAGTATCCAATTAACGAAAGTGAAGAAGAGTATTCCGTATTCACTCCTGCTTATAATGTAATTCAAGTTCCTTTTGCTCAAACAGGTAATACAATCAGTGCTACCTATAGAGCTGCTCCTGAAAAAATTCCTACAATAATAGATGACCCAGCTACTACACAGGTACCACTACCAGATACATTTTTGGAATGTATAGTCGCGTATGTAGTAAGTAAGATTCATGCTTCCGGTCCCGCAGGTGAGAATAATCAAGCAGGTATGTATTGGAACAAGTTCGTTACTGCTTGTGAGTTAATAAAGACTGAAGGTTTAGTTCAAACAGATAATGCTTTAAATAGAAAATTAGACACTGCAGGTTGGGTATAAGTTATGAGTAAGCTTCGAAATGATATGCAAACAACTGCTGCTAAAGTAGATAAATATATAGGTAGTTCTTACGACACTATAAAAGATGTTAGTCAGTATCTAATTGAGATAAAGGCAGTAGCAGATGCTTTGGCTGCAGGAGACGTTACTCCTGTTTCGGGTTTAGATGAGTTGGTTCAAGAAGCTCTTTTAGCAACTCCAGAGTATATAGGACTATCCGGGGATATCTCTACAAATGCTGCAGAATTGGCAGCTATTCAAGCAAGTCTTATTGCCATTGATGGAAGTCTTCAAGCGAATGCTTCTGCTACTTCTACATTAGATGCGCAGGTAACAATTTCTGAAACTGAGATTACTAATTTAGCTACCGCTATTACTGCTTTAGAGGCATCTCTTGTATTAACCGATGCGGGCATCGTTGCTAATAGTTCTGCGGTGACTACCTTAGAAGCACGTACTACTGTAGTAGAGGATGACATTACTGGAGTTGTTACAAGTGTAGAAACGGTTGCCTCAGATATCACTACGTTGCAATCAGATCTAACCGATACGGATAGTGCAGTTGCTGCTAACTCTGGAGCAACCGCTACATTAGAAACAAGAGTCACAGCCACAGAGGGAAGTATCGTATCCACTTCCTCAGATGTGGTTTCTCTTACGTCAGATCTAGCTACAACGGATTCTAATGTTACAGCAGGCTCTGATGCTGTCGCAGCTTTGGATACACGAGTAAGTACTGCAGAAGGTACCATCACTAGTACCTCTTCAGATGTGACTACCCTTGTTGCGAACTTAGCAGTAACGGATACAAATGTCTCTGCAAACGCTACAGCAGATAGTGCTATGCAAGCGAGGTTGACAGTAAATGAGGCAGAGTTGGTTAGTGTTGCTTCAGATATCACAACCCTAAATGCAGAGATGACTAATACTGAAACAGCACAGGCTGCAGATGCTGTTGCTATAACAGCTTTAGATGCACGAGTGGTAACAACGGAGAATACCACCTCTAGTCAGGCAAGTACTTTAACCTCATTACAATCCCAGATTAGTGCAATTACGGTCAGTGACTTTGATGCCGAATATACCTACATACTTAATGATGAATTTAAGTATGCAAGTAACTTCTATAAGGTTATACAGACACAGACTCCTACCAATGTTACTCCTCCTGATGCAGCCTATTACTCCCTTCAGACGGATACCGGAACTTTGGCTGCACAGGTATCAGGTAACAGTTCTGCAATTTCTTCTATGGATACTAGAGTTATTGCGGCAGAGGGAAGTATTGTTTCTCAAGCTGCTGATATTGTTACGTTAGAGGCAGATGTTGTAAGTATTCAAGGGGAGGGAAATGCTGCAGCAATCGTTAGTTTAGATACTAGGGTATCTAGTGCGGAGGGAACTATTACTAGTCAAAGTACTAGTATTACGGATTTGAATACCGGGTTAATTACGGTAGATGGCCTTATTACTGCTAATGGTTCAGCAATATCTGCTTTAGATACTAGAGTAACGACTACAGAGAATGAGGTTATTTCTGTCACGAGTGATGTGGTTACTTTACAAGCAGGACTGGTAGCAACCGATTTAGCTGCTGTTGCCGATGCCTCTGCACTGTCTGCTTTGGATACTAGAGTAGTATCTGCAGAAGGTTCAATTACGAGTACAGCAAGTGATGTAACTACCCTTACAGCAAGTCTAGCTACGACTAATGGAAATGTGGCTGCTGATGGTAGTGCTATCTCTGCACTGGATACTAGGGTTACTTCTACAGAAGGGGCAACGACTGTTAATGCCTCGGATATTACAACACTAGATTCAGAATTAACTACTGCTGAGAATGCTATTGTTGCAGGTGCAGGTGCAACCTCTGCACTTACTACGAGAGTCTCAGATACTGAAGCAGGAATCATTTCTAATAGTTCAGATATTACTACCCTCAATTCAGATCTAGCTACATCGGATGGAAACATCATCGCTAATGCAAACGCTGCAACCCTCTTAACAACAAGGGTAGGAATAGCGGAAGGTTCCATTGTATCCCAAGCACAGAGCATTACTACCTTAACGGCATTATCGGGAGATAACGAAGCAGAGTTAATAACACAAGCTACTGCTATTGCAGGGGTTGGTGCTCGTTGGGATATCAAGACCGATGTGAATGATTTGGAAGGGGGGGTAGGTTTCTATAACGATGGTACAAAGACTACTTGGAGAGTTAATGCTCAACTTTTTGCTTTAGGTGAAAATGCAGGTTTAACTAATCAAGGAGTAGATTCACTAGCAATAGGGGATAGTGCAGGTAAGACTAATCAAGGTATAGATTCAATCTCTATCGGTACTCATGCAGGAGAAAATAGTCAAGGAAATGCGGCCGTTTCGGTAGGTTACTTTGCTGGAGGTACTAACCAGGGATTAGATACTGTTGCCCTCGGTAATCAGGCAGGTAGATTTGATCAGGGAGCTTCTGCTATAGCAGTAGGTAAAAATAGTGGTTATCTCAATCAAGGTGCTTCCTCAATTTCAATAGGAACAACTGCAGCAAATATAAACCAAGGTACTAACTCAACTGCAATTGGTTTTGAAGCTGCTAGTGCATATCAAGGTGATGATAGTATTGCACTTGGATCAAATGCAGCAGAGTTAAGACAAGGCTCAACCTCTGTAGCCATAGGAAATAAAGCAGGACAGACTGATCAGTCTAGCAACTCAGTGGCTATAGGTAATAATGCAGCATCCACTACTCAAGGGAATCAGTCAGTAGCTATAGGCAAGTATGCAGGAGAGGTTACTCAAGGGTCGCAGTCAGTATCTGTAGGGTATCAGGCAGGTAGAACCAATCAAGGAGAGCACTCTATAGCGATTGGTACTGTAGCTGGAGAACAGAGTCAAGGAGAGGATTGTGTTGCTGTCGGTTATTTAGCGGGACGTATAGCTATGGGAGCCGGATGTACTGCTATTGGATATTCTGCAGGTTTACAAGGAGGTAGCTATACTAACTCTACTTGTATTGGTAATGGTTCAGTTTACTTAGATAATAATCAATTCGTATTAGGTAATGCTAATACTGTTAATCTGAGATGTGCAGATACAGGAATTAGTACTTTATCCGATAAGCGAGATAAAGATGTAGTAGTTGATTGTCCAATTGGCCTAGATTACATCAATGATTTACGTCCTGTTGAATTTACATGGAAGTATAGAAAGGGTCATTATGTAAACGGTAAGGCTCCAATTAAGAATGGAACTAAACAGATTGGTTTTATTTCACAAGACTTTAAAGATACACAGGATAAGTACGATGTACCTAGTTTAAACTCTTATCAGACGTATGCAGCAGATGCATCTGTAATGGGTATTGAGATAATCGAAGCGGATCAGAGTAAATTGATTCCTGTTCTTGTAAGAGCGATACAACAGCTAACTCATAGACTTAAAGAATTAGAGGGGTAGGTTATGTCTTTAGGAAAACAGCAAAGAAAATTTACACTGATGACTTCATTACTTATATCCTATGCTTACATGCGTGGGTACGAGTTATCTTATGGAGATGCTTGGGCTAAGAAGGGAGGAGGTAGATTACATAGTGATACATCTTTTCACTATGATCGACTTGCGGTAGACTTTAATTTATTTAAAGATGGGATATACCTTATTGAAACTTCTGATCATAAATTTCTAGGAGAGTTCTGGGAAAGTATTGGAGGCACTTGGGGAGGTAGATTCAAAAATAAAGACGGTAATCACTATAGTTTGGGAGAAGCACGATGAGTCTATTATCATGGTTGAATCCTTTTAATAAGGTAGCTGATTTAGTTAGTGAAGTAGTAGAGGATAAAGATAAAGCCAATATTATTAATGCTAAACTTATGGAAGCTGCTGAAGCTACTTATAATAGGGAACTGGCTACTAAAACAATTCCTTGGGTAGATGCTTTACATAAAATGGGTAGACAGATTACTGGGTATATCGGGTATGGTTTAGCTTTTTATATGATCCATAAAGGAGGAGTAGATACAATGGCTGTTATGGCCTCTGTTGCTCCTGGTGGAATTTATGCCGCAATGAAAAACAAAGGTAAGTGATAATGCCTTCTCCTACTACTATACGGAAATCCGATATGCCTGAAAGCAGACATGAAGTATTAGAATTACGTTTCGATAATCACCTAACTGATTATCGGCGACATATAGAAGAGGATCATGCTAGATGGGAAGAGATAGGTACAGTAACTCAGGAGCTTGTTACCATTGCTGAAGCGAACACCACATCTATCGACTCTACCAATAAGACAATTGTTGCCCTTGCTGAATCAACTAAAGGTTTAGTAGATTTACAAACAACGGGCCGTACAATAGCTGCAATAGGGGTATGGTTAAAAAATACAATGATATTTGGGGCAATTGCCGTTTATATTTATACTACCTTTATGCCTAAATAATTGAGATTGTGCTATGTCAGAATTAGATGAAATTGGAAAAATAGAGATCGAATCGATAGATTCAGGAGCTGATTTAACTGAATGGGAAAATCCTCCTAAAATTCGTGATTTGAAGCAAGATCTAGAAGATGCTCAAAGTTCGCATGGAGCACAAGTAATTAAGATAGATACTTGGTTAGATAATCTAAATGTAACGGGTAAGGCAAAGAGAAAGAAGGTTGCAGGTAAATCTTCTTTGGTTCCTAAAGTTATCCGTAAACAGGCTGAATGGAGATACGCTAGTTTATCGGAACCTTTCTTAAGTACGGATGATATTTTTAATGTTGACCCTGTTACCTATGAAGATAAAGCTGCTGCAGTACAGAATGCCTTAGTTCTGAATAATCAATTTAATACCAAGATACAAAAAGTAAGTTTCATTGATGAATCCGTAAGAACTGCTGTAGATGAAGGTACAGTAATCTGGCGTGTAGGTTGGGAAGAAGAGACTGAAGAAATTGAAGTAGAGGTACCTGTATATGAAGAACGTATAGTAACTAATTTAGCTCAAGTTATACACATGGATGCTCAAGGCTTACCTCCAGTTGAGCAGGTACAAGTGGGTACTGAAACACAAATAGAAACTAGAACTATAAAGAACCAGCCTACTGTAGAAGTCTGTGATTATAGAAATATTGTTATAGATCCCACAGCTAAAGGGGACTTAACTAAAGCAGGGTTTATTGTTTATAGTTTTGAATCATCTTTGTCTGCATTAAAGAAAGATGGTAAGTACAGTAATCTAGATAAAATTGTAATGACTACCTCCTCTGTATTAGGTAGTCCAGATCATGCTACTGATGGGGATGAATCTTTTGAGTTTAAAGATAAGCCTCGTAAGAAATTAGTCGTATATGAATACTGGGGAGAATGGGACATTGACGGTACTGGTATCGTTAAACCATTTGTTTCTGCATGGGTCGGTAATGTAATGATCCGTTTGGAAGAGAACCCTTATCCAGATCAGAAACACCCATTTGTATCTGCTCAATATTTGCCTGTACGTAAATCTGTATACGGTGAACCTGATGGAGAACTTCTAGAAGAGAATCAGCAAGTCATAGGAGCGGTTACTCGTGGCATGATTGATGTTATGGGTAGAAGTGCTAATGGACAGATGGCTCATCTTAAGGGTGCTCTGGATATTACCAATAGGCGTAAGTTTGAGAAGGGATTGGATTATGAGTATAACGCTAATCTAGATCCATCAAGAGCTTTCTACATGCATACGTATCCTGAGATACCTCAATCAGCTCAGTACATGCTGAATATGCAGAATGCAGAAGCTGAGAGCCTCACAGGTGTTAAGGCATTTAGTCAAGGCATAAGTGGAGAAGCTCTTGGATCAACTGCTACGGGCATTAGAAGTGCCTTGGATGCGACATCTAAGAGAGAACTAGGTATACTCCGAAGAATAGCAGAAGGAATTAAGCAGATTGGTAGAAAGTTTATTGCCATGAATGCAGAATTTTTATCTGAGGAAGAAGTAGTTCGAATTACGAATGAAGAGTTTGTTACGATACGTAGAGATGATCTACCAGGTAACTTCGATCTTAAGCTAACTATCAGTACTGCTGAAGCAGATAACGATCAGGCACAAGAGTTGGCCTTCATGCTTCAGACAACTGGTCAGACAATGGGTAATCAGTTTTCACAGATTATTCTTTCTGATATTGCTAAGTTACGTAAGATGCCAGATTTGGCTAAGAAGATCAGTGATTTTGAACCAACACCTGATCCATTGATGCAGAAGAAAGCTGAACTTGAAATACAGTTACTAGAAGCTCAGGTATTTAACGAACAAGCTAAGGGTAGAGAGAATACTGTAGATGTTGGATTGAAAGAGGCTAAGACAGTAACTGAGAAAGCTAAGGCTAGAAGTTTAGAGAGTGGAGCAGATCAGGTTGATTTGAATTTCTTAGAGCAACAGAGTTCTACTGCCCATGATAGAGAGATTGATAAATTAGATACTAAACGCAAATCAGATTTAGATGTAGTTGCTGCAAATGCGTTACTAAACAAGTCAGAAAGTAAGTAAAGATTTTAGCTCTTGAACCATACTGGTTCAGAGGACACAAAGAGAGAAGTGAGTATGAGTGAAACACAGCAAGCATTAGATTTAGTTGAGATGTCTATTGAACAGGCTCAAGGTTTAATTGAAAGAAAGGAATCTTTTGATCGTTTAATCAAAAATCCAGATTATCAGTTTTTGATTGAAAAAGAATATTTTTTACATGAGTCTAGTCGTATCGTTTTAATTAAAGCAGATCCTTCTATGCAAGGAGAAGATCAGCAGAAACAACTAGAAGGGCGTATGACAGGTATCGGTTATTTACGTCAGTATCTGATGTGTATCAATCAGCAAGGATCTCAAGCAATGATTGATATGGCTGCTCATCAAGGAACTCGTGAAGAGTTACTTGTTGAAAATGTAGAGTAATGGGAGAAAGTTATGTCGGATACTAATGATGAAGAAGTAGTAGCGGTAGATCCTTTAGACCTCTCAGATGAAGACTTTGCTAAATTAGATATAGAAACACTGGCTCCAGAAGAAGCTCCTGCAGAGGAAGTTGCAGAGATTGTAGAGAAGGATGAAGACCCTGAAGATGAATCAGGTGAGGAAGATCCTTCAACTACAGATGATGGAGATGCTACTGATGATGAAGCCGAAGCAGAGGAAGATCCTGAAGAAGCAGCAGACAAGGAAGCAGAACCAGAATCAGAAAAACCAGGAGACGATACCTCCGAAGAAGAAACAGACGTAAAAGTTGAGAAGGAGGTAGCTTCAGAAGAGGTTACTCCTGAATCACAATTGGAGAAAATATTTACTCCCTTTAAAGCGAATGGTAGAGAAGTTAAAATAGATAATGTTGAAGATGCCATTACGCTGATGCAGAAGGGAGCTAACTATGAAAAGAAGATGGCTGGTTTAAAACCCAACTTGAAACTTCTTAAGATGTTAGAGAATAATAAATTGCTAGATGAATCTAAGTTAAATTACTTAATTGATTTATCAAATAAAGATCCAGAAGCAATTAAAAAATTAGTTAAGGACAGTGGTATTGATCCACTAGACATTGATGTTAAAGATAAGACTGAGTATAAGCCTAAATCTTACACTGTAGATGATAGAGACGTTGAATTAGATGGAATACTTGGTGATATCCAAGACACAGATTCTTATAAGGAAACTCTTAATATCATCAGCAATAAGTGGGACAACTCCAGTAAAGAAGCTTTGTATAACAACCCTGATGTAATTAAGGTTTTAAATGGACATGTTGAATCTGGTGTATACCAGCAAATCACTGGAGTCATTGAATCTGAACGAATGTTAGGACGTTTACGAGGACTTACAGATATACAGGCATATCAGCAAGTAGGTAAAGCAATCGAGGCTCAAGGTGGATTTAATGCACCAGCGAGTAATGTTGCAGCTACTGAGAAAACTCCTGTAAAGAAGGCTGTAGATCCAAAGCTTAAGCAAAGAAAGAAAGCTGCAAGTTCTACTAAAAGTTCAGTGTCAAAGAAAAAAGAACAAACATTTAATCCACTAGCTTTATCAGATGATGAATTTGAAAAGCTAAGTGCAAACTCTTTTTAAGATATAGGTGAGTATTATGGTTGCAACTCCAGGTATGATTTATAACGATCCTGCAGGTGGTGATGAATCCAGTGTAGGAACCCAATTACGAACAGATTATTACTACAAGAAAGCTCTTGTAGATGCTGCTAAGGAATCGTACTTTAGTCCTTTAGCAAGTGTTCGTGGTATGCCTAAGAATATGGGCAAAACAATTAAACAGTTCCAGTATCTACCAATCCTAGATGATCGTAACTTGAATGATCAAGGTATCGATGCTGCTGGTTTGGTTGGTGGTGTTAATGGAGCGACTGCTCAAGTAACAATCATTGCAACAGATAGTTCTGGTACTGATTGGTATTTCGTAGGTGAAGATGACAATGCTACTTATGCCACTGCTGTAACGAATGCCACTGCTGCTGCTGAAGCTAAGGTTATCTCCTTCTTACTATTGAAGGGTTTTGATACTGCTGCTGATAGTTATGCAGAACTTACCACTACTGGTTCTGGTTCCGCTTATGATGCAGGATGGAGATTCGCTTCTGCTGTTGCTCATGCAGACTCTGGTAACTTGTATGGTTCATCTAAGGATGTAGGAACCATCGTAGGTAAGATGCCTGCTCTTGGTGAGAATGGAGGTCGTGTTAACCGAGTTGGTATGACTCGTATTCAACTTGAAGGATCAATTACGAAGTTTGGTTTCTTCGATGAGTACAATAAAGAATCAATGGATTTCGATTCTGATTCTGAGTTGAATGGTCACTTGATTCAAGAGTCTGTGAAAGCAGCTAATGAGATCACTGAAGATCAGTTACAGATTGATCTACTTAACTCTGCTGGTGTTGTACGTTATACCGGCGATGCTTCTTCTACAGGTACTCTTAACGGAGGTATTACTGTTATTGGCGGTGATGCTGTTGTTTATGATGACTTCATTAAACTAGGTATCGAGTTGACCAACAACCGTACACCTAAAGATACAACAGTCATTACTGGTTCACGTATGGTTGATACTAAAGTAATCAACTCTGCTCGGTATATGTACATTGGATCAGAACTACAAGTAAGTATAATGAAGATGACTGATTATCACGGTAATCAAGCATTCATTCCTATTGCTGCTTATGGAGCTGCTGGTAACATCGCTCGTGGTGAGATCGGTTCTGTTGGTGATTTCCGTTTGATCGTTGTTCCTGAAATGATGAAGTGGGAAAATGCTGGTGCTACCGTAGCTGATCCAGATGGTGCTGAGAAGTTCCATTGGACTGCATCTAAGTATGATGTCTTCCCAATGCTTGTTGTAGGTAGTGGTTCATTTACTACTATTGGTTTCCAGACTGACGGTAAGACTGTTAAGTTTAAGATCAAGCATGTTAAGCCAGAAAGTGATCAGGCTTACTCACGTGAAGATCCGTTTGGTGAGACTGGTTTCTACAGCATCAAGTGGTACTACGGTATCATGATCTTGCGTTCAGAGCGTATTGCTCTAATCAAGACTGTTGCTGAAATCTAAGCAATAACCCTGAGTAGGTCTTTTGATCTACTTGGGGTAGTTCCATTATAGGAGTATCACCTCCTTCATTAAGATAATTACAGGTAAATAGTCATGTCAGAATTAGATATTAATCCAGATCAGAAAAAAGAAGAATTAGATACTTTAAAAGCTCGTGCAACTACTATGGGTATAGATTTTCACCCTAATATTGGATTGACTAAGCTCAAAGAAAAAATACAAACACGATTTGATGCAGTGATGGATCAAGACGATTCAGTGGTTAAGGACGTAAAGGTAGAAGACGGTCCAATGACGGAAGCTCAATACGCTAAAGTCCGATCTAAAAATGCACGTAAAACTGCAGGAGCTTTAGTACGCATTCAAGTAACATGCATGAATCCCGATAAGAAGAAATGGAAGGGTGAGATATTTAGTGTTGGCTCATCTAAAATAGGTACCTTTAAAAAGTTTGTTCCTTTCGGTATTGAAGCAGGTTATCACGTTCCTCAGATCATCCTTGATATGATGAAAGAACGTCAATTTTCTATGTTTAAAGAAGTTCCGGGTCCAAAGGGTAATATGATTACTAAGAGTTATTTGGTTCCTGAATTTGCTATAGCTGTGTTGCCTCAGTTAACTACGGCTGAACTAAAAGATCTAGCAAACCAACAAGCAGCATCTGGTAGCGTTGCTTAATCCATAACCCAGGGTAAACACTATGTCAGAAATACTTATAAGTGAGATCGTATCTAGTAATCCTCAAGGGGATTCTATATTTGATAAGCTCATGAACGCTGTTGATGTACGCTTAGACGAGCAATATCGTAAGCAGAGGATCAGTGGTGCTGACTATGCTAGTGTTTACCTTGGAGCAATGCAGACTGTCTTACAGCAGTCTATTGCATTTGCTTTAGGTAGAGAGGCTGCAGATAAACAAGCAGATCTCTTGGTTGAACAAGCATTACTTATAGAGGAACAGGCCCTTAAGGCTACTGCAGATACTGCGGAAGTTACCTCTGCAACTATACGTAATGATTTACTAGCAGATTCGACTATAGCAAAAAATACAGCAGATATTGCATTATCCGGTAAGCGAGCAGACCTGATTGGTGAGCAAGAATTGAATGTACAGGCTCAGGTAACTAAATCAGGAGCTGAAACTAGTCTATTGAACCAAAAGAAATTAACAGAAGAAGCTCAGATTTTAGATACCGTAAATGAGGATGATGTTGCTGGTTTAGTAGGTAAACAGAAAGAGTTATATTCCAATCAAACTCTTGGGTTCATTAGAGATGCTGAACAGAAAGGAGCTAAGGCATTTACAGATTTATGGAGTATTGCCAAGTCCACTGATACAGATTTACCTCTACCGTACAATGCAGATCGGGTAGCGTTAGATGTCATTCTAGATAAAGTAGCAGAAGGGATGGGAGTTATTTTACCAGATCCAGAAGCAGAAGCTTAGGACTAGATATGAGTGTTTGGACTGATTTTCGGGA
>SDBT01016862.1_pt1 | contig 11552 bp, 10 predicted proteins | sample 2277101 | NCBI WGS metagenome assembly SDBT01 (sample SAMN10404973, study PRJNA504765) | marine sediment metagenome | isolation source: marine sediment core GS10_PC15, 103 cmbsf | place: Arctic Ocean: Southern Knipovich Ridge | collected 2010
CTGGCTTATCCTTTCTTTTTACTCTCTGTCGCTCAGAGTTGTATCCGCTTGTTGCAGACCTCTCAAGGTTGTGACTATGAGCCAGCTTCGTAAAATTACCTCGTTCCTTTTTTTATTTTTCAGAAAAAACGAAATGACAAAAGGGAGAATTAAAGGTGTCCGCCTGCCCCATAGGGGGTACATTTTTCGCAGCAGCACCAATACTGATGAGTAGACAAAAGAAAAAACTCACACCCAAACAGAAAGCCGCAAAGAAAAAACGGCGTGAAGAGTATATGACTATCTTCGTGAATGGCAAGCAGAAAAGTGTTAAACGCCCTGAGACAGTTGATGGCATGCCAGTAGACGAATTCATTCGAAGAAACGCTGATCCCATTTGGCTGATTCAAAATGAAATGTGGGAATACATAGACCAGAATGAGGATCAGGATAGTGCTTTTGACGATGATGAGAATCCATTTGAATAAGGAGAATCAAAGGGGTACGGGGGCTGTTGAAAAAGTCCCACAGTGACGGTTGAGATTGCCGCGCGATTCTTCGAATCGGCTCCTTGGGGCCAGGCCCGCAATGACACGAAAATGCGTTCTTTGTCATCGAGAGGAACGCAGCGATGAAGCATTATTCCCTCTCGTCAGGGAGTGAATATAATAGGCTTAATCGACTTGGGGCCTGGCAATGTCAATCACTTCTAAATTACGGTCGCCGGCAGGGACTTTCACTAACACTTTGTCTCCTACCGAGTGTCCAACAATACAACTTCCTATTGGTGAGTGAACTGAAATACTTCCTGTATCAAAATCAGCATCATCAGGACCCAGTAACTGATAGGTCACTTTTTCTTTAGTATCTAAATCCAACAAAGACACAACAGTGCCAAACACAGCCCGATCGCATTCAACTTTTGTGCAATCAATGATATCCGCCCGGTTCAGTTTTCCCTTTAATTCACCAATCTGCCCTACTATACGGCCTTGCCGCTGACGCCCGTAAATATACGCACCGTTTTCCTTTAAATCGCCTTCTTCACGCGCGGTAGCAACGGCTTGCCGAACTTCGGGCAGTTCCACTGTCTCAAGCCGGGTTAATTCCTTCATAAGTCTGTTGTAACCGGTTCTTGACATTGGTTCAGTTTCACGCATCGAGATATACCTCCACGTATTAAATAGTCCTTTTCTTTTTGATTCATAGAGCGTCGATCCATCTGATTGAATAAGATCATCAGGTGGCCCGGCCTACAACAAGTTGACATTCAAACTGCTATCTTCAGGCTGCCTCATCCAATAATTATATCATCGTTCATATCCCATAGGACTAATGTTGCCTAAGGAGGAATGACGGCGCATTGTATTATAGAAGATTTCAATGTGTTTGAAAATATCCATCTTGGCTTTTTCCGGAAAGATGGATTCATCGCGAAGGCGATCAGAAGCTGCGGCCATATTTCCCGCGGCCGGGTTGCAGGTTCAGCAGTCCCCTGAGCTTAGCCGGCGACATCACCTTTCGCTCGGTCGCCTCGGCCAGCCTGTGGATCCGGAGCAGCAAGTCGGAATTTGAGGCCAGCCGGGTCCGCGCCGTATCGAACCAAATATTATCTTCGAGCCCGACTCTAACGCCGCCGTCCGAAACGACGGCTATAGAATTCATCATCCACTGGTAATTGCCGATCCCCGCCAGAGACCAGAAGGAGTTGTCGGGCAAATCATGAATCATAATTCCGGTGTGCAACAAATCCGCCTGCGCGCAGGCAATGTTGCCCAGCAGCAGATTGAAGTAATGAGGAGGCTCCAGAATGCCTTTCTTTTCCAAGTACTTTCCATAGTTGATCATCCCGGCATCGAAAGCCTCTAATTCGGCAAGAATCCCGCGTGATTTCATTTCGTTGGCCAGTTTCTGAATTGTCTCCGGAGAATTAACGCTGGCTACGCGGTTAAAATTCAGGGAGCTGAGCGTCAGGCTTCCCATATCCGGTTTCAAGTCACCTTCCAGTTGCAAAGGCTCAGCGCGTTTTTCGAACTCGTGTATGTTGCGTCCACTCAACGAAACACAGACGATCAAATCTTTGGAGAACGACCTTACCCCGGCAATGATTTCACCGAAAACTTCCGCCTTATAAGTGGACTTTCCCGTTGCGGCATCACGTGCATGCAGGTGAACCATGGTTATTCCAATATCGACGGCCCGGCGAACATCCTCTACGATTTCTTCGACCGAAATAGGGACGTGCGGCGTCATTTCTTTCGTTGGAATCATTCCTGTCGGTGTGAAATTGACTATCAGGTCCATCAAGCTTGTCCCTCACTTTTCTAAATCAACAACAATTGGAACAATTATTTTATTTCCTTTAGCACGTGAGCCGGCACGCCGGCCACAAAGCAGTTGTCGGGAACATCACGATTAACCACAGCTCCACCTCCCACAACCGCGTTTTTGCCGATTGTAATGCCGTGGACTATCAATGCGCCGGCCTTAATTCCCGCACCTTCCTTGATCAGAACACCTTTGACGCCGCATGTGTGAGCCAGGCGTTCTTCCAGGAAAGCGTTGTTGTTATACCTGTTGTGCGTCATGATTATCACGCCCGGACCCAAGCTTACGCCCTTCTCCAATGTAATACCGCCGGACAGATCCAGGAAGTTATTTCCGTTGAAATAACAATCCTCCTTTATTGTTAGATTGCCAAATCCTTTTCTTGCGCTATGCAAAACGACTGGCGAACAAACAATGATGTTGTTTCCGTCAAGGTCCGCACCAAAAGCTTTCAAAAGTGCTACGTTGATTGGACTGCCATAGCGGAGTACTCGGGGTGGACCAATGATCCTAAACACGAAAACCAGTGACTTTTTCATTATCAGATTCAACGCTTTTCGAATGTATTTACGCAATGTTAAGATTCCCATACCGGCCACCGGAGATGAACGCTCGTTTCTTCGCACTCTTGCCCTTTCTCCAAACTTCCCCGCACAAGGGTGCAATTCAGTTCAATTATCATTATCGGCCTGAACATGTTGTGAGTTAAGGAAAATGAACACCGGAATATCACGATTTACATCAAGATACGGACTTTTTCAAACAGAACAAAGCGAAACAGATGGAGAACGTAACAAAAGTGGGTATAGAAGGCGAGGTTAGGCAAATTCAAGGGGAAATCCTGATTAAGGTAAGCCAGAAGAAAGCCGAAATCAACGATATAGAGCGTGCTGGCAGAAAGGTGACAATGGCAGGGTGTAAGAAAGCTCGTAAGACTTCGCTTGGAAAAAGCGAATTATGTTTTCTTCAAAGCCCCGAATAAAACCCGAATGGGGGCAACAATCTTGCGGCAAGATCAATCAATTGAATTGCGGATCGTAGAGGGTGCGGAAGGCATATCCGAGTTCAGCGACGATTGGGACGACCTGTTTGTCCGCGCCATGGGTGCGCCGCCTTATCTCTCACGCTCCTGGACAAAAACATTTTTCGAGGAAGGAGAGCTGCGCGGCAGTCTGCTATTTGTACTTGCGTGGTGTGACGCAAAGCTTGTGGCGCTGTTTCCGCTGGCAGTTCGCAGAGTCCTGAACACAAAAACAGCCGTGCCTATAGGTACTGGTGAAGGTGCTTATCTGGGACTACTAATCGATCCGGAGCATCGATCAGCCATAAAGGACATAGCGGATCTTATTATTTCCGAGAATATCTTTGACGTATACTACAGTGCGGATCTGTCTTCCGAGGATGCAGTGACTAATGATCTGCTGGATGATTTGGTGAGCCGTGGATATTCCTGCCGAAAGGTATTTCGAGATCCATGTTTCTGCCTGCAATTAGGTTGTCCCTTCGATGAATACCTCAAGAAAAAGATACCAGAGGGCAAACGACGCTACAAATTACGCTACGAGGAGAAGAAGCTCTTCAAATCCGCAGATGTGCGGATCACTCGCTATGCAGGTAAGGAAATTACGCCGGAAGTTAACCGGAGGGTTGCTGCCATTCAACTCGAAAGATGGATGAAAAGACGTGGCGCCGCCGTTCTGGGAGAACCGTTCTACCAAAAGCTCCTGGGGAATATGGCCGCCGGTGGCTTCGGGCAGGTTTGGTTGATGACATTTGACGGAGAAGATGCCGCCTTTGTCTACTCTTTTGTAGCGCACGGTCAACTTCATTATTTCTGGCCCGCGTTCAAGCTCAAATATGAATCGTCATTGTCTATCGGCCAGATGCTGCTCATGCATGTTATTCGCGATGCTTGCGAAGAAGGCATTCAATTGTTCGATTTCATATATGGGGATGCCGAGTACAAGCGCTTTTGGGCTACGGATTGCTACAAGGTCTATAGAGTAGTAGCGGGCCGAGGTTTTATGGGGCATCTGATAGTAACGTTTTGTTATGTCTTCTTTCGGCTGGGACAGATTAAATGGCTGCACTCTTCTTATCGTCGGATAAGAATAAGGTTGAACCGTTTCAAACAAAAGACGGCATGATCTTGTTTTGAGAAATATTAGGGGGAATATTCGGGATGTTTACCGAATGGTGGGACGCTTACCTATTTGCCTTTGATGGCCGAGTTGCAGCTTCCTTGCCAATTGCATTAATCTGCGTCCGAACGTATAATTTACAGTGACAATCTTGAAGTAGGCAGAACGACTATGAAGATTTAGCGATTTTGAATCGGCTTTCAGAACCATCATAGTATAGGGACTCACAAAATGCCAAGGATTCGCAAAGTCATATTGCTTCTTGCGACCTCGAGGGCCCACGTCCGGGGGCTCCTGCATGGAATTGCCAGGTACGCTCGCCTTCACGGCCCATGGATCTTCTACACTCATGCTTCTCTCCGCGGAAAACATGATGTTTCGTCATGGGTTCGGGACTGCGGCGCCGACGGTGTCATAGCGCCTGAGGTGAGAGAAAATAAAGAAATCCTGGAAACCGGCCTGCCCACAATTGTTTACAGAGTCGCCAGAAAGCGAGTCCCACACTTACCCGCTATCATCGCTGACAATGCCACAGTAGGGAGAATGGCCGCCGAGCATCTGCTGAATCGCGGATTCCGCTGCTTTATCTACTGCGGCTTAAAAAACAGGATATGGTCTCGAGAGCGGAGTGAGAGTTTTGCCAAAAGGATCGAGAAGGCCGGTTTCGAGCCTCACATTTTCGACACAGACTTAAAATTGGGAAGCTGGCATTCGTTCGAGGGTGAACAGCACAGTCTGATTGAACGGCTGAAGGCATTGCCCAAGCCCGTAGGCCTGATGGCAGGCAATGACGTATGCGGCCGCTATGTCATCGAAGCTTGCCAGATTGCCGGATTGCAGGTGCCCGATCAAGTAGCAGTTCTCGGGGTTGACAACGACGATCTGATCTGTGATCTGACCACGCCCCCTATGTCAAGCATCGCCCTGAATACGGAAAAGGCAGGTTACGAGGCAGCCGAACTCCTGGACAAACTGATGGCAGGTGAGAAGATGACGGGCCAGAACATACTTGTTCGAGCAACGTGTGTTGTTGCAAGACAATCGACTGACATTCTGGACGTGGAAGATAGAACCGTGGCCGAGGCCATCCGGTTTATCCGCCAACATTCCAAAGAAGCCATTCAGGTTGACGATGTAGTCGATTATGTCGCCGTGTCACGCCGTAATCTCGAACTGCGTTTTAAGAAAACCCTCGACCGGTCCATCTACAGTGAGATCAAGCATGCTCGCACCCAACAGATAATCCGCTTGCTCTGTGAGACGGATATTTCCATATCTGAGATTGCCCTGAAACTGGGACACCCCAGCGACAAACACATAGCCCGGTATTTCAAGCAGCAGACGGGAACCAGTCTCAGGGAATACCGCAAACAGTGCCGGAAATAGCCGAAGCAATCGCCACAACGGTCCGTGTCGACGCCAAAGGAACCAGGGGCCATTCCGGATTGGTCCGGAATAGGCCCCTGTCAGACTTTCTCACGGCTCAACAGCCGTTCAGGGAATCACATGCGGCAGCGACTTTTGGCCAAGGTCAAGTTCGTCGGTAATCAGAATGGCATCGAGAAGTGTGTTATCATCACGACGCGCGATTTCCAGCGTGTGGTCCCCGGCCGTCAATGTGAATTTCACAACCAGGTCTTCGACACTGTTACGGTGAACCTCATCCCAGTGCCAGTTATCTCCTTTGTCTATCACATTAAACTTGATCCAACCGGTACCCGTAGAGGTTCCCGGGTCGCAGTCAGCGCCGGGGATCCGGACCCAAAACGAATCGGCGCCTCCAATAACTATTACGTGAAGCAGGACTTTGTACGTTCCCTCCGGAACAGTGAAATTGTAGCTGGCGACACCGTAAGCGGGCGGTCTTTCAGTTTCATCGCCAGAGCCCTCAGGGGTTCCGATGTACTGACCGCCCGATGCCTGTGGACTATCATAAATCTGCATTGGCGCCGTGATACTGTCCGCCGCTTCTGCTTCGAACCATATCTCCAAAGGCGGCTCAGGAGTCCACCGGTACAGCCTAAAGTCGTCGAAGTACACCACGCCTAAACCGCCGGCTTTTAGATTCGCCTCGTCGCCAAAGCCAACGGCAAGTGTCGTGACATTGGCCAGGTCCGCGTCCACGTCAAACAATGCAAGGTCAATATTCCACCGCGACCATGATTCCTGTGTTACAGCAGCCGGATCACCGTCATACGTTACCCTGAAATCGTTGATCTTCAGATACATCTCCTCAGCCGTATTATCAGGATCGCCATAGAAGTTTAGTGATAGTGTTTTAACATCATGCTTTGTCCAATCCTGAGCCGGACTCAGCACCCGCTTTGCCTCGGAATACTTGAAGCTGTTGTTGTAAAACAGCGGCATCGAATTCTCGCCGCCATGTACGATCGTTTGCTCAGCAAAGGGATAGTTGTCGTGGCCCACTTGCGAGCCGTTAGCCGGGTCATCGTCCCCACCTATCCACGTCAAGAATATCCTGTTGCTCTCGGGTACACCAGGGCTAAGGTCATTGTAGGACTCGAAGTCGTCCACGATAAGATAATCGGGTGTCGTGAAGCTCCAGAGTTCACCTTCCAACGCGGGGTTTTGGGCCTCGTCCACCTCATCGACCCGCCAGAAGTAAGTTTGGCTCAAGTCGAGCGCCCCTGCATCGTAGGTAGGTTCAGCCACTGAATCTACATAAGCGGTACCATCCAACACGGCTTCTTGATCGTTGCCTATGTGCACATCATGCGTGGCAGCTTCTCTTCCCGCTCTCCAGCCAAGCACCATATCCGGGTCCACCCCCGTTGCGCCATCGGCCGGATCGGGTTCTCTTGCACGCACAGGCACATAGAAAAAGCGGACCTCACTGAGACCATACTGCTCGAACCAGCCGCCCCAGTTGCTGATGGCTGTAAGCTTGATGTACTTTGCGCTTACGCTGCTGAGATCAACAGTGGTATTGTGTGCGTAGTTAGGCTCTTCGGGCGAGGGCGGTTGGTTAAACTCATGAGTAGTTCCTAACGTCGTATAGCCGATGCCGTCAACCGAATATTCAATGGAAACATCTTGGATTCCGTATCCGACTACGCTCTCATTCACCTGATTCTGATTCCAGACCCACATCTCGTGGAGCTTGTAAGCCTTATCGAACTGAAATTCAATCCAGGTCGGCTGGGGCTCAGAATCGCTCAGCCACATGTCCTCCATGAATGTCGAATGCAGGTCGCCGTCAAGACCGGAGCCATCAATCGTTTTCTGAGGCCCCATACTGTCCAGCAGTGAGCTGGAAGCTGTGGCGGTGATAACTGAACCGGGAATTTGATAGCCAATGGGCTCAGCAGTGAATTGCCAGACGTCGCCTTCGTGTATCGTAGTACCGTCGGCCCCAACCTCATCGATTCGCCAGTAGTAAGTTTTTCCTAAACCAAGGGTTTCTCCGACAGCATACTGGTTAGGATCTTGGCGCCCCTTATAGACGCTGCAGGGGTCTGTTATCGTATCAGCGGCGGTCACGTCGTCAAGACTTTCTCCGAAATACACATCGTGTTCGTCGGCCTCTACTCCCGGCTTCCAGTTAAGAACCACGCCCTCGACCACATCCAATTGCCGGCCATCGGCCGGACCCGGCACGGCCGCCTTCACTCCTGCAAAACCGGTAATCTCAAGAATCTCCTCTTCGGACAAAATCCTGTCATAGATACGAACATCGTCAACCAAACCTTCGAAAAAGTTTTTTGGCGCGCCATCGCTCTTCTTGTAATGTGCACCGATGGTTCCGTAGTAATTGGTAATCGTACTCTGCAGGACTCCCGCAGAAGCGACCGAGACATTCGTCCTGCCGTCGATATACAGCTTGTACTCTGTCCCGTCATACGACCCGGCCACATGATGCCATGTGCCATCGTCCACGGGAATGGTTCCGAAGGCCGCGGATACCGGATTCGTGTTCATCACTTGAAACGCGATACTGCCATCTGAGCCGTTGCGTATTCTCCAGGCGTAGCCAAGAGAAACAACACTAGCGGATGAGCTCAGCGAGCTGGTCTTAATCCAGGCCGCAACCGTTATTTTCGTCGTGACTATGCCCTGCCAACTCGCTCCGAAATACACATAATCCCCTTTGCCATCAAGGCTTATGACATACGAACCCCTGTCGTCATCCCAGACGATTTGCGCATCACCTTGTGGCTCGCCTGTGATAGCGGCAGAGTTGGTGCCGGTGTTGTTGAAGTCGTTAACACCCTCAAATTGATAGTGAGCTATGGGATCATCGGCGGCCCGGATATGACCGGCCAAAGCCAACACTAAAACCAGAGAACTCAGAAACAACAACTTTCGACACATGATATTCCTCCTTCAATAAGTTAATAAAACCCTATCTTTAGCTATACTAACAGTTATTCCCTGACTCATAACTCCTTGTTTGACAGCACAACTCCCTTCCGAATTCAAGCCTTTCTGTACGCAGGCTATTCAACGGCACCTCATAAATCCAATTTAGCTTATTACATCCATTTAACAAACACCTTTTTGCGTAATATCTCCACCAATTTGCGCAAATACCCTCATACATTTGTCCACAACAGGGAAGTTTGAAGCAAATCCGGGGACACCTTGTTATTTCCCCCTTTCATTGAGGTCCTTTCTTATCTCGGGTGAGTGGAGGGGTCACATCTTTTTTTACAACTTATACCAGTTGTAATTAGTTCTTGCGCCACACTGTCATTCCCGCGAAAGCGGGAATCCATTTTTTCCCATCCCGGAGTCTTAGCAAAGAGTAAATCGCTGTTACTTAGCAAAATCCCATCACTACAAGCGCACATATTAAATACAATTGGTATTATTTGCAGGTAACTCTCATATCTAAAATCCGGTTGGCTCGACCATCTGCCGTGATGAGCGGCGGACACCAAAAGCGGAGCCATCCCCAAGCTATCGCTTGAGGCTGCCACCCGGCTGATAGCTCGTAGCACCACTTCAATTATTCCTATTGATTCTCCCACGGAATGAGAAATAGCCTCAAAGCATGAGCAAATCAAAATATCTTGTTATTTCCGGTCTTTTGGGGGCGATTTTAGCTACTTATGTTCGTCTTTACAGCCGATATCATAACTATTATTATAGTAATCATTTATGCAAGGATTAAGGTATGGCCAAACAAAGTCCGGAAGTATCGGTTGTTGTGCCGCTGCTGGATGAGCAGGATAATATCGGTCCGCTGTATGAGCAGATTACGCAAACCCTGGCCGACGAACACAGCTACGAAATAATATTCATTGACGACGGCAGCGTTGACAAAAGCTTCGCCGTATTAGCTAAACTGCAGAAGGCCGATACAAAAGTCAGGGTCATTCGCTTTCGCAGGAACTTCGGCCAGACCGCGGCGTTGGCCGCCGGCTTCGCCCACGCGCGGGGGCAGATCGTCATCGCGATGGACGCCGACCTGCAAAACGACCCGGCCGATATTCCGAAGATGATAGCGAAGCTCGGCGAAGGATTCGACGTCGTAAGTGGCTGGAGAAAAATACGACACGATCACGCCCTGACGAGGCTGCTTCCTTCGAAGATGGCCAACTGGCTGATCTCCAGAATTACCGGCGTCAAACTCCACGACTTCGGCTGCACGCTAAAGGCGTATCGCAGGGAGGTCCTGGCGGAGACAAAATTGTACGGCGAAATGCACCGGTTCATCCCGGCACTGGCAAGCTGGAGCGGGGCGAAAATCGCGGAGATGGTCGTCAACCACCGGCCACGAACCGCCGGCGTCGCAAAATACGGGCTGGCACGTACCTGGAAAGTACTGCTGGACCTGATAACGGTAAAGTTTCTCGGCTCGTTTTCCACAAAGCCGATCTACATCTTCGGCAGCCTCGGGATGCTAAGCGCCGCCGGCTCGATTCTTTTCGGCCTGGCCGTGATCTACCAGAAGATCGCTCACGGCAACGACATGAGCGGCAATCCGCTGCTGATACTGACGGCGGTGTTTATTATCGCCACGATCCAGTTCATCCTGATGGGCCTGCTCGCCGAGCTGCTGGTCCGGACATACCACGAATCGCAAGGCCGCCCGACCTATGTCATCAAAGAGATCCTCGAAGAAGCCGAGCAAAAGGGAGAGAAGTAAATGAGTGCAGAAAACTTCAAATTTGCTCAATGTTGTCTTCAGTGTGTTTTGGGAATCCACAAAAAGTATCAAAAGCTAAAAGTAGTTTATGAGGAGCATGTTCTTTTAAAAGTTGTCCATAATAAACTGTATTGTTTCCCTTATAAACACCACATTCAGCCACATTGCCTGGTAAATTAAGCGTTAAATTGATCTGTTGAAGATAAGTATCTACGTTGGGTGGTCTATTTTTTTTTACCAAAATAGAAAACTCCAGTTTGTTTTTTTAGATAAGTGCTGTCTTCATCCCATCCACATAAAATAATATCAATTAACAAACCTTCGAAACAAACTTTTAAAGCGTCGGGACTGAACCGAAAATAATCTTTTGAACTGTGATAAGGCCATGCAAACAGAGTAGAAAGATACACCAAACCAGATGGCTTTGCTGCTGCAACCATGTTTTCACATAGTTTGTGTGGGTATTTTACATGTTCTAGGGTATCAAAACTGATAACCAGATCAAATTTGTTTCTATCCTCTTCAGGCAAAGGTTGAGTTAAATCCAATTGCCTGTCTGGATTAAGCTTAACATTTAAATTGTATTTACAGTACGATTTAAAAATATTACCAAATGGGTTGGGAGCACCATTATTTCTTTTGTTACTATTCTGAACCAAAACTACTATATCTTGCCCGCCAAAATCTGCTACATCTAAATCTATCAGATTGGTGTCTTTTAATAATTTGTGAAACATATTAACTTGTTGTTGCCTCATGACTAAATTATACCTCATTGCGAATTAAAAGGAACAGAATATATTAAATGTGTATTTAATATATGGCAACGAAATATCCCCGATTATTAGTATATGTATCTAGTCGTAATAATTATGCGATGCTGGAACATGAAGTTTTGAAGAGGATAAATATAGGTGACGTTAATTTTATAAATATTGATGATTTCTCTCTGCCTGAAGAAATTAGTTATGGACAACAAATTTGCAAAAAAT
>SDBT01016863.1_pt1 | contig 11551 bp, 9 predicted proteins | sample 2277101 | NCBI WGS metagenome assembly SDBT01 (sample SAMN10404973, study PRJNA504765) | marine sediment metagenome | isolation source: marine sediment core GS10_PC15, 103 cmbsf | place: Arctic Ocean: Southern Knipovich Ridge | collected 2010
GGCATGGCGGTCGCGCCCGTTGTCGGGTAGTTCGGACTGCTTGGCGGCGCGGAGTTCCGGTCGATCTGCCAGCATCGCGTCGACAAGATCGGACTCGATGCCGCGGCCGCCCTCGCTGGCCGTGCCGGTCTCGTCGGTCACGATGCCGAGGATTTGGCCGCCGAACTCGTCGTAGACGTCGGCGACTGCCTGCAGGCCGCCGGCCGTCATCCCGACGGCCTCGTCGAGCAGTCGGTTCACCTCGCGCGTGAAGACGCTGAGCACGCCGAGCGCGGCGGCGGTGTTGAAGTCATTGTCCATCTCGGCCAGGAACTTGCCTCGCGTCTCCTCTACCAGGGACGCCACCTCGGACGGGGCGTCGCCCTCTGGCGCCTGCGGCAGGGCTCGGCGCACACGGCCGACTGTGCCCTCAATGCGCTCCAGGCCCTTCTCCGCGGCGTCGAGGGCCTGCACGCCGAAGTCCAGTGGGCTGCGGTAGTGGCTGGTCAGGATGAAGTAGCGAATGACCATCGGGCGCACCGCCCTTTCCAGCGGCGGCTTGCCGGCGAACGCGTCCTTAAGCGTGATGAAGTTGCCCAGGCTCTTGCCCATCTTCTGGCCGTTGACGGTGACCATGTTGTTATGCAGCCAGTAGCGGATGAACTTCTGCCCGGTGGCGGCCTCGGACTGGGCGATCTCGTCCTCGTGGTGCGGGAACACGTTCTCCAGGCCGCCACCGTGGATGTCAGCCGTCTCGCCCAGGTACTTCATGGCCATGATGGAGCACTCCAGGTGCCAGCCCGGGAAGCCCTCGCCCCAGGGGCTGCTCCATCGCATGAGGTGGTCGGGCTCGGCGCGCTTCCACAGGGCGAAATCGGCCGGATGGCGCTTCTCCTCGCGGGCCTCGATGCGCACGGCCTCCGCCACGTCATCCAGGCTGCGGCCGCTCAGTTTGCCGTACTCCGGGAAGCTGGTGACGTCGAAGTAGACGTTCCCCTCCACCTCGTAGGCGTGGCCCTTCTCGATGAGGCACTTGATCAGATCGATCTGCTCGGGGATGTGGCCGCTGGCACGGGGGCTGATGTCGGGACGCAGCACGTTCAGCGCGTCCATGTCCTCGAAGTAGCTGCGCGTGTACGTCTCGGCCACTTCCATCGGCTGCACGCCCAACTCGCGGGCGAGCTTGCCGATCTTGTCCTCGCCCTCGTCGGCGTCGTCGGTCAGGTGGCCGACGTCGGTGATGTTCTGCACGTAGCGGACGCGTCGGTCGGGAAACCGGCAGCGCAGGTAGCGCACGATGACGTCGAAGCTGACGTAGCTCTTGGCGTGGCCGAAGTGGCTGTGGCCGTAGACGGTGGGCCCGCAGACGTAGATGCCGATGAAGCCGTCGTGCAGCGGGACGAACTCCTCCAGCTTGCGCCCGAGGCTGTTGTAGACCTTCAGCATGGTGGTGGCTCCATGGTGCATCCGGGCCGGGCTCAGGACTCGTCGGGCACGGGCGGCGTCCAGAGGTACATCAGCGGGGCGCCGCCCTGCATGCCGAGCACGCGCTCGATCTGCTCGGTCATGGTCGGCTCCCGCGCGCTGCCCAACACCGCCTCCGTGAACGAACGCAGCCGCGCGTAGCGGACGACGTGCGCCTGCCCGGCCCCGATCATTTCTTCGGCCTTGGCGATGGCAGTCTCTTCATACCCGGTCTCATCGATCAGTCCGTTGGCCTTGGCCTGCTGCGCGGTGTAGATGCGGCCGTCCGAGAGCTTGCGGGCCACTTCGATGTCCATGCCGCGCCCGTCGGCCACGATCTGGACGAAGCGTCCGTGCATCTCATTGACGATCGCCTCCAGGACTTCCTTCACGTCCTGCCGCTGCTGGGCCGACTTCTCCGCGAACATCGACCCCATGTCCTTGAACTCCCCGCTCTTGACGGTGCGGTTCGCCACGCGTAACACGCGCATCAGCCCGCTGAAGTCATACATGGGCATCAGGACGCCGATGCTGCCGGTGATGGTGGTCGGGTGCGCGATGATGTAGTCGGCGGGACAGCTAACGTAGTAGCCGCCCGATGCGGCCATGCTGCGCATCAGGACCACGACCGGCTCGCCGGTCTCGCGTCGGTAGTCGACGATGGCCTTGTGCATAATGTCGCAGGTGGTGATCCCGCCGCCCGGGCTGTCGACCAGGAGGATTAGGCCGTCGACGGCCGGGTCCGACTTGGCCTTCGCCAGCATGGCCTTGAGCACCTGGTCCGGGCCCGCCCCGGCCCTGCCATAGGGCAGCAGCACTCCCTGGATGGGCAACATGGCCACCTTGGGCTGGCCAGGGCTGCCGCTGACGGTACTCTCCACCAGCGTCATGCCGTCGCTCTGGAACCCCGCGAAACCGGCGCTCCCGACCGCGGAACTGAATACGAGCACCACCAGGACGAGGGCGATCAGCCCCAACACGGCGGCCCCCGCCAGCAACGCCACCAGACAGCCGAGCCCGAAGCCTTTGAAGGACGAGCCGCCGCTCTGTGTCTGTGATGCCTGCGAGGCCGACGCAGCTACGGGCCCATGGCCGCCGTAGTCGGGCTGGCCGGCGTTGTCGTATCCAGTCGACATAGTGGTCCTCTATTGCATGGGTGAGGAAGGACACGGGCATTGTCCGGCATTGCGCCAGGGGCGTCAAGAAGCGCTGCCGGCCCTGCCCGCAATCCAGCCTGAGACCTGGGTGCCTTTGACGGGCATAGGCGTCACGTCGAGTTCGACCGGGATCAACACTTCGGCGTCCACGCCGTAGGGGGCCGACGCCGTCAACTCACCGTCCCGCCCGACCGCACCGGAGCGAGATGGCAGCACAGGACCGGAGCGATCCGAAGGGGCTCGCCGGGTTGACAACTCCTGCACCAGAGCATACCTTTGATGCAAGGACTGCTTCGACTCAAAGGGGGGCTCGGGATGAAGTCTCTGCGCTTTCTGCTCGTCATCGCTCTGATCGCAATCGTGGTGGCCATGCTGTGGAACTTCGCGCCCGGATGCCGCCAGAAGGCAACGGACGCCTACCGCAAGTACGGCGGATGGACAGAGGACGCACGCCGCGCCGACCCGGTGCGCTTCATCGAGTACGCCGAGAAGAAGCTGGACGAAGACCTGGCAGCGTTCCGGGCGGCGGAGACGCAGTTGGCCGGGGCGCGCGACACCGTCGACACCATGCAGGAGGACTACAAGGGTCGGCTGGCGGTCGCCGATGAACTGGCGCCCCGGTTCCGCGATGCCTACCAGGAGGCAGAGGCCGGCGGGGCCTACCCGGTGGAAGTTGCCGGCGCCGCCTACAGCCGTGACGAACTGATCGAGCAGGTGGGACTGCTCCTTGCCCAGAAGCGCAACTACGAGGGGACCCTCGTGGACCTGGCCGAGACGGCCCTGGCAGCCGAGGCCAAGGCGCAGCAGCTCATCACCCAGATCAGCCGCACCAAGGCCGTCCAGGCCATGCTGCCCGCCAAGAGGGAGATCGCCCGGATCGATCAACTGACGGCGGAGACGCAGGACCTGCTGGTGCAGGTGGACGAGTTGCTCAACGAGAACAAAGCAGTCATCGACTCGCCCATCCGCACGGTCGAGGAACTGACCGCCGCGCCCGCCGAGACCGGCCGGGTCGACGTCGACGTGGAGGCCTTCCTGAGGGGCGACCCGGCGGAGGCCGCCCGATGAGCACGTTCTCGCTCGTGCTATTGGTGGTCGGCGTCTTCCTGCTGGCCAACGCCCTGCTGTCTCTGCTGCGGCCCGGGCGCGGACGCAAGCACGAGTCGATTGGCTGCGGCTTCACGCTGCTGGCGGGCCTGGTCTGGGGCATCGCGCTGGGCCGTTACCTGGACGATGGATGGGCGGGGCTGCGGCTGGGGTTCGCCTTTGCGTTCGTGCTGCCGGCGCTGGCCACGCTGCTTCATCCGGGCCGCGGCCGCGTGGTCGCCGCGATCGTGATGCTCACGTTCGCCGTCATCGTAGGCGCCTCCGCCCTGCCCAAGCTGTGGAGCAAGGTGGCCCCCTCCAAGTCGTCGGCCACCGCCGCCGACGTCGGTAAGGCGGTCGAGGAGTTGGGCGTCCGGATCGCTGAGACCGAGCAGTACCTGACCCAACTGATCGACGGCCGCCGGGACGTGAAGGCCCTGCTCGCCTCGTTGGGCCACGGCGACTTCGAGTCGATCGCCGGCGACCCGAAGGGCTATGCCCTCCTGCAGGAGTTGGCCGACGTTGACCGGCTGGCGGGCGGCTCCGAGCGGTGGCTGGTCGAGGCCCGGGCGGACCTGGCCCGCATGGAGGTGGCCGAGCGCCGGCTGGCCCGCATCGCGCAGGGCGAGGAGGTCACCGGCGTCGAGGTCGACGAGTCCGAGATCGCCCGCATCCTGCAGGAAGCCCGCACGGGCCCGCAGGTCGCCAAGCCCATCACCGTCGAGGAGCACGTAGAGCGCGAGGCACTCCGGGACCTGTTCGAGGCGGAGTTCGGCCGGTAGGTCCCGGACGCCTTGGCCCGGGCATCTCACCGCGAGGCTGATCGCAGCATCTCCACAAGGCGTGACGATGCGCAGCGGTTGGCATCCTCGAGCGGCGTCGCACCGGCCGCGTCTCGCGCATTCGGGTCCGCGCCGGCCGCCAGCAGCAGCTCCGTTGCGTACCGGTCGGAGCGCTCGACAGCACAGTGCAGGGGGCCGCGGCCGCTTGCATCTGGGGCGTTGGGAGGAGCGCCGTTCTTTAGCAGCGCCTCAATCTGCTCGTAGCGCCTGACGATCACGGCGGAGTGGAGAGGCGTCAAGCCCAGGGGGGGCTGAGTTGCTGAGGCGTCGGCGCCGCTGGCACAGAGCAGGTCGATCACATGCGGCGACCCCCAACTGCAAGCCGCGTGGTGAAGCGGCGTCTGGCCATCGTTGGCGGCCGCATCCGGGTCGGCGCCCGCTGCCAGCAGGAGTGCCACGCATCGTTCGCTGCCGGCGTTGGCGGCGGCGTGCAGCGGCGTCTCGCCCGACAGGCGCAGCTTCACGATCAGCATGTCGACCGATCCCGCCGCCGTATGCAGCGACTGACCCAGCCAAGCCGTCAGCATGATCAGCACCATTGCACCGATCAGGCCGCCCATGACCAGATGCTGCGGCCTGACGCGCCGCTGCGGCTCTGCGAACGGATCACCGGTCTTGTGCCATGAATCGCCCATAGTCGCTGCCTGACCATACGCACGAGACAACCACCGCATTCTCGCCGCAGGACACACGACAAGTCAAACACGTAGACCGCCGTCGCCGTCAGCGGCCGTTCGCGGCCCGTCATCGTGCTCGTCCTCGTCGTCGGGCTGTTCGAATGGGTGCCACCCTCAAGCTCTGCTTGGTGGTGTCGACAACCGACGTCCCAGCGCACGCCCTGGATATCGTCGTCGCCCTCGTCCTCCTGCTGGTGCTCGTGCCCGAAGCGCCATGATGACGTCATCCTGGCCGCAATGGGAACGGGCGGCCGAAAGCGCGCGCTCCCGGCCGCCCGTTCACAGAGCCCACGTGTGCCTCAACGGCAATAGGCGTGCCCAGCCCCTACACCCGCAGCCGGCCGTCGCCGTAGATGGCTACGGGGCCCAGGTCCTCTTCGATGCGCAGGAGCTGGTTGTACTTGCAGATGCGGTCCGTGCGGCACAGAGAGCCGGTCTTGATCTGGCCGGCGTTCGTGGCCACCACTATGTCGGCGATCGTGGCGTCCTCGGTCTCGCCCGAGCGGTGGCTCACGACGGCCGTGTAGCCGGCCTTGTGCGCCATCTCGATGGCGTCCAGCGACTCGCTCAGCGTGCCGATCTGATTGACCTTCACCAGGATCGAGTTGGCCGTGCCGGTGTCGATGCCGCGCTTGAGGCGCTCGACGTTGGTGACGAACAGGTCGTCGCCGACGATCTGGACGCGGTCGCCGACGGCATCGGTCAGCGCCTTCCAGCCGTCCCAGTCGTCCTCGCTCAGGCCGTCCTCGATGCTGATGATCGGGAAGCGCCCGCACAGGTCCTGGTAGAAGGCAACCATCTCGGCCGCGCTCTTGATCTGCTGCCCCTCGGCCTCGGCGGCCAGGACGTAGTTGCCCTCGCTCTCGATGCCCTGGCCCTTGGCGTCGGTGCCGTAGAACTCGCTGGACGCGGGGTCGAGCGCGATGAAGACCTGCTCGCCGGCGACGTAACCGGCCTTCTCGATGGCCTGCATGATGACTTCGAGGGCCTCGACGTTCGAGCCCAGGTCCGGGGCGAACCCGCCCTCGTCGCCGACGGACGTGCTCTTGCCGGCGTCGCTCAGCACCTTCTTGAGCGCGTGGAAGACCTCGGCCCCCATGCGCAACGCCTCGGCGAACGTGTCCGCGCCGGCCGGCATGATCATGAACTCCTGCAGGTCCACGTTGTTGTCGGCGTGCTTGCCGCCGTTCAGGATGTTCATCATCGGCACGGGCAGCGTGCGGGCATTCGCGCCGCCGATGTAGCGGTAGAGGGGCACGCCGAGCGCGTCGGCGGCCGCCTTGGCCGTTGCGAGGCTGACGCCCAGGATGGCGTTGGCGCCCAGGTTGCCCTTGTTCGGCGTGCCGTCCAGCTCGATCATGAACTCGTCGATGCCGCGCTGGTCGAGCGCGTCGAAGCCGAACAGCTTCGGGGCGATGACCTGGTTGACGTTCTCGACGGCCTGCAGGACGCCCTTGCCCAGGTATCGGCCCTTGTCGCCGTCGCGCAGTTCGGCGGCCTCATGGATGCCGGTGGAGGCGCCGCTGGGGACGGCGGCCCGCCCCTGTGCGCCGGAGGCCAGTTCCACGTCCACTTCCACGGTCGGATTGCCGCGCGAGTCGAGAATCTCGCGGGCCTTCACGCCAATGATCTCGGTCATGGTAAGATCGTCCTCGTAGTCGTCCTCGTCGTCGTCCTCGCTCCCCACCTTCCTCCGTACCCAGAGCCCGGCTGAAAGGGATCCTCGCACACAAGTGCGCCAGAGAGCGGGAGCGCCGATTGTCCTCCGAACACGGACCGAAGTCAAACGGCCGCAAGGCTCTGCGCGGCGCCAGGGGGGCGTTACCAACAGCGGACGCGCCACAGAACAGAGGCGGAGTGGCGCCAGGGGGGCCTAGTAGACGTAGCCGCAGAAGGAGAGCGAGACCTGCCTGTCGGCCTTATCGGTGAGCTTCGCGGCGATGAGCTTCAATCCTCTACCGCCCATGACCTTCGTGTCGACGCGGACCCGGATGGTCGCCAGGGGGCCGTCTTTCTCGACCCCGTCGACAGAGAGTGCCCTCCCCATGCCTTCCGAGCCTTCGACGAAGAACGCATCCCAGACGTCCCCTTCCCCGTCGAACTCGATCTGGACATCCCGGTAGAGGACGGTTCCCTCGGCCGCGTGGGCGAACGCGACGGACGGCGTCAGGACCCGCACGCTCTGGTAGAGGACGACCTGCAGCGGGATGGAGATAAGGTCGGTCTCATTCACGATCAGGCGCAGATAATCGAAGTAGACCCCAGGCTCGGCTGCCGTGTTGCGGAGGATCAGAGAGCCACCGTCCGGCCGGACATCAACCTGCTCAAGCTCCAGCAACTCCGAGTCGACGGTGATCGTCCGGACTACCCGGTCCTCAAGGGCGGTCAGTTCCAGGACCAGGCGCCGCCCACGGCTCACGGACATCGGTTGCAGGTTCCAGCCGGTCTCGTAGGGATAGGTGAAGCGCCGATCATCTCCTTGCCAGCCGATCTCTGCTGCATAGCCGCCCGCGAACACGATGCTCAGATCGAACTGCTGCACCGGGCTGGTCGGGGAATCGGTCTCGACGAATACCGTCACCGCAAGCTCGTCCCGATGCTCGTGCTTGCGCTTCCCCCGCAGGATCAACTCGGTCGTCTCGCCAGGCGGGATGACGCTGCCGGCGACGAGAACCGAACTAACGCATGCGGAGCAGTTCGTCCGTACGCGGTTCACGGTCACCTGACGAGGCCCCGTGTTGGTGACCGGCAGGCTGAGAAGGAAGTGCGGCGAACAGACCCGGACGCCGTCGAGGTAGTCGCCGATGCTCAGGGGCCCTTGTCCGGCGCCGCCCGAGATCGCGCCGCCGGATAGGACCAGGAGAGCGGCCGCACAAGAGATCAGCCATCGGGACACTATCGCGGTGCTCCCTTCCTTCGGCGCAGCAGAACGAGGCCGAGTGCGGCTGCCAGCACACACACAGCCCCGAGCACGACCCACGTGGCAGACGATCGACGTCCGGGGGCGGGGTCAGTTCCGATCCGGGCGATCGGCGCAGGCGGAGCGGGGGTCGCCGGGCTCCCAGGCTCATCCGGCTCCCGGACCACGTCGTCACCGGCGTCCTGCTCAGCCAGCGCCGTCTCGAAGGCGTCCTCGTGGGCTTTTGCGATCGCGTCGTCCAGGACCCCATCCACGAGTGACTCTAGAGTTGTAGCCAACTCTTCGGCGGAGATAAACGCTGGATCCTCGCCAGGCTGCCGCAGGTACTGCCCGATCGTGTGGTCAAAGATGGCGGCATCGTCCGGCGCCTTCACCTCGAACTCCGACGGATCGATGGGCATGTTGAACCGGGCATCCGCGATGGTGTACGTGGCCGCCGACCGCTCGTCGCCGCCGGGACCCAGGCTCCGCTGCTCGTAATGCGTAGGGAAGAGGAGCCCGTCCCACAGGTCATACTCGCAATGCGCTTCGAACGTCAGGCGCTCGCCACGGTAGACTCGCATCTCCCTGAAGCGGTACCCAATGGCGGGGTCGAGCACAAACTCGCGCCGCCTCTCGTCGGCGCGCCACTCCATAACGACGAGGTCCGGGCGGTCGTCGTCCGGGCGGAAGGAGACGCTGGCACCATCGCGGACGAGGCTCCTGCGCAGCAGGCCGAACTCGAGGACCCCTTCCGCCGCCAACCTGTACCTCTGCCGAACATCCAGCTTGACGGTGTTGCTGCCGGAGTGGTACTTGACCTCCTTGTCGCCGCTCAACGCTCGCACCAAGACCTGTGGGATGTTCCTCAGCCCGAGCGATCCCAGTCCGTACTGCTCACAGAGGGCCGGCAGGTCGCGAAGGTCCCGCGTAGTCGAAATCCGACGCTCCTGCGCCTTGTCGAAGACGAACTCCACCTCGTATTCGCCCACTTTGCGCAGATGCGCCATGGTGGCGAACATGTCGGAGTTCTCGACGTCCGAGTCGAGTTCCCGGATATGGTCGGTCGGGACCCCAGAAGCTCGCGCTGTGGCCGCCTCTCGCTCCAGCAGGACCCGTCGGCGCGCCTTCATCTGCTCAAGGGCCGCTAGCGAAGCCGATTGCTGAACCTGGTAACGGATGCGGCCAGAGGCAAGTGACTCACGCAACTGCTCATGCTGCTGAATGATCTCGGCCAGAGCGGGGTGTCCGCCGGCGAGTGCCAGCCCGCCGGAACGGACTGCTCCCAGCAACAGCAGGGCCGCTACCACGGCCCACGGCCACTCAAAGCGACGGACGACAGAGACGGCGGCAGGTCGTCGGGTCACACTGACTCTCCCGGTGAGTGGTTACAGGCCAGGGAACGCGAACCGGACTCAGATCCCAGTCGGCATCGGAGTGCTCCTCTGGAGCGAACGCATGCGGCTCCTGAGTCTGAGCATGCCACTGACTTGCGGAGCGACCCCAGGATGCTGCAACAGCGCCCGCCGGGCCACCTCTGCTCTGCTATGCAGAGACACATCTTTATGAGTTTTTCCACATCTATAGTGGTCGTAAAGAAGCAGTCCGTACTCTCCTCACAGTTCGGCGGGTCGGCACTGGTGCAGTCAGGCCAAGTCTGCTTGATAGCGTAGTTTTGCCCCGACCAGAACTTGCAATCCGCCTCGCACTCTGTGCACGTGCCGAAGCACATGTACCAATGGGTCAGGTGCTCCAACGGGATGCACTGCGAATACCAGCACTGACAACTGAGCGCGCCCGTCGTCGAGACGCGCTGCCTGGTGCAGTTGTCCGCCCAGGCTGTCAGCGACACGCCGAGCCCTATCAGAACCACGATCGCCACGGCAAGCCGGGTCCGCCTCATTGCTACACCTCCAAGTAAGGGGCCACAGCTACCTTGCTGCCCTGCTGAGCCGGCTTATAGCGTCCACGTGTACAGTTGTCAAGGACCTTTTTCCACAGATTTGCAGTTGCCCGCGGGTACAGCCGGCAGCGGGAAGCGGGGCGGCCCCAGTGACGGCGCACCCAGTCGACCCACGCGGTCGTGATGACCGGCCTGAGCGTCGTGAGGAGACGGTTGACCGGTGTCAGTATCGCCGCTAGACTGCCTTCACCATGATGGTGAAGGTGAAAGTCTGTGGGATCACGAGCGCTACGGACGCGCTGTCGGCGGCCTCGGCAGGGGCGGACGCGCTGGGGTTCAACTTCTACAAGCCCAGTCCCCGCTACGTGGAGCCCGAGCAGGCCCTGCCCATCCGGCTGGCCCTGCCGCCGTTCATTGCGAGCGTCGGCGTGTTCGTGGACATGGACCCTCCGCGGGTGCGTGAGATCATGCAGTACTGCGGCCTGGACTACGCGCAACTCCACGGGCGCGAGTCGCCCGTCGTCCTGTCCCGCCTGGAGGGCTTTCACATCATCAAGGCCGTCCGTATGCGGGGTGAGGATGACCTGCTCGAACTGGAGCGATTCTCCTCCGCGGACGCCTTCCTGCTGGACACCTACGTGAAGGGGCAGCCCGGCGGCACGGGCGAGACGTTCGACTGGGACCTGGCCCGAGCGGCGTCGAACCGCGCGAAGGTCATCCTGGCCGGCGGCCTGACGCCCGAGAACGTGGCCGAGGCGGTGGAGCGGGGCCGACCGTTCGCGGTGGACGTCGCCAGCGGAGTCGAAGAGTCGCCCGGCCGGAAGTCCCGCGAGTTGATGATGCGCTTCGTCCGCGAAGCCAAGAGCGTGGTGCTGTGACCGAGCCGATCACCACTGCCCGTCGCCCTGCCCTGCTGTGCGCCCTTCTCTTGCTCGCGTCCCTGGGGTGGCTGTCGGCCTTCGCCGGCGCGCCGGCCGGGGAGCCTGCGCCGGAGCCGGCCGAGGTCGTGGACGTCGAAGCGCTCGTCGAGGAGTTGAACGGCCTCCTGCCCCGATCGCCCGAGAAGCGGAAGCTGCTCACCGATGCGTCGCCCGAGGTCTACGCGCTGGCCATGCTGCAGGTGGAAAAGGCGGAGATCGCCCTGAACGCGCAGCAGCCGAGCGCCTTTGCCACCCGGGTCGCAGCGAAGAGCATGACGGAGGCCATCCGCCTGCTGAAGGCGCTGGCGAAGGGGGAGCGACCGGAGCAGCCCCAGCGCGGCCTGCTGGAACGGGCCTACCTGGCGCATAGCGACGAGTCTCCCCAGCCCTACCTGCTCTACGTGCCGGAGTCCTACGCAGAGGACCGCCCGCACGGCATCGTCGTGTTCCTCCACGGCTACGTCCCCTACCTGAACAAGGCCAACTGGCACGAATCGCAGTACTCGCCGTCGATCCAGGAACTGGCGGACGAGTTCGAGTGCCTGATCCTGCTGCCCTTCGCGCGGAGCAACACCGACTTTCAGGGCACCGGCGAGGACGACGTCATGCAGGCCATCGCCGAAG
>SDBT01016864.1_pt1 | contig 11551 bp, 14 predicted proteins | sample 2277101 | NCBI WGS metagenome assembly SDBT01 (sample SAMN10404973, study PRJNA504765) | marine sediment metagenome | isolation source: marine sediment core GS10_PC15, 103 cmbsf | place: Arctic Ocean: Southern Knipovich Ridge | collected 2010
TGGGATAAGCGTATTTAATAGAATAATCTTTTGCAGCATTATAAAGATTCTGCCAAACATTGGTTCTTGCAACTTTTAAAGGTTCCGCTGATAATGAGATTTTTAAGACTTCTTTAAGTGTGTTTTTGTAAGTCTTAAACAATCCAATAAACTTATTTATTCTGTCTTCTTCTTTTTTTGATATTTTTTTACCAATATTTAATAAATATCTTGATAATTCTTTTATTCTTTTTTGAATATTTCTTAATTGTCTTGCTTGCTTTAAAGGATTATTATTTTCTATATTTATTATTTCTTTATTAAGATTTTCTAAATTTTCCTCATCAGATTTTTGCCAAACAACCTGTAATTCAAGGTCTTTTATCCTAGATGTATTATCAAGTTTGTAGTAGTATTGGCCAGATTTTGTACTAATGTCTAAACCAGCAATTTCAGGTTTTAATGAGGAAGATTTTTCGTGCTCAAGTTTATCTCTTATATCCCCAAGTATTTCAACTAATTTTTCAAAAACAAAAGTACCGTAGGGTAGATATTCAACATCATTTTTTTTGTCAATGATTATACGTGCACATTTTGAATCAAACACACAAATATTTGATAATTCATCTATATTCTCTTGTTCCTTTTCCCAACTTAGAATTCTATCTTCATCCTCAACACTAATTTCAAAATCAGCTCTAATTTTCTTTTCCTCTTTATCGTATACATTACATAAAATATCTTCTTCTGTGTCACGTGCCCTACATGCTTTTTTTAATAAACGTGCATAACCTGACTTTCCTGCTGCATTATCACCATAAATAGCATTTAGGCTTTGAGAAGGAAATGGAAGGATAGATTTATCTGGAATAGCATTTATTCCACTTACGCACTTAATTGATTTTAGTATCACATTTATTTTTATTCGTGGAGCACCTGAAATGTCACCTTTTTTTATCCTTACTGGAATAGGCATATCTTTATCTTCATTTATTAAAGCGAAATCAGTTTTTAAAAAAAATGTGATATCCTGTGCATCTTTTTCTGTAAAGTCTGGTTGTGTTAGAATTCTTCTTATTGCATCAGACTCCCAATTAGGAAGATTGTTTGCCCACTTAATAACTTTTTCTAATGCAGACATATATTAACTTTCTTAAGAAAATAAACACTCAATTCAATAATTGATTAAATCATTTTATATAAATTAAGTATATAAATAATATATTTTAATAGTAAAATAGAATGGAAAGATATTCAAGATTTAGAGGGGCTATTTTGCTTAAAAGAAGCAACACAAAAAAATTAAAAGAGAGAGGTCAGCTTGTAAAGAGTGGTCAGGTAAAAACTTTATATGGCAAATAGTTTGATTAAAACATACTTGGCTTAAGAGATTAAAAAAAGGAATCATGGGGACATACTCAAACCTTTTTTATTATAGGATGTTTAAAAGAGGTTAAACAACTTATGCAAAGGGCTAATAAGTGGTGGAGAGAAACTGAGGATACATACCTCAAGAAGAATTATAAAAGAATAACTGTTGCTGATCTTGCTAAACAACTTGGGAGAAGTAAGAGGGCTACAAGAACAAGGCTGGAAAAATTAGGTTGTAGCATGGCTAATCTTAAAAGAAATATTGAACGTTTTTGGCTACCAGAAGAACTGGACATCGTAGCAAAAAATTTAAACAAACCGATTGATGGAATAAAGGAATTGTTGCCAGGAAAATCCTGGATAGGCATATATCACAAAGCAAGAGAGCTTGGAAGAAAGAAGAAAGAGCATTTTGGATATCATTTTGATGTTCATAGTAGAAAACAAATATCTGTACACAGTGTAAGTGTGGCAGAGCATAGAATAATATTTGAACAAAAACTTGGTAGAAAACTCTACAGGGCGGAACAAGTAAGTTGATTGTTTGATAACATTATCTTCCCCCTTGCACTAATTTATTAATTCTTCATAGGTAATTCTACCACTACAATTGTAAAAGTAAACGTCTGCTAGAGTGCGTATTTGCAAGCTCCAGCCATGCTCTCCGGCTACAATGAGGTTAAGATTATTTCTTTGACTTTAAGAAGTCTTTTACAAGGTCTTCAACTACCTTGCTTTTAGTTGTATCGCTCTTTTCGCAATACTCATCTAATTTTTCCATTAGATCTATTGGTAGAGATAGGGTCAAACGGCCCTTGTATTTCATAATAAACACTCCACTTATAATTAATAAATATAGTATACATCCTACAGCATACATACGCATAAATCAATATAACAATAGTAAAATAAGGCTAAGTGCACCCCCTATACTTCTAAGCATGGCTTATAATTATTTATCTTTTCTATGATCTGATTTGATGCCTTGATAATCATTTCAAGATTCTCTTTTAGCTCTTCTTTCGAGTTGACCCAATTAAGAATGTAATCACTTGAAAATGGATTCTTAAGGCCTAAGTAATGGGACACTATAAAGCTTGTGGCTTCTGCCTGACATTCCCGGACCGGCCGGGTATAAGTCTCTTGGTTTTCGCTGCCATGATGCAAAATTTCGTGGCAATATTCATGGATAAGAGTTAAGAGCTTATTATTATATTCGAGGTCAAATTTAATATGTATTTCTCCACCGTGTGAAATGCCTTCCGCAGTCCCGGTATTAGTCTCTACTACCTTTATATTATTACCCTGTATTATGTCCCTTAATGTCTCATAAGCTTCTTTAAAATCATTTCCGATATTATAAAAATATCGTACTACCTGATTGCTGCCATTTATAAGCTTCGTGCATTGACCGATATCGAATACGTTTACAAGTTTAAAGGTGGTCCCGTGGCCGTGCTCTTCCTTCTTACTCTTCTGCTCCGGGGTCATATTGCTAAAAAAGATTCTTTCCCCGGCCTCATCGATATAAGTATATTGCTGCGGTGCTAGGATCTTAATAGCTTTACTTCCCCGGTCTACTTGATAACCGAGTTTTTGCCATTGCACATACCCAGCAACCCGTGAAGCCTCCGGGGACTGTGCATAGATCATAAAGGTATTAGCTAGACTGTACTTGTGAAATTGTGAAGTAAAAGCAAGATACTTTTCGAGCCTCTCGCTTTTGCCAGCTTGAATCTCTTCAAATAGATCCTGTATCGCTTCATTGATAATCTTTCCTGTCTCTTCATTCTTCATTGTTCACCCCTTTTATATAGTTTATGTATGTATGTATGTCATAAATAATACTACATACATTCATAATGTCAAGGGATTCATAAATAGGTAGGGAAATTATACAGTAGTGCCCGGCAGCCGGACCCGGAATATAACCTCTATGATCAGAAGACAGCAAGAAAAGAGATAGTTATTAAAAAGGTGAAAAAGGATCCGGGCTTCTGGGAGATCACGGGACAAGCTGCAGAAGAAGAGTACAGGGCAAGGCATTAATAAGAATAAGGAATCACTATAGAATGTCTGGGAAGGGGGTTATATATTACTAAGAGATATAAGGGTTTCTAATAATTTGACAGTCCCCCCGACCTTGATGCACCGATTATAAGGATAAAATAGTAGGTTGTTAAATAAGAGAGGGAAATATATATAATATATATAAATATATGTAATTAGGGTACATTCCGATAAATAAAAAAGTAGGGTAGAGAAATAGCGAAATAAGGGAAAATACACTTAAAAACCAATATTGTATTGAAGTAAGATAAAAATAGGGGAATAGGAAGAGGGTAATAATATTTAATTCCTTTATCTTTATTCATACATATTCTAATAATCAAAAAACCAGAAATATTCAATAAATAATAGATATCCCAAATAGGGATTATTTGTGTACTATTACATATTTTGTTTGACATTAGAAATATAGAGTGATACAGTACATATAATGTCAATAATATGTAATGGGGGCATAAAATGAATAGAATTAGTAGAAATAAAATTCCTGTCGTGCTAGAGCCGGAGGAAGTCCATAGTTTATTAATGATTCCAAACACCAGGTATCTAACCAGTCTTAGGAATAAAGCAATGATATCCTTAATGGTTAATTGCGGTCTCCGGGTTTCCGAAGTAGTAAACCTTAGGCCGGGGGATCTAAACTTAACTAAGAATAAATTAAGGATAAAGGACGGTAAGGGTGGAAAAGACCGGGATATGAGCATTACGGAGAGAACCGACACCATCCCATTACTAAGGGAATGGAAGAAAAGGAAACCCAAAAGTGAATATTTCTTCTGTACTATCAAGAACCGAGAAGGAAAAATAACCTTTAAAAACGGATCCGATAGAAATATAACTTCTAAGAGTGGTAATAAAGTAGCAGTAAGGACCGTACAAAGCATGGTTGGAAGATATGCAGCTAAAGCCGGTATAGATAAGGTAGTTTCCCCCCATACATTAAGGCATACATTCGGTACTTTCTTTTATAAGGAAACAAAGGATCTAGAGACCCTCCGAATGATACTAGGTCATAGCTCTATAACCACCACTCAAATATATGTTACACTAGCCAACATAGATGTAGAAAACGGAATGAAGCAGTTTGAAGGTTTTGTCTAATATCCCCGGACTACAATGTCTACTCATTCTATAGACGGTATATTCTAATTCCTTTAATTACCCCATGCCTAGCTATGTCTGGCTATATTTAGGCTCTATACAGACACCTGATAGCGTATATAAGGCTATATGCTGCATGCCTTATCTGGTCTATGCCATATCAATAAAAGTGTACCCGGTACCTGTCCCCCCACGGGGTGGGTCTTTTAATGTAGGGATGTTAAGTGGATTTTTCAATAAATGTATAAGTTATAATTACATACATAAAGGATATTGAAACCCTTAGGAAACTCTTAGAGCATTCAGATATAAGTACTACTCAAATATATGTTACATTAGCTAATATTGATGTAGAAAACGCTATGAATGGATATAATATCATAGCTTAATAGTAAGTACTGCTTTAAATTCTCAAATACTTCATTGTTTCTCCAACATCTGCAATTTTTTCTTTTCATTCCCTCTTTTATTTTTTGCCATTTCTTGGCAGTAATCATTATGATATATTGGTTTTCCCTCATTATAAAATCTTAATTGTCTTTTTTTGATTACTAAAAGATTTCCGCAGTATCCACACCTTCCAATTATCTCTTTGTTTATCAAATAATGTAACAATTCTAAGATTAATATATTTCTCAAATCGAAATCATTAATGTTAAATCTTATAGGTATTCCATCTTCTAAATTTATATTAAGTCTAATAATATGATTTAAATAACTATATAACTTTTCCTTATTATAGATCGTATGGTTGCTTGATTTATTCTGAAATATTTTTATATATTCATTAAGCTCTTGTTGTATCTGCTTAATAATTTCATATCTTTTCCTGTATTTATTATGATTATTATCATAGTAATTCTTATTACCTAGATACAAATAATTATGTAAACTCTCTAATATATTTAAATCAAAAGGAAGGTTTATTTTTTCAGAGTTTTCCTTGAAATACTTGAAGGCGTAATTATAAATTTCGATTATTTCATTGCGGGCTTCATATTTTTCAAACTTTTGAGGGTTTTTTGATTTTAATAAGTCTTTTTTTAATGGATTATCACCTTCTATTACCTGTACATCAGAGGGTGCTTTATCTCCAACAAACACTTCTATGTGAAATCCAGTATTACCTCTTTTTTCTATATAGAATTCTCCAAACTCTCTAATTCCCCAACGGTCAATTTGCCAAAAATCACCAAATACCTCCTTTATTATTGATACTAATAATCCTTGTAAATAAATACTGCCATATTTACTGAAGAAATTTTTGAAGTCATTAAAATCAGAAAAGTCTATACATGGAAAAGCTAAAAATGGTTTTTCATCAAAATGGTTTATATTTTTATATCTGGTATTTCTTCTATGGAAATCCTTATTTGAGAAAATGAGTTCTGAAGTTTTTATTGCGTTTAAAATATTTAATATCATAGTCATATTGTTTAAACAAACAATTAATTAATTTACACTGAAAAAACACCCTCTTACACCCTTTATACACCTATATTAGGTGTATATGTTTATTATAATCATATTTAAAAATGATACAAGGAGTATAAATATGAAACACTGTACATACTGTAATAAAGAATTTACTGGCTTAGGGAGACATATAGATTCAGATAAGCATAAAAGAAGTGTTGCTGAGGAACATAAAAAAATTACCCAAAAATTAAAAAGTGAGGAGAAAAGTAGAAGGGTAAATATTTATGATTATTACAAAAATATAAGAAAATACCATAATGGTAATATTCCTGAAGAAAAAAACAATAATGGCAATATACTTTGTCCATTATGTAAAGTAAGAGTAGGAAATCTTTATAAGCATCAATTTTCAGCCATGCATAGGCATAATGTATTAAAGGACAGTGTCCCCCTCTCTAAACCCACCCTGGATGAATTTAAGGCACATTTTTACATGTGTCCCGAAGTAAGGCAGCTAGCTATTATGCAAGATAAAAAGGAAGTAGATCCTTTTTGGACTACAGCAAAACAATATTTAAGTATCAATGAATATGATGAACTTAGGAGGAAAATTTATGAGTATCAAAAACCAAGAAGAAAATCAAGGATTAAGCCGAGAAGAAAACCAGGAAGAAAACCTAGAAGCAAACGATCCAGGAATAAGAGGAATCGCAACAGTTGAGGATCTTATGGATTTACTATATGTCACTAGAGAAACTTTGGTGAAATATATTAAAACAAATAAGATACCAGCCTATAGAGTAAGTGGGGGTAAGTACTTGATTTCAACTGAAGAATTAATAAAAAAAATAAAAGATAACTCTGGTGATTTCGAAATATAGTCCAGTACTTAAAAAATATATACCCAAAATCATTTAAAACCATGGTTATTTCATTGAAAAGCATAGGTATTCGATATCGATTTTGAGTGTTGGTACTTTGCTATTAAACACTAGTTTTAGCTATAAAAATAGGCAAATTTATGCAAATGGAAAAAACAAAAATAAGAGAAATCGAAAATCAGTTTGTTAGAGTAATGACTATATCATTTGAAGGATTTAGTAAACTCTCTAACATCTTAAAAGAAGAAGTAGCAAGAACACTTTTTTGTGTTTATATTGGCTTTCTTTTCCATCATACAGTATTTACAAATAATGATATTTTATATCAAGATGAATTTTATGCTTATTATATAAATATTGCGAAATATTCTTTATGTTCTTATCCCACAGTTAAGAGAAGGGCTAAATTATTAAAAGATTTGAGTTTGATTGAAAAAGTAAGGGAAGAAAAATGTAGCAATAGTCACAAGAAAAAAATTTATTATAGAATAGTAAAACCCAGTCCAGAAGCTTTTGAGTTAGCCTACAGAAAAGCAGTAACTTTATTAAATAAACCCATTTTTAATAAGATAAACGCAAAGAATCTTAAAAAGATTAAAAAAAATAAAATAGATAATAATGAAATTATCCCTCAAGATATTAAGAGAGGTAGAGATTACTGGTTAAAAAAACTTGAAGAAGATATGAAGAAAAATATTGAAAACTCTTAATTGTGTTGCTCATGGTGAACCTTTCGATTGGTTCACATTGATACTTCTACCTTATTTAACTGGTGTCACCATGAACCACTAATATAAATATATTAATATTATATAAATAAAGAAGAGAATAAATACATATTATGTCTTAGATGAGATGAAAATAATAAAAACAAAAAAGATTATAAATAGGATTCAATAGATGAAGCAAAATATTAACAACATATTTAGGATATTTAACGTAGAGAAAGTTGATCATTCTGATTTAGATTATATTTATGAATTAATTTTTTCTAAATTGGATAAAAAGGATATGGCAATTGTACCCCCAAGACACGTACAAAGAAAGGGGGTGCAATAACCAATGACTAACCCTCTTACCATACTCAACAATAAAATAAAGCGTAGCATAGCAAAATATATTTATCCAGAGATAAGGATATTAGAAGGAATAAATTTTGCAAAATCCTATACATCCAATAAAGCTTCTCCTGGATTAGAAGAATTTAAAAGAGATTTAAATAAAATCTTTTATGGAGTCTAGTTTTTTATCCATGTCTTGTATTTGTTTTTTTAGTTTTTCCAATCCAAGACCAATAGCGGTAAAACAGGCATAATCACGGGTTTTGATAATCTCCATAATTTCATCTTTTTTATTTTCATCATTCGGGAGCTTGTTTATTCTAACGTCAGCCAGTGTAAACGCTTCGGTTATCGCCAAGTGGACTTCAATGGGTTTTTCTTCAGAAGGACTCATTTTGTTCCTTTCGCTCTTTTATAATTTAATAAGATTACCGTGGGGCTTCCGAGGTCGAAGCCTAACTTATGGAGCTAGACTGTTTTTATTTTAACTGTTGTATTCAAGTAAGACGTTCTAGTTATTTCTTAATGGTGATATTAACGCTAAAAGCCACGCTAATACTCAAACCGGCGATAAGCACCAGCAGTATGATATCGAGTACCATAATACCAGCCCCTCTCCGAATTAATTTTCCTGCCCCACGGTAAGTTATTATAACAAAATAATTGTTATCTTCTAATATACCTCAAAAATATATTGGATTTATATAAAATAACTATATGAAAATAAGAAAAAATAATCAGATTTAATAATTATATATAAGGGTATGATAAACATACCGTATTAATAGATATTCAATTAGAGGAAGGTATATATTTATTAATATTATATTTAAATAATAGGGGTTGATTATCATACCATCGGTAATTCAATTTGTGCATTGGATAGATTAAATATCATTAAATAGACTACAGAAGGTAGTGTTAATGGTTAATATGGATAATAAAATAGTAATAGATATAAATGATATTAAAAGTAAGAGTCTAGATATTATAAAAAAGCTTGATTCTGAAATGTCACTTCAGGCATATTTTGTATTGAAAAATCTATTATCTGAAAGTGATAATAAAAGTGAGATAATATCAACAGCTTCTAATAAGTCTAATGATATTTCCTTGGATATGTTGGAGAAATCATATAGGCAGCACCTTGAAGCATCTGGCAACGCTAAATCTACAGTAGATAGCTATTCTAATGAAGTGAAAAGGTTTTGTAATTATATTAAAGAAAACAAAATTCACCTAAATTTATTATCACAAAATGATATAAATATATATCTGACAAATTCTAGGTCAAGAAGAAACCTATCACCAAATTCCTATTCCAAACTAGTTGTAGTAATAAGAAGTTTTGTAGCCTATCTTTATAAGAATGGGTATATTAATGAAGATATAGCATCAGATCTAAAAGTACCAAGAAGGGTAGATAGAGAAAGGGAATATTTGACTGATGCTGATATAAAAAAGATAACAGATTATCTTGATAATAGGGAAGAGAGGTATAAGGGGGAAAACTTAAGAGATAAGTTAATATTTGGTTTAGGGGCAGATTGTGGTCTTAGAAAAGCAGAAATGATGAAACTTAATTGGGAAGATATCAATTTTGAAGATCATAAAATAAAGATTCTCTGCTCTAAAGGCAATAAAGATAGAGTAGTATATTTTAATGGAGAATTAAAAGAAATTTTTACTAAATGCAGGAAAAATACTGAGGCGTATAAAGGAGCAGTGGTAAGGGGTACATTTGGTAAAAGAATAACCTCATGCCCCCTACAAAGAATTGTCCAAAGAATATATAAAGAATCAGAAGTTTATCGGGAAGGACTTACCATACATAGCCTGAGGCATACTTATGCTGAAAATCTTAGAAAAAATAAAGTGGATCTTAAAGTTATAAAAACCCTTTTAGGGCATTCAAGTCTAGCTACTACTGATAGGTATCTTCATGTATCATCAGTAGATTTAAAGCAAGCAGTTATATAACAATTCCTTTCTTAATATTTTTGATAGTTTTGAAGGGGAGGACCCCCCGAGCCCCTGCTCCCTAGTAAGAGATGTTAGAGGTATTTATTTATAAAACACTAATTACAATAATATCTAGGACTATTAGATATTTAATGGTGATTAGAGTTTCAATTATTGATTTAAAAAATTATGTATGATAATTTCAAATCATATTAACAGAATTTATTAGAATAATAGATGGCTGATAATTCAAGTAATAAAAGTGATAAATACTGTCCTGTATACAAGGATCTCGGTCTCTACAGGGAGATGTCAGGAATACCCAGAATGGAAAAGACCGAAACCAGGATATCAAGAATGATAATGCTAAGTCTCTATTCTGGAGATGATCTGGTTCCCATAGTAAAAAGAAGCCACTATGCTCGATATAGAGCCCATTATCCCTGGCCAGGGAGAGCTTACAAGCGCCTACCGGCTGCTTTCCCGGGTATGTGTAAATTATCCAAAAGCATTTGAAGCCGTTGCAGGCAACGGTCTTTATCTTGCAGGAAATATATTTAATCTTTTAAGGTCCCATAGAAAATACGGCATTGCTGTTCTAAAGGATGATACAAGACAGCTTTATGGGGAACTTTGGCCCTATCAGATATAATAGAGCCCATTATATATACAAATGATAAGACAATTTACAGGGTATGGGAGCATAAGATAGAGGGACTCTGGGACTCATATAAAAAAGAAGTGACCGTAATAAAATCGGAGGAGACAAAGGTTTTAGCCGATACAGAAGAAAAGGCAGACTGGATGTGGGTCACCGATCGGCCTTCTACAGGTAATCTGGAAAATATGGTACGTATCTGTCACAGCCGGTGGCAGATAGAGAACCAATGTTTTAACGAGACAGTAAATATATGGGCTCTAGACCATATATACCGGCACAGCGCCAATGCCATACTTGCTTTTATCCTTTTTCTATTTATTGTGGTAAATATCGTAAACATATTTTTTAACCGCAATATTAAGGATAAAAGGATAAAGACGAAGGTATTTTTACTGGACCTTGTAAAAGCATCGCTACTTTTAAACTATAGGTCGACTCTTCCGCCAAATCCTATCCCGATATAACACCTCCCACAGATTCTTTTCCAGAAAAATAACGACAACCTTATCTTGTATTATAGCTTTAAGCAGCAGGTTAGGCACCCCAAAAGTCAAAACTGAGCTAAATTTTTAACCTTTTAAACCCCCATTTGGAAAATGGTTCAATGAACTGAATTGATAGTAGCCTTATTTTATCTGGTATTTGGGGGGAGAAATGGCGGAAGATGATTAATCGCTGTCTTACTTCATCTATACTTGTATTTTGCTAGAATAAGTAGTATAATTTAAAGCGATTTAAATATTAAGCTTTTTAATATTGAGTGAAGAGATATGAACATAAAAAAAGCTTTTACCCCCATACTTCTAATGGCTGAGGTTTTTTATCCCTATATAAATAAAAAAGGATTTTTAACCAATGCTATTAAAAGAGTTATAGATGGGGGTTTTTATGAAGGGGCAGAAACGAGTATTGTCCAATATGATGATGAACGTAAAATTATAAGTAGAATAAGTAAAGAGAATAATTTTATTTTAACCCAGTGGATTATAGGAATTTTTCAAGAAGAGGGCCTAAGCTTATCTAGCATAGATAATATTTTGAGAAAA
>SDBT01016866.1_pt1 | contig 11549 bp, 3 predicted proteins | sample 2277101 | NCBI WGS metagenome assembly SDBT01 (sample SAMN10404973, study PRJNA504765) | marine sediment metagenome | isolation source: marine sediment core GS10_PC15, 103 cmbsf | place: Arctic Ocean: Southern Knipovich Ridge | collected 2010
CACCTTTACATCCAACAGAGCTTCTCCGAAAAAAGGTGACTGGACAGGCATCGGCTTCACAGACACAAGCACAGGCAATATCCTGGATCATGTGGAAGTGAGTTATGCCAGGTATTCTGTCAATGTGGATTCCTCAGAAGTGATACTGACTAACAGTACCATCAGAGACAACTCCACCACCGGTCCGGCTGTTTGGTTAACTGATTCCACATTCACTATAACTGGCAATACCATCACTGACAATGATAAAAGTGGCATCGTTATGAGTGGTTCTCAGGGGGTCATTTCTAACAATGTTATCAGCAATAATGGTGATCGCACTTCAGAAAATGGCATCTTACTATCTTCCTCCAGTCCTGAGATAATAAATAATACTATCACAGCGAACTTCGGTAGCGGGATTTATTGTCTCTCATCCTCGCCCACGATAATCAATACCATTGTCTGGAATAACAATGCACAGCAGATTTATCTGGGTAGTGGATCCGTCACCGTAACCTATTCTAACATCCAAGGCGGTTGGGAAGGCGAAGGCAATATTGATACAGATCCGCTCTTTGCTGACGCTACCAATGGCGATTTCCGTCTTGGGGATGATAGTCCATGCATTGGTAGGGGCACTATGGCAGTCAGCGTTCCAGATATAGATATTGCTGGAAATATACGTCCGAATCCGGCCAACTCCAGACCTGACATAGGCGCTTATGAAAATCCTTTAGGTGGGTTCGTAAATCCCTCCTACGATGAAGTAAATGCAGAGATTGAGCGGTTAGCAAGAAACTATGATATACCACCGGTAATCATCAAGCATATGGCCTGGAAGGAATCAGATTGGGAGCAGTATGATATGTATAAGGGAGATGTAAAGACCGGTGAAGACAAAGGCGGCACAGTAGGATATGGTATAATGCAGATAACTGTAAATCCTGAAGATCCGCCTCCTGATATAGATGACCTAAAATATGATTGGAAATATAATTTGGAGGAAGGCATAAAACATCTGTTGGGGAAATGGGACATAAACGTTAAAGGTTTCACGGGCTGGGATGCGGATCCAGCGATCCTGGAGAACTGGTATTATGCTATTGCATGGTATAATGGAGAGGGAGAAGATGCATATTGGTATATCCATGCCGTTGTCAACCAACCTAACAAATCTGGTATATACACATATATCAGAGATCCTGCCCCGCAAATTGCGCAGTATTGCATGTCCATCGACATAACTTCTCCTACAGTGATAGAAAACTTTAGCAAAGAGCATACTATTAGTGGATCTCCTACGGGAAATCAGATCTATACTCTAAGTCAGATCGTTAAGACAAATGGAAAAATACATAAATGGTATAAAGATGGAAATTTCTATGATGAAATGAGCTTCCTTGATGTAGGAGCTTTATGCCCTGTAGACCTGGTTATAACAGACTCAAGCAATCGCTTGATCAGCAAGTCCATAAATGAGATTCCCAATGCAAAATATACTGAATTGGATTCTGATGGTGATGGTGACTTGGATGATGAGATTGTTATACCTGAACCTCTGGATGGACAATACAGAATAGAAATTGTGCCTGAGCCAAATGCATCTCCTACTGATACTTACACTCTCAAAGTCTGGTCGAATGGTGGTAACCTGATATTGGCAAATAACGTCCAGATAGAAGATATACCGGATCAGCCATACTCAGTTGAGTTGGATGAAACTGGCATAGAATGTACCCCAATAGCTGATGCGGCTGGCCCGTACTATTGCAGTGAGGGTACGTCAGTAACTCTTGATGCCTCTGGTTCCTACGATCCAGATGGGAGTATACTCCAGTACCGCTGGGATTTTGATTCAGACGGCAACTGGAACACTGAATGGTCAGCCGAGCCTATAGCTAGTTGTGTATGGGATGATGATTTCAGTGGGATGGTTACGTTAGAGGTAAGTGACGGAGATTACACCGATACGGATATGTCCGAAGTTGCGGTGGAAAATATTGCTCCTACAGTGACTGCAACGAATGATGCCACAAAGCCTGAAGGGGAATCTATAGCTATTACCATTTCCCAGACTGATCCTGGAACATTAGACACCTTCGCGTATTCCTTCGACTGGGATAATGATGGGATATATGAAATAGTGGCTCAGACAAGTCCATCAGCTTCCCACACATGGGAGGATAACAATTCATACACAGTTAGAGTGATGGTGCAAGATGATGATGGCGGAATAGGCACTGCTACGGTAGGTGTAACAGTGACCGATTTGGCTCCGGCAGCAGCATTCACGTGCGCGCCGGATCCACAGGATGAAAATTCACCTGTACAATTCTCCGATGCCTCCATTTCATCTCCAGACTTGATAGCCTCATGGTCATGGGATTTTGGGGATGGCAACACAGGTAGTGGAAAGGAATTATCGCATGTCTATCCTGATAATGAAATATATACGGTCAAACTTACAGTGACAGACGACGATGGCTCAATTGATACTGCATCGCATGATGTGACGATAAGCAACGTCGCACCAGTAGCAGAGGCAGGACTGGATCAAACGGTAAATGAGGGAGAATCAGTATCTTTCAGTGGCAGCTTTGTCGATCCAGGCGCTGATACTCATGTCATAGGTTGGGATTTTGGGAATGGAGACCTTTCCTCTGGGGAACTGACACCGGATTGTGCATACGGTGACAATGGCATATACATTGTCACACTGAATGTCACCGATGACGATGATGGCGCGGGAAGCGATAATCTAGCTGTAACAGTCAATAACTTGCCACCAGTTGTGCAGATGGGAGATGATCGGTTGACTGAAGAAGGAACAAAGATAAGTCTGGACGCAGCAACCTTCACTGATGCAGGTTGGTTAGACAGCCATACTGCTGTTATCGAATGGGGAGATAACACAGTAAAAGATGGTATTGTTGATGAGTCTAACGGCCAAGGTACAGTGTTGGGAGATCATATCTACGAGGACAATGGTAGCTATATTGTGAGAGTAAATGTGATAGATGATGATGCAGAGCAAGGGACTGACACATTCACATTTACAGTCTCTAACATAGCTCCGACTGTGGGAGAGATCAGTGTGTCAGTTGATGGAGTTGAGGTAGATGCTCCAGTCATTGGAATAAGCTCTGACATCAGTGCCACCGCTATCTTCTCTGATCCGGGAGCCTTCGATACTCATACAGCAAGCTGGAATTGGGGGGATGGTAATGACACGATAGTGGAAGGCGCCTCTAGCCCTATAACTGAAATCCACACCTATGAGGAGGCCGGAGTATATACAATCAAGTTGACAGTGACAGATGACGATGGCGGCGCAGATTCATCCGAGTTTCGGTATGTTGTTGTCTACGATCCTAGTGGCGGATTTGTGACCGGCGGCGGCTGGATAGATTCGCCACCTGGTGCGTATGTTGCGGACCCGACGCTCATAGGCAAAGCTAACTTTGGATTCGTCTCCAAGTATAAAAAAGGAGCGAGCGTTCCGACCGGAAATACGGAGTTTGTCTTCCGGGCAGCTGAATTAGACTTCCACAGTTCGGAATATGAATGGTTGGTGGTTGCCGGCCCCCAAGCAAAATTTAAGGGAATAGGCACAGTCAACAACAGTGGAAATTATGGGTTTATGTTATCTGCGGTTGACGGCCAGATAAACGGTGGCGGAGATGTTGATAAGTTCCGGATCAAAATATGGGATAGAGATGATGATGATAAGGTTGTTTATGACAACCAGCCCGATGATGCTGACGATGCTGAGCTTACTACAGCGATTGGTGGTGGTAGCATTGTCATTCATGGTGAGAAGCAGAATAAGGCTAATGTTGCTCCAAAGCTATTACCAGAGGGTACGCGTCTATTAGCAGCTTACCCAAATCCATTCAATCCGGACGTTTGGATTCCATATCAGTTAGGCTCTGATAGCCAGGTTACCATCCGAATCTACGACCTGGCAGGATGTCTAATCCGCTCCATCGATCTAGGAGCCAAATCTGCGGGATTTTATGTCGATAAAGCAAAGGCAGCCCACTGGGATGGCAGAAACGAAGCAGGAGAATACGTGGCAGCCGGAATATACTTCTACAATATTCAGGCCGGTAACTTCTTCACTGCCACAAGGAAGATGGTGATTATCAGATAGTATCATATAGCCCTGTGAGGGCATCATGTTTGATGGGCATTATATCCTGAAACTGTGGAGAAACTGGTGCGCATCTGATTTTACGATCAGTTGTAAATTGGGAACATTCTCGTCAGGTTATGAGAACAACGTTCCTTTTTTTGGAATAGTTTAGAATTGTTGTGAATAGGTTGGCATTGCTTGGAATTAAGTCCTCCATCCTTTTTGGAAGCTTTCAGAATTAATCATCCATTTTGGGGTTTTTCGGGATTACGCGCGCCACGTGAGCGCCACTTGGGTGTTTTTTCCTGCTAATGTATGGCTGAATTTCCTACCTAAATTGTAACGCTTTTCTCTTGATAAGTAAAGCTGTTTCTAGCGCCACTTTGGCAGCAGTTCATGCCAATGAGGGGTATAGCGAGGCAGCGGCATGTATCCAGGACTGATCGTATCTGGAAGATAGGCGGGGAACTGCCGTTGTTCCATACTCCACCATGGAATCAACCTATGCCAGAGCGGAAAGCAGCATAGTGGTTAATCTGGAGTAAAATGCTATCAGTCTGTCACTGAGGGAGGAAAGAATGCGCGTATAATGCTGAAATGACGCTGCCTAAAAGTAAAACAGCACGCTAAGAGGCTTCTGGAAGGCGAAAATGCCACTTTGGGAAGTCATAAGGGCAACTTTTGCTGTTTTACAGAATTATCCGTAGTTCGCAGGGACAGTGCCAAACTTCGGTATGGAGAAAGATGTGCGTAAAAAAAGTGGGTATTCCTGACGATCTGACACTCTCTGACCTGCAATTCGGAAAGGGTATAAACCGGCGTCGTTGAGAGAACGTTAATTCTTGTATGCGAAATATAGAGATACTGACTCAACAACCGAGAAAAGTGTTAGATAAGCTGCAGTTGGGTGAAATTGATAGTATAGAGTATGGCGTAGAGCAGATAACGGACGAATTCATGATTTATGGCTTACGTGGCGGTCTGATAGACGAGTTGAGCAAGAGCTTTCCAGACCCCAGAAAGGAGTGTGAGATAACAGTCAAACAGATACTGTGCGCCAGCATAGCTGGCCACTTTCAGGACATGTATGCCATAAGTCGGTCGCCCTATGCGCTCCACTCCCCCATATTACTGGCAGAATTGGGTCTTAATGTGAAGTTATTGGCGAAAGGAGAAGGTATATCAAGACGTGGCACTCAAGAAAATGCGCCTTTCAGTGGTGATGTAATCCGCAAGATGTTGTATGATATGACTTTTCATGAATTGGTGGATTGGTATAACCGCTATGTTGGTAGAGCATATCTTCGTCAAGCCGGCTATGCCCCAGGCCTTCATATCATGGACTGCACTAAGTTGATGGTGAACCCAGAGAATGAGAATTACGAAGGTAGTGGAGTAGTGGCCAATGATGAAGGTGAGTTGGAGTATGGGTACAAGCTTGGTAGCCTGCGCAGCTTGTTGGATGATGGCGGGATAATCACGTCCATAGCCTTTGGCGCTATCCAGGTTCATGACTTTACGCTGTGTAAGGACATGCTGCTGAAGTCACCGCACCTGAAACCAGGAGACATGCTTATAGTGGACATGGGATACATAGATGGGGCCACCATATCCATACTGAAGCTAAAGCGCAAAGTTGATATTCTCATCCCCTTGCGTAGCGATATGAAAGGACATAAGGACGCCATAGAATCAGCATACTACCACCATGATATTCCATGGGAAGAGCATCCCACAAGAGAACGGCAACAGATAAAAAAAGTAGAGTATGTGGATTACTTCTGGGATGAATGTGATGTTCCCCTGATTGGCTGTGTGGTACGGGAGCTAGAAAAAGGCAGGGATGGCAGTGGCGGAAGGGAAGACTACAAGCATTGGGTATTTTCCACTACCAGGCTTACTCTTACAGGGAAACGGATAATTCAGACATACCAACTTCGCCCAGAGATAGAGGAAGATCACAGGCAGTGGAAGGATGGACCATGGGATATGGGTAAGTTCACATCCACCAACCTGGTGCAGATTCTGTATCATGTCATCTGTGTTCTGTTGTCCTACAATCTGTGTGAGATATACTCCAACACTAGAAAAGGACAACAGTTTGCCAAAAAGACGCTGCGACAGTTGATGAGAGAGCAAGCCAGAAATCATGAAGTGGCAGTCCTGGTGTTTGTGGAGAACTACTACGCCGTTTTTGAAGTTAGATATTTCACTGGCATTCTTATCAGGCTTTCCCAGGATGTTCTGGTTCATCTGCGCAACCATTTCCCCGTACCAGAGATAGGATTCACCTGACGTAGATGATTGACTGATGGCATCTCTGATCTGGCGCAGCATCCAACAAGGGAGCAGTCTGCCGCCATGGTCAGAACTACTTCCCTGGAATGGCTTACATCACTGTGATACAACCAAATGTAACTTGACTTTTTAGAAAATAGTCAGTTCCTCATGTGTTGGGTGTCAAACACCTTTCCGAATTGCAGTCTCTGACAATCCCCCATTGACACCGGAGTGGAAAAGAGGTAGAATGTCGTTTGTGGAAAGCAGAAGATCATTAGTGCCCTATGTAGCTTATATGTGGTAGTGCCAGCAAGAGACGCGTTGCTTGCACAGAAACCTGGTTGGCGTTCTTCCATGATGTATTGAGTGGGGAGAGAAATCAGACGAGAGGTGGAGAACAAATGAAAGATAAATGGCCATTCTATCCAGAGCGATTAACAGATATTATGGGCTCAGAAATGGTTTCATTCATGCAGTCAGGATGCGCGGATATGCTCGGTAGGCCACTTCTGATCGTTGAGGTTGATCCAAACGGCGCGGCGGATTACTTTCGGACCATCATCGCCTACAGGAATTTCGAGCAGTTTTGCCTGGCTCTCCGCGGGCTTGCTTTCGGTGAACAAGAGCCTCTTGATATTGTCGGCGGTGATGATGTCTGCAGAAGATGTTATGCACGGCATGCGAAGGAGATCCTGCAAAGTTCTGGTCGGAATCGTCAAGAGACCGTCAGAGAGGAAGAGGAATTGATCTACGAATTATCCCAGTCTTATGCATGTGATATGGGGTTAGTGGGTGAGGTTGCACCAATCGTAGTCGGTGGCAAAACTATTGCTGCAATGTTCGCAGGACAAGCCAAGCCCAGTGAAAAGAAAGAAGTGAGGATTATCAGGCAAATTGATCTGCTTGGCATCCCGGAGAGTGAACATGGAGCTGACGTCCAGATAACAGATGGGGATCGAGAAGTCCTAAAGAAACTCATAGAACCTCTAGAGCGTCATAAACCAGAGTTTCTAGATGAGTTGAGGAAAGCGGCGAAGCTCATCAGTTCTTTTGCAGGGAAAGAGTATGAACTACAGAAAACGGATGGCCAATCCAGGTTTCATAGAGAACTCTTGAATATCTATCACAGCCATATGAGCTCGAATCCTTCCACAACAGCAGATGTCTCGGGTAGTCTTAATAAAGTGTTGGATGAGGTACAAAAATTCTGCGGAGCAACCTATGTAGCATTCTTTTCATGGACCGACGAGCATAGCAGCATTCTTCTCGATCTGGCAGGCGCCAGTAGTACTATACCAAAAGCAGTCAGAGATAATTCACCACATTTCAACTGGAATAAAGCCGAATTTCCATCGCAGCAAGATGATAGAGATTTGGATGAAGAAATAACTAACTCATTACCTTTACTGCTGCATCGAGCGGTAAGAACGCGGGATGTAAGGTTCCACAAAAACGCGGAGTTCTTTTATGACGCAAGTTGTGTGTTGCCTGTGGTCCTCGCAGACACTTACCGGGCGATGCTAGTGTTTGGACCTTTTGAATCATCTCGAGAAGTAATTGTAGAAAATGAATTGCTCTTCCTGAGATTACTTGCTGACACTATCGGTACTCGTTTCCTAATGCGATTCCTAAGCGTTGAATCAGAGCAAAAAGAGGCTACATGGCGTGATATCGCCGACTTGATTGCACATGAGGTAGGCAACCGTGGGCAACCGATAATGGCGAAGCTGGATCTTGTCGGGTTATATCTTGATGGTTCCCCGCTTTATTCCTTGGAGGAGGCTAAAGGTGCTACAAGTATGGCTCAGAATATGGTTGAACAGCTTTCCAGATACGCTAGTGCGACTTTTCACGTCTACCAGGCAAGAGTACTTGAGGAGGAGATGGACTTTCAGTTATGCTCGCTTTCGGAAATAAAAGATGAGTTGATCGAAGAGTTCCGCGATTATGCCAAACTGAAGGGAATCAGTATACGGGATAAGTTCCCCTCGCTTCCGGAAGTTGAGATCAACAGGGAAGGAATACGAATTGCGCTGAGAAAAATCATTGATAACGCGATTAAATACTCCCACAAGGATAGTAGCTATATCGCGATATCCGGCAGTTATAATGACAATATCGTGGAAATATCTGTGGAAGACTTCGGTTTGGGATTGCCAGAAAAGCCTGAGGAGAAGGAAGAACTTTTCGAAAAAGGGGCGCAATGGGAGATTCGTGGGCAAGCTAAAGATGAACCAGGTATGGGATTTGGTCTCTGGGAAGCGCTCAAACATGTTCAAGCCCATGGCGGCATGATCGTTGCCGATAGCTTCCGTGAGGATAGAGTGGATTCCAAACCGGGCGAAGGATATCGAACTATTTTCACAATTAGGCTGCCTGTTCGTCAGGCGCTAACAGAAAGGATATAACCTCATGTGTCAGGAGAAACTAGTTCTATACATTGAAGATTACCCTATGGTAAGAGAGGATATTATCAATCATCTGAAGAGGTCTATACCAAGATTAGAGGAGATTGAGACTGCTGATAGCGCGTCCGAAGCCGAGCAGATGCTTCGGGAAAAGAAATATGACCTGTTGCTTCTCGACATACGATTGGTCAATTCTGAAAATGACTTTGGCCCTTTTCAGGAAACACACTGGACAAGAACAGGAAAGAAGCTCCTGGAGCTACTGAGAGATGGAGAGTATAAGGCAGATGGTGGAACTTCTCACAATGTGCCTGTTGTTGTTATATCAGCGGTAAGGAATCGAACTGCTATGGAAGAGATTATACAGATAGGTCGGAGAGATAACTGCATATTGGAGTATCTCAGTAAGCCAGTAAGATTACCTATAATACAGGAGGCAGTTGAGAAGATTCTGGCGCAGGAGTAGGTGATCTCAGCCTCTATGTTTGGGGAAAATCTATGGATGAGAGAATAATGACTGATGGAGAGGAATTTTCCAGACGTTACCAGGCGCTATTACAAAATATTCATGTTTTCACGAAGGAGTGGTTGGACTCGCTAACAGAGACGGCAAAAGACGATACCCCCTTGGGGATATTTCGTAGATTGCTGCCAACAGTATGCCAAATATTTGAGAGCAGGTATTCTTTCATTGCACAGTATCAGAGTGATAAAGAACTGGTAGCGTTTCTTTATGACGCCGAAAAAAATAGTTACAAAGACAAAAAATGGCCCTGTCACGGAGCGCTGGATGAAATTCGCAACTATGGAAAGGCGGGAGAAGAAAAACGTTCCCCCTTCAACGACAGCAATAAAGAGAGGATTGGAGATACGCTTTGGGATGCAGGGATTCGCAATTTGCTTGCAGATCGCATCAGCCTTCTACCTGACCTCTATGTGCTTGGGGTGGGAAAAGAAACTTCGGGACCTGACGAGTATGATTCATATCACGAGCTAACTCTTCAACAGATTATCGGATTGTTGGATGTTGGGATGAGAAGCATGAGAAGTGCTGCCATTCAGCAGCTCGAACACAGACTGAAGCTATCTCGCCGGTCCGGTTCACGGGGAGCAATACACGACGCAGTTCTAGAATTTTTTCAGTCACTATACCGGCTAATCGAGTTGGTTCGGCCAACGGAGATGGTTGTCAAAGGGGATGATGACAGAAATCTGGCAGATTACATTGACACAGCTATCTCTATTTTCAAACACCCGCCTACAGAGGGTGGTGTCAAGTCGTATGAGTTAGATGATCTTTTGGAAATATTTCCAGAGCAAGGAAACGTCATAATGCTGCCGAGAGTTGGAGGTGGCAATCTAGAAATCAAAGTCGCGGACGAGTGTACTCAAACTCGTCTTGCCCTTGCGCGGGCCTATCTATGGCTTGCAGATAAACTGACGGACCAAAAAAAGAAAAAGGATTATTTAGAAGTTTCGGAAAAACTTATCAACGAAGTAGCGTCATCCAAAGTAGAAGACGCGGATACTACGATTCAGCATAGCTCGCTCCGTACTCTCTGGCTTTCGGTATATCTCAAAAGTGATGATGAAATTGCTACACCTTCGGCTCGTATCGCGTCAACTATCCAAGACATCAATTCTGTCTACGATCAGATTAGGGAGCCTACTATCCAGGCAATCCGCAGAAGTCTCACTAAAAGCAATCCCAATACAAGTTATACCAATATTGATTCGGAATGGCTGTGTTTATGGTTTGGTGTTCAGCTACTCGAAGATAACAGTATGCGTGCCTTTCACAGGGATGCTCGCGGTGGCGTAAGGGATATCCTGAGATATTTTCAGGCTTTGGGTATTTATATGCTTCACCAGATCCACAGCCTTCAATATCCTGAGCCTGATCGCCGCATCTCATTTACTGATGCTAAAGGGTCTCCCGATTCAAAGACTATCGAAGCAAAGACTTTTCTTATCAGTCAATTCGCTCATACCTCTGTTGGTGTTGATAGGCAGATCCGCCTTTATTCTCATCTCCAGGAACTCTTCTCTCCAGAGTTGCTATTATATGTAACGAGTGAGAGTCATAGAGACCATCTCTTCCACGTAATTGACGTCTGCCTGCTTGGGTACCTGCTCCTGAAGTGCAATGAAAAATCGCATTGGCTTGTCCGGCGTCCGAGCGATTGCAGGAGAAAACAGTGCGAGAGAAATTGGTTTGTTGCTTCACTGCTTCACGATGTTGGGTACAGGCTGAAGTTATCTGAAAAAATGGCTGATGTACTGGCCCCTCTGAAATCACCCGAACTGGAATCATACAAGAAAGCATTGGCAGATGGGTTATCAAATGCGAGCAAGGGTTTTAATTCGCTTATAAAAGAGAAGAAGAAAGAACACGCCTCTGTTAAGGATTGTGACCTCGAGGAGAGTTTTGCAGAGGATCACGGTGTTGTTAGCTGGGCTCACGTGAGGCACCTCCTGGAAAGCATGAAACGCGACAAAACGTTTGTAGAAGGTATGGATGAAGCCCTTTGCGCTATTTTCAAGCATTCATCACCGAATTTTAAAATCGACGCGGGAAGGGAACCTATTACATTCCTGCTCCTCCTGTGCGATAAGCTGCAGGAGTGGGGGCGCCCGCGCGTGAGAATAGACGACTTGACAAGGACAATTACTGCAGCCATGCATTACTCTAAAACAGCTAAACTTGATCTCAGGAGATCTGTCAATCACTTGCGAATAAATGC
>SDBT01016867.1_pt1 | contig 11549 bp, 12 predicted proteins | sample 2277101 | NCBI WGS metagenome assembly SDBT01 (sample SAMN10404973, study PRJNA504765) | marine sediment metagenome | isolation source: marine sediment core GS10_PC15, 103 cmbsf | place: Arctic Ocean: Southern Knipovich Ridge | collected 2010
GGTCCCTTTAGAGCTGGAGGGCTAGTCAGGCAGGAGCAGGCTGCCGAGCACAGGATAGACGTCGTGCCGCCCCATCATCCACGCCTCAAGCTGGTGACGCTGGAAGAGCGGGTGGAAGGCCTCGTCCAGCACGTTCAGGCCGCCGGCATAGGCGCCGAAGGCTGGCATCACCAAGCGGTTGCCATCGGTGGCGAAGCAGCGCCGCCTAATCACCGTGCCATGCCGCGAGATGCGGGCCACCGGGTGCAAATGCCCCACGATCTCCCGCGCCGAGCTGTCCTCGGACGGCTCATGCCGCAACGTCACGCCCGAAATGCTGATGGTGCCGCAAACCGTGCCGCCAATGCTTGCCGGCAGATGCGGATCGTGATTGCCGCAGATCCAATACCAATCCCGCCCCGTCTGGAGCTCGAGCAGAAGGGCGAGGTCGTCCGCCACCAAATTTTCGGCGCCCTCGCTGCGATGGAAGCTGTCGCCCAGCGCAACCACGCGGGCCGGGTTGACCTGGCTCAGGATCTTGCCGAGGCGCGCAAGCGTGGAACGGGTATCGTAAGGAGGCAGCAGCATGCCGAGCGCGGCGTATGTGGCCCCTTTTTCCAGGTGAAGATCGGCGACGAGAAGCGTGTCCTCCGCTTCCCAATAGAGCGCGCCCGCGGCCAGTGGCTTCAACACATGGCCTGACACCTCCACATGAGAGCGAAGTGTCGGCGCCGTTTCCGGCATGAGATCGGGCCTAGCGCGCAGCATGTTTCCCCAATGCTTCAGCGACAAATTCCTCGGCAGTCTCACGCAACAATGTGTCGCCAACGTCTCCCGAGACATTTTCCCGTCCGATCTCAAGCATGACCGGTACCGCGAGCGGCGAAACATGGCTCAATTCACTATGCCTGATTCGAGCGCCGATTCGCTTCAAGAACTGCCCAAGGCGGCCCACATCGATAAGGCCGGTCGAGGCGTCGGCAAACGCGGCCTTCAGCAGAAGATGGTCCGGCTCGTGCTGACGCAACACATCGTAGATGAGATCCGAGGAGACGGTCATCTGGCGGCCGGTTTTCTCTTTGCCCAGATGACGGCGTTCGATCAGGCCCGAGATGATGGCGCAGACACGGAACGAGCGCTTCATCAGGGCAGACTCGGCGAGCCAGGCGTCGAGATCGTCGCCGAGCATGTCTTCGTCGAAGAGTTGCCGCAGATCGAGCCGGCGAGAGCGCACCATCTCGCTCATATCCTTGAGACCCCAAATGGCGAGCGCATATTCATTGGCCACGAAGCCGAGGGGCGCGGCACCGCCCCGCTCCAGCCGCCGGGTCAGCAACATGCCAAGGCTCTGATGGGCGAGCCTGCCCTCGAATGGGTAGCAGACCAGATAAAATCTTTGCGCCCGTGGAAACGTCTCGATGAGTATTTCGTCGGCGGCCGGTACGAAAGAGAAATCGTCTTGCAGGCGGAGCCAGTCGGAGACTTGGTCCGGCAGCTTCGACCACGCGTCCCGGTCGGCCAGCATGTGGCGCACCCGGTCGGCCAGATAGGTGGAAAGCGGGAACTTGCCGCCTTCGTAAGCCGGCACCTTGGGATCGGTGGCATGGGCGCGGGTGACGATGGCATCCATCTCGCGCAAGCCCTCGAAGCGCAACACCTCGCCGGCGAACACGAAGGTGTCGCCGGGGCTGAGCTGTTCGATGAAATGCTCCTCCACCTGTCCAAGAACACGGCCTCCCGCCAGCGTGCCCTTGGCCTTCAGCGCGCCGCCCTTGAGCCGCGCCAGGCGCACGCGCAGCATGGGCGCCTCGACAATGGTGCCGACATTCAGCCGGTATTGCCGGGCGATGCGTGGATTTGAGACGCGATAGGCGCCGTCCGTCATCCGCCGGAGCTTGGCGTAGCGATCGTAGTTGGCGAGCGCATAGCCGCCGGTGGCGACGAAGCTCAGAACTTGGTCGAAGGCTTCGCGGGTGAGATCCCGGTAGGGCGCGGCGCTGGCCACTTCTTGGTAGAGCGCATCCGGATGAAAGGGCGCGGAGCAGGCCGTGCCCAACACATGCTGAGCCAGCACATCCAGCGCGCCGGGCTTTGACGGCGGGGTGTCTTGCGCGCCCTCCTCCGCCGCTTCCAGCGCCGTCTGACATTCCATGACCTCGAACGTGTTGGCCGGCACGAGCAGCGCCTTGCTCGGTTCCTCGAGCCGATGGTTGGCGCGGCCGATCCGCTGGGTCAGCCGGCTGGCACCCTTGGGCGCACCCACATTGATGACGAGGTCGACATCGCCCCAGTCGATGCCGAGATCGAGCGTCGAGGTGCAGACGACGGCGCGGAGCTTGCCGGCCACCATAGCCGCCTCAACCTTGCGGCGCTGACCCACATCGAGGGAGCCGTGATGCAGCGCGATGGGGAGGTTGTCGTCATTGCAACGCCACAGCTCATGAAACAGCATCTCGGCTTGGGAGCGCGTATTCACGAACATCAGCGACAGACGATGCGCCTTGATGGCCTCGTAGATTTCCGGCAGCGCGTAGCGGGCTGAATGTCCCGACCAGGGGAGTTCGGCGCGCGACTTGAGGATGGTGATGTTGGCCTTGATGGCGCCATCCGCCGTGACGATCTCGGCGGACGGGACCTCTTCCCGCTGCGGTACGAGGAACGCCGCAAGCTCGGAGGGCCGCGCCACCGTGGCGGACAGGCCAATGGCCGTCATGTCCGGCGCCAACGTGCGCAGCCTGGCGAGATCGAGTGCCAGAAGGTCGCCGCGCTTGCTGGAGGCGAGCGCATGCAGCTCATCGAGGATCACGCATTTGAGGCCACCGAACAATTCGGCGGCGCTCTTGTGGGACAGCATGAGTGCGATCTGCTCCGGCGTCGTCAGCAGAATATCCGGGGGCAGCACACGCTGTCGCGCCCGGCGCGATGGCGGTGTATCGCCGGTGCGCGTCTCAAGCGTGATGGCAAGCCCCATCTCGCTAACCGGCGCAGCCAGATTGCGGGCAATGTCGGTGGCGAGCGCCTTTAGCGGCGAGACGTAAAGCGTGTGGATGCTGGTGGCGGGCGCGGTCTTTGGCGGTTGCGCCGCAAGATCGATCAGGCTCGGCAGGAAGCCGGCCAGGGTCTTACCGCCGCCGGTCGGCGCGATCAGCAGCGTGTCGCGGCCTGAAGCGACGGTTTCGAGCAAAGCAAGCTGATGGTCGCGCGGGCGCCAGCCACGGGCCTGGAACCAGCCAGCGAAAGGCTCCGGCAGTTCGTCGCGCGGCACCCTCTGCTCCGGCGCCTCCTTTGCGAGCTTTCTTCTCGCGCTCAACGCTCCCGCCCTTCTTGATCTTCGCTGCCGCCAACACCAATTGTGCTAAACGTTCGAAATTCGAAGCCCACGACATTCTAGGAAAGCGGACAGATGGAACGGTTTTTTGGCGGTAATCCGGGACTTGTTCTGCTCAGGCTGGTGATCCTATCGCTGATTGTGGGCGTCGTCCTGGCAGCGTTAGGCTTCAGCCCTTACGACATCCTCCAGAACATTCGCGATCTCGCGATCCGCATCTATGACCTGGGCTTCGTGGCGGTGGAAAAGGCCTTCCGCTACTTCCTGCTGGGCGCGGTCATCGTGTTCCCGGTATGGGTGGTGATGCGCCTAGTGAAGGCCGCCGGGCGCGGAACCAACGCCGACGTGGCGGAGACCAGCCCGCCTAATCGCGAAGCCTAGAGAATTTCCAGCACCGACTCGGGCGGACGGCCAAGCGCCGCCTTGTCGCCGCTCACCACGATGGGCCGCTCGATGAGGATCGGGTTCGCCACCATGGCCGCGATCAGCGCGTCGTCGCCGAGGCCACCGTCCTGCAAGCCGAGTTCGGCGTAGCGGTCCTCGCCTTTGCGCAAGATGTCGCGCGGCTTCAGCCTGAGCTTTTTGAGGATGCGTTTCAACTCGGCAGCGGAAGGCGGCGTCTCCAGATATCTCACGATCTTCGGCGTGACGCCCTGCTCCTCGATCAACGCCAAAGTTTGGCGCGACTTCGAGCAACGGGGATTGTGGTAGATGGTGACGGTCATACGACGACCTCCGGCAATTCCCGGTCGGCCCATTCGCCTGCGCTTCTGCCGACGAGAGGCTTCAACGTCTCGCAATTTTCAGCGTCCATGGCGTCCACTAGTGCGCGCTTGATGGTGCCGATCAGGCCGGGCCCTTCAAACACGAGCCCGGTATAGAGCTGGATGAGCGAGGCGCCCGCCTCGATCTTGGCGAGTGCCGCGTCCCCTGAATCGATACCGCCCACACCGACCAGTGGCAGCCTCCCTTGCGTCAGCTGATAGACGCGGGCCAGCGCGCGGGTCGTACGCAAGAAAGCCGGGCGTCCCGACATGCCGCCTGCCTCGCGGGCAAATGCGTTGTCGAGGAGCCTGTCGCGGGCGAGCGTGGTGTTGGAGATGATGATGCCGTCGGCACCGTTGGCTTCGATCACGCCGACGACCTCGGGCAGGTCGGCGTCGGCGAGATCGGGCGCGAGCTTCACCAGCAGCGGCGGAGCATCCCTGCCAAGCTTGGCGCGGGCGTCCTGGATCTTGCCGAGTAGCGCGTCGAGTTTTCGCGGCGCCTGCAAATCGCGCAGGCCCGGCGTGTTGGGCGATGAAATGTTGATGGTGAAATAGCTGGCCACCGGCGCCATCAGTTCGATGCCCGACACATAGTCGGCGATACGATCTTTGCTGTCGCGGCCGGCGCCGAGATTGACCCCGATGATGCCGCGCGGCCTATTGCGCAAACGCTTCAGCGCCGCCGCCTGCCCCTCATTGTTGAAGCCGAGACGATTGACGATGGCGCGGTCGGCATGGGAGCGGAAGACGCGTGGTGTCGGGTTGCCGGCCTGCGCGCGCGGCGTCACCGTGCCTATCTCGGCGAAGCCGAAGCCCATCTCCAAAATTTGACGCGGCACCCGCGCGTTTTTATCAAAGCCAGCGGCGATGCCGATGGGGTTGGGGAAGTCGAGGCCGAACACGGTCTGCTTCAGCCGCTTGTCGTCCGGCCCATCGGCGCGGGGATAAAGCCCAAGCTCGATGCTCTTCACGACAAGCTCATGGGCCCGCTCGGGATCGAAGGCGAGCAGCATGGCCTGACCCAAGCCGAACAGCGCGCTCATCGCGCGCCTCCTTCCGGCAGGACATGACGGCCGTCTTCGCCAAGTTTCAGGCTCTTAACGCCAACCACCGCGGCGAGATCGAGCGGCCCATAGAGATGGGGAAACAGCGCCCCGCCACGCGAGGGCTCCCATTTCAGCGCCAGCCCCAGCCGGTCCGGGTCCAGCGCGACAAGCAGAAGCCCCTCTTGCCCGGCGAAATGACCGGCTAACGTGCCTTCAAGCTGATTGGCGGCGGAGAGATGGATGAAGCCGTCTCTGGCATCGTCCGCCGAGCCCGAAAAACGCCCCTCGCGCTTTGCCGCCTCGTAAGCGGCTTCGGGGAGGATCTTGTAGATGGGCTTGGGCATGGCGGTTCGGCGGAGACTAGCCCTCCCTAGAACGCCCAACAAGGAAACTGGCGCGCCCTGCGCTAAATTGCCGTGGATAGTGGCACCCGACCGCCAAGCTCCTGTATGGTCCGGCAAACACCTTCTCGGAGCAGACATGAGCTATTCGATTCGGCGGGGTAAGCCGCCCAACACCAGAACCGTGATGCGCCTGACCACCCGGGATACCGTCAAGCAGGCGCGCGAGTTGATCGCAAACGGCGACCATGAGTTCCGGATCTTCGACAGCCGCGGGGTGCCGATTGAGCTCCAGGACCTGGAGCGCATCCTTGAGTCGTTGCCGGCACGATCCACCTCTTAGGTGCCAAATACGGTGGACGGTGGCTGCTCGAATAGGTCATAATTCCTATCTGTAAGCGTGAATTCGGATTCGGAGAAGCTCCGTCGATCCTCGCCACGGTTTCGAGGCATTTTCCTTGAGCAGGCTCACCCATGCCCGGGTTTGGTCGGCGATCGACGCGCTCGCGCGGCGCTACGGGCTATCCACGTCTGGCCTCGCCAAACGCGCCGGCCTCGACCCCACCACTTTCAACAAGTCAAAGCGCATCACGAGTGAAGGCCGCCAGCGCTGGCCCACCACCGAAAGCATCGCCAAGGTGCTGGGCGCGACCGGGGCCTCCTTCGATGACTTCACCGCGCTCGTCACCGCCGAACCGCGTGGACGGCGCAGCGCCGCCCAGCCCATCCCACTGATTGGCCTGACCCAGGCAGGCGGCGGCTTTTTCGACGACGGCGGCTTTCCGGTAGGCGGCGGCTGGGAGCAGATCCGCTTTCCCCGTGTCGACGACGAGAACGCCTATGCGCTGGAAGTCACCGGCGAAAGCATGACGCCCCTTTATCGCGACGGAGATGTGCTCATCGTCTCGCCGAACTCGGCCCCACGCAAAGGCGACCGCGTGGTGTTGCGCACCCTCGATGGCGAGGTGATGGCCAAGGTGCTGGTACGGCGCACGGCGAAGACCGTGGAACTGGCCTCCCTCCACCCGGACCATCCCAATCTCGTATTTCCCCTGAAGCAGATCGACTGGATCGCCCGCATCGTCTGGGCGAGCCAATAGACCGAGACCTTAAAGCCGCCCCGCATCTCGGCTAGGGTGGCGGTCATGTCGCTCGCCTCACGCATCATCACCGCCTTGGTCGGCCTCGGGCTCATCGTGTTCTTCTGGCCCTTCGGAAGCGGGGACGAGGCCATCACGGCGGTGGAGCAGCGTCCGTCGAAGCGGCTGTTCACCAAGCCCATTGCCCCGGCCCGCAAAGGAGACGCGGCCAAGGAGGGCCAAGCGGCCCAAGCAACCAAGACCGGCGCCCCAGAAGAATCCGCCCATGCCATCCCCGTTCCGGGGGAGCCGCAAAGCCAATCGCTAAGGCCCAAGCTCTATTACCGGGTGGTGGTGCGCGACGGCGGGACGATCGAGGCCAACGGCATCGTCATTACGCTCGGCGGCATCGCCGCGCGAAAGGCAAGCGCGCAATGCAAGGACTCGGATGGCAAGGACTGGGCCTGCGGCGCGCGGGCCCGCGTGGCGTTGATGCGGCTGATCCATGGCCGCGCCGTGACGTGCCAAGTGCCCCCATCAAGCAAACAGAAGTCCCTCACGGCGCGCTGCACCGTGGGCGGTAGCGATCTCTCCACCTGGATGGTGGCCCAAGGCTGGGCCGAGCCGACGGCGCCGAAGGAACCGGCGTTGGCGCTCGCCGCAACCGCCGCCCGCAAAATGCGCATCGGCATTTGGCGCTGACTGGACTCGCTACTTGAGCGCTTGTTGGATCAATTCGCGGGTTTCGGAGACGCCGTAAAGCTCGACGAAGGAGCCGAAGCGCGGGCCCTGGGTCTGGCCGAGCAGCACCTGGTAAAGCGTCTGGAACCAGCCGCGCAACGGCTCGAACTCATGCTCCTTGCCGACGGCATAGACCTCAGCCTGAATGTCCTCGGCGAAAACTTTGTCCGGCAATGCCCCCAGCCGCGTGTCGAGATCGGCCAGCGCCGCACGCTCCTTGTCGGTCGGCGCGCGGTACTGCTTCGCCGGCTTCACGAAATCATGGAAGTAGCGAATGGCGTAGCCAACCAGCTCATCCAGCAGCGGATGATCTTCCGGCGTGGCGCCTGGGCAATAGCGGCGGATGAAGCCCCACAACACCTCGCGGTCCTCTGAATTGGAGGCCGAAGCGAGGTTCAACAGCAAGGCAAAGCTAATGGGGATATCAGCCTCCGGCGGCGACCCCTCATGGATGTGCCACACCGCGTTCATCAGCTTCACCGCCTGCTCTTCCTTCGGGTAGGCGGCGAGATGGCCGACATATTCGTCGACCGCGCGCGGGATCACGTCGAAATAGAGCCGCTTCGCCTTTCGTGGGCTCTGATACATGTAGAGCGATAGGCTCTCGGGCGAGGCGTAGGAAAGCCACTCGTCGATGGTGAGACCGTTGCCGCGCGACTTGGAAATCTTCTCGCCGTTCTCGTCGAGAAACAGTTCGTAGTTGAAGCCTTCCGGCTGCTGGCGTCCGAGGACGCGGCAAATCCTGCCAGACAAGCGGACCGAGTCGATCAGGTCCTTGCCCGCCATCTCATAGTCAATGCCGAGCGCCGCCCAGCGCATGGCCCAGTCCGCCTTCCACTGCAGCTTGCAATGTCCGCCTGTGACGGAAACCTGCGTGAGCTTGTCCGTATCGGGGTCCATGTAGACGATAGCGCCGGAGGCAAGATCGCGGTCGATGATGGGAACTTGCAGCACCTTTCCCGTCGAGGGCGAGATCGGCAGGAACGGGCTATAGGTGGCGCGGCGCTCCGGCCCCAGCGTCGGCAGGATCACGTCACGGATCGCATCATAGTGCTTGAGCACCTCGAGCAGCATCGCGTCGAAGCGGCCGCTGGTATAATATTCGGTCGCCGACAAAAACTCGTAGTCGAAGTCGAACCGATCGAGGAATACCCGGAGCCGCGCATTGTTGTGATGGCCAAAGCTTCCATACTCGCCGAACGGGTCGGGCACTTGCGTCAGCGGCTTATCGAGATGCTCCATCAACATCTCCTTGTTGGGGACGTTGTCAGGCACTTTGCGCAAGCCATCCATGTCATCGGAGAAGCAAATCAGCCGGGTCGGCACCTTGTCCTCGGTGAGCACGCGGAAGGCGTGGCGCACCATGGTGGTGCGGGCGACCTCGCCGAACGTGCCGATATGGGGGAGCCCGGATGGCCCATAGCCGGTCTCGAAGATGATCGGGCCGGTGGGCTCCGGGATCCGCTTCATGCGGCTCAGGACTTTGCGCGCTTCCTCGAACGGCCACGCCTTGCTCACATGGGCGTGGGCGAGGAGCTCTGAACTAACTTCGAAGGCGCGAGTTGGGCTGGCCATGATCGGTACGGGACTTTGATGGTTTGCGGGAAATCTGGGCCGACAAATTTCACAGTTTCCCTGACGACGCCAGTCTTTCCGCGCCCTTCAAACTCGGCACTTGCCCAGAAACCTGCAATTTCCTACCGTCGCGCCGCTTTGAGACCATTAGGCGAATAGAGAGGCGACGCGCTCATGACTGAACCCTTGGACCATCACGATGCCCTGATCTACACGATGGTCACCATGTCGGCCGTGGACCGCACCATTACGGACGCCGAATTCGCCCGCATTGGCGAGCTGGTCTCCCACCTGCCGGTCTTCGACGCCTATGACGCCGAGAAGCTGGTCAAGACCTCCCAAAGCTGCGGCGAGATCCTCAGCCAGGACCACGGTCTTCCGCAGGTGCTCCAGATCATCCACGACGTCCTGCCGGAGACGCTCCGCGAGACGGCCTACGCCGTGGCGCTGGAAGTCGCGGCCGCCGATCAGGACGTGCGGCCCGAGGAAACGCGTTTCCTTGAGATGCTGAGCGACGCCCTGGAGCTCGACAAGCTGACCACCACCGCGATCGAACGCGGCATCAGAGCGCGCAACAAAGTTCTCTAAGCCGCTTTAGTGGGCGAGCTTGCTCGCGCCGCTAAACAGCGCACCGCCAATCACACAGGGAATCGCGATCTGCGCCTGGCCGAGCGCGGTTGCCGCGACGCAGCCCGTGGCGATGGCGAGATTGCTTGCGGTCATGCCTTTCGACATGCCGGCCTCCGCCGATAGCTGCCGCTTCTGCGCGTCCTCGATCGCGCCGAACTGATCCTTGCGGATTTTCTCCGCCTCGAAGAGTTCGGCCGCCTCGATCACTTCCTTCAAGGGTTTGGCGATCTCAGGCGGCTGCCGGGAATACTCGGAGCGATAGAGCTTGATCAGCTCGCGGTCGCGCTCGCCATAGGAGGCCAGCGTCCATTTGGCGGTGCCGCCGGTGGTGATCTTGTCGACAGCGCTCGGGTCGGTTCCCCAGCCGGTAAAAATCTTGCTGAACGAGAAGTTCGAATCCTCGTCGTTCTTAGACCATTGCAGCGCTTCAATAATGCGCATGACCGGCTGGTGCTGACCGGTGGCGACATAATAGCCCCACAGCGCGTAGATGCCGGGCGAACCACCGTGATGCAGCGGCAGATCCATCAACGCCGGCCGCTTGCCGTTGAGAAAGTCGTCGATGAGCGGGCGTCGAAGCGGCATGCGCTCGGAATTCTTCTCAAGCAAATCCCGCCAGTCGGGACGCCCCGAATAGACGATCGCCCTGACGATGACCTCCTGCTCCTTGGGGGGCATCGGGAACATTTTGACGATCAGAGCCGGACCGTCCTTCGGATTGGCGCCGAGAATGCCGGCGATGAAGCCAATGCAGAACCACTGCTTCTCTTCGTCGGCAAAGAGGCCGTAATCGAGCATGGCGTGAACCGCGGGAGGCACGTTCCACAGATCGGGATGCTTGCGGTACTTCGTGACCCAATCGAGCAACCGATCGGGCGACGAGAAGGCCGTTTGCTGTGCGGGTACCGTGGGCGGAGCCGGGGAGCTAAAGGTGGGCCTCGCGTAAGCTTGTTGCGGCAGGATCTTCTGAGGCGCGACTTGCCGAGGCGCCATCTGCTGCGGCGCGGCGGCAGCCGGCGGGGGCGGTGCGGCTCGCACGTCCTCTTGGACCGAATTGTTCTCTTGGACCGGCTTGCCGTCTTGGACCGAAATGGGGGCAGGTTCTTCCGGTGGGGCCAGACGTTGTGGCGCTGGCCGCTTCGACACGGAGCTACCCATGAAGCCGGCTTTGGCCGCATCGGAAACCGTTCCGGATTGCGCCGCACAGGGCAGCACAATCGCAAGAACGCCGACGGCGGCGAGCGCTAAAGTTGTGGCGATACGCATGTCCCCAGCTTCCTCCCCCCGACCCCAGAGTGCTGACGATTACAGCGGCATAGTTAATGCCCGAAAGGCTGTCGCCCACGGGAAACATCATGATTTTCAAGGGTTTCGTGGCAATTTAATGGCCGGGGCGTTAACCATAACAATCAGTTACCGCCGACCAGGCCCCGAAGGGCCTTCCAGAAATGTCCGGCCGTCCTTCCGTCTCGCGGAGCAGAAGGACGGCCGGGGCCTCGCACAAACGCCGCTAGGGAGCGATTTTCACCGCGCGAGGTCGACCGATAAATCCGGCATCTCCTGGGTCTCGTCGTTGTTCGTCACTTACTGGCACTGGGGCTCGGGAGTGGCAGCCGAAGCCCTTCGGGTCACACAGGTCTCAACGCGTCAGCGCCTCCACCTCCCGCCGAGGCGCGCGGCCGCGCCGTCTGGGGCTGGTTCAGCGCCCGGGACGCCAGGAGGAACGCAACATCGCGCCCCCTGCCCTCCGCCGAGAGTTGCAGCCACAGCATTCCTAAGGGCTCGAGGAGGCGCGCGACGCGAAGCTCGCCCGCGTCGACGGCCTCGAAGCCCACATCCGATGCGAGGCCGAGCACAATCTCTTTCTCGGCGCCCTCTGGACCGGCGACAAACATTGCCGCCTGGCCTTGCGGAAATATCGGCTTGGCGATGACGTCAACGCCGGCGGTATTGAACGCCTTGAAGAAGGTCGCGCCCTGCGCCTGGCTCTGGAGAAGCTCAACGCCCGAAACATCGAAACCGAGCGCGAGGCCTGTCGTGCTGGCATTGAGAGGGTTGGTCGC
>SDBT01016868.1_pt1 | contig 11548 bp, 8 predicted proteins | sample 2277101 | NCBI WGS metagenome assembly SDBT01 (sample SAMN10404973, study PRJNA504765) | marine sediment metagenome | isolation source: marine sediment core GS10_PC15, 103 cmbsf | place: Arctic Ocean: Southern Knipovich Ridge | collected 2010
ATACCGGCGATGCCATACCCGTGTTCAGCCTTACTATCGATCCGCTCAATCCTGACATCCTCTGGATAGGCAGGCAAGATAAGCGGAGCATATTCAAATCGGAGGACTCCAGGCGCAGCTGGCAGGAAATGACCGACGGCATTGAAGAAGAGGTGGGAATCACCGTTCGTGGTTTCGCCGTCGATCCGCGATCATCGGACATGATGTACGCGGCAGGGGAAATAGCGAGTTGGACCTGGGCGGGGGCAGAACGGCCGGGGTTCATGTTCTACCGTGGGCGCGGTGTGGTCTACAAAACGCTGAACGGCGGACAAAGCTGGCAGGCTGTCTGGCGAGGGGAAAACCTGGCCCGATATGTCTGGATAAACCCTGACAATCCGGACACGCTCTACGTGTCGACAGGTATATTCGATCGAGAGGCCGCCAATTCGGATCCCGAGGCCAGGGACTCCGGCGGGAGGTTCAGGCTGGGCATACCGGAAACTGAAGAAGATGCTTTCATTACCGCCTGGGCACGGGGCTACTACATTAGCGGTATAAAAGTCGAGTCGCAACAGGCGGAAGGCTTGGTTATCGAGCTAACGGCCCATTCGTCGCACGACAATCCCGAGTATGCCTGGCTGCCTCCAAACTCCTACCCGGGTCAAGCTGAGAATCAGGGCTGCGCCGAATGCCACAGCTCTGCTAATACCAATTTGGCCTTTTCGCTACCTATCGATGAATGGGCCGAGGACGCCCACGGCCGTTCAGCGACCAATCCTATTTTCCTGTCGATGTACTCGGGACGGGACATCCACGGCAATCGCAGCCCGCTCACCCGTTTTGTAAACACCAGAGACTACGGCGGTATTCCCCTGCCTCCGGACAGTACCAGGCCCTACTACGGGCCGGGCTTTAAATTAGATTTTCCTCATATCAGCGGTAATTGCGCTGCCTGTCACACACCCCTCGACGCCGAGGACAGTGCGGGATCGGCTCTGGACATGATAGACGGATCGCGGCTGCCGCAATGGTGTGGCAGCGGCGATCCCCAATCGGCCTGCTACGCCGGCCTGCCGGGCCAGGCCTTTGCCAAGGTACTCCAAGAGCGATGGACGGGAATCTCGCCGACGGGAGCCTATTGGAATCCTACTGTGATCGTCTCGGACAACCGCATACCGGCCTTTGCTGAAGATAACAGTCATTATGTTTTTCGCAGTTCCGGCACCGGTAAGGCCCGTGTCGAGGCGACTCTGATCTATCGACGCGCCTACAGAGAGCTTATGGAACAGAAAAGCTGGGATATTGAAGACATAATCATGGAAAGAGAGGAGCTGGTGCTGCCCCGGCCGTGATCTTTTGTCAGCCGGCCATCCGTTCTTTATGACGCTGCAAGATTTCCTTTCCCTGCTCCACATCATCCACCATCGTTATGAGCTGCATACCCGTGCGAATATTCAGCTGGTAAACCTCTTCCAAATAACTGTAATCTTGATTGACTCCCCAGCCGACTATGGCGACCTTATGCTGTTTCCAGAAATTATATGCTCTCTTCAAGGAATGCATCTCAGAATTGCCAAAATTAATAGATCGCAGTAGTTCATCGTTCATTTCTCCATAATGCCAGTCCCGTTCGAGCCCGCAATAATGGAGCGAACCACCCCCACAGGTATTGAAGTGTTCAAATATTTGCGCATCCCATATCGTCTCATAATCGTGATACATTTCTTGTGATAGATTGATAGCGGCCGTATCATTCTTTAATAGGACCTTGCCCCCACAGAGGAATCCGTGGACAAAAACAGAGTCACTGTTGTAGCTGTCGGTCAATATTGGATCTAATAACTCTCTGAACTGAATATACGTTTCCGTAATAACCTCAAGGGCTTCATTACAAAACTCCGGATCGTCGTAATGGTAGAGAAAACAATCGTTGCCGACTATTAAGTGAAAGATATCATAGGGTCCCTGCATATCCGGCTGTGTAATTCGAATCGCCTGATACGTTTTGGGGAAACTTTTAAGTCTTTCGTGATAATACTGATAGGTTTCAATTACTTGTTTCCCGAGCCCCTTGTTGAGCGCGGGGACACCTCTCCCAAAAGCTTTTTTTGCTTCTTCAAGTGTTAGATGACTGACCCACGGCATTTCATTGTTGAAAATCGAAGATTCACAACCAAAAAGTGAAGCAATGATTCCGATTCCATGATTACTTCGTATCTGAAGCGCACAGTGGTCTTTTGTGCGCACACTGTTATATGAAGAGTGAAATGTGCTGGACAGAAGCTCATTGTTCAGCATTTTTTCCGGATTGTTAAAAGCTTCTTCCAATGAAAATCGATCGAACCCCTCGGGGGTTGTTCGGATCGTCAACGGTAAAAAGGGAATATCTTTGTAATTGAGTGCATGGTAATTCAGTTGCTCTATTTTCTTGATATGCCCCAGGTCAACATTCTCTTCAAAATAAGCCAATAACTTGTCAACCTCTGGTAGTCGCATCTATCTTCTCCTGCTTCATGTTTCAGGTTTATATGAGCCCATCGTCATGGATTTTTCTACAATAATCAGATTATATTCAGATTACTATTTTTCTCAAGCTTTCTTTATATGCAATCACTTGTTGTGGAAAAGATGAAGATGGAAAAGACACACCCAAGAAGAGGACCCCTGGCCTTGGCCAAGGAAAAGCAGGCTGCCGCGTATTATCGGGTCATCGCCGGGCGTACCTCCTTGCGGAGCGTGAAAAATGTCTTCCATTTGCTGGCCGAACCTTCCTGAAATCAGGACCCCGTTTTTGTTTTTGATATGCTGGGAATCAGAGTCTGCGAACTTATGATCCCGGAGATCTGCCTTATCTTTTTTTGAACAAACCCGCCGATAATCTCCGCATCCGAAGAGAGCAGATCACGGGTCAGAATGATCTTGACGAGAATATCTACACTGCCGTGGACGGAATGTACCTCGTTCACCTCATCCAGAGAAAAAAGTTTTTCAATAATCGAGTTTTCCTTTTTTGTGGCCACATTGAGCAGAATAAAAGCCGTGATCGTACGCAGCATGTCCGGATACCCGGTTTTCCATTTATCGGTCATATTGTTTCGAAACGCCTCCATGTTTTTTGCCTGGTCTCCACTCCACTGGTGGAAAGAGATATAGGTGTAAAAATCAGCCAGGGTTCTTCCGGGGAAATGGTCGAGCAGTCCTTCTTGCTTTAAAACCGTTGCCAGGGGAGTATAAATCGTTTTGTACCAGTCGTCGGCAGCCTGCTCAAATTCAAGAGGCTTTTTCCCCGTGCTCTCCAGAAAACGCTGGTGGACCGAGATCTGCTCGATCAACCGGGGGTACTGGCCTGTCTCGGTCAACGGAAGGTCATAAGAGAGCGCGGTCCTGTCGTAGAAATCCGCACGCTCCCGATACAGGAAATTCTCAAAGTCCTTCCTGGCCGGGATAAACTCGACGATATCCGCCCGGATATCCTCGAAACCAAGCTCTTTGGCCGCGGAGATACGGTGGTTACCATCCAGCACATAATACTCATCCTTGATCTGATAGAGCTTGACCGGAGGAAACTGTTTTCCCTTGGCCAAGGCTGCTTTGATATTTTCCAGTCGATCCTGGGGCAGGTCCTGATTCAACCGAAACTTGCTGTCAAAATCGAGATACCGGCCCACGCTGCCGACAATTTGCTCAAGCGCAACATTTCTAAGTCCGCGCAAACGATAATCGAAAGCTTCTTCATCTCTCTGGTTCTCCTTGAAGCTCTTGATGTGGACCGCTTCATCTGCTAGAGGGCGCACAGGTTTTCGTTTATTTAGCCAATTCCTCATTATTGCCAATTCTAATCGGCAGTCGCCCTTTGGGCAATCGGCAGGGTCTGGAGATTAGCTGTCAACTGTTTTCTCCTATATCGGTACTTCGAAAAAGCTGTTCCTTTGTTCTGTTTTTTTAGTATATTCATTACATGAATACTAAGGTATATTTCAGTTTAGGAATTCTGATATTTTTACTGGGCCTGGGTCCCCTCTCCGGCCAGTCGATGGGGGAGATGAAACAAATGGGTTATACCGATTTGGAGATCTTGAAGAAAAACACCGAGCCGGACTATCCGATCGAATTGAGCGAAGCTGAGTGGCGTCAGCGACTGGATTCGTCCCAGTACAACGTTCTGCGGAAAAAAGGTACCGAAAGGTCCTTTACCGGTGAATATGACAAGTTCTACGAAAAGGGCACCTACTACTCAGCTGCAACCGGCCAGCCCCTGTTCCGGTCGGGGAGCAAGTTCAACTCCGGGACCGGGTGGCCCAGCTTCTACGAACCGATTAACCCGGAGGCGGTCATCCTACTGGAGGACAAGAGCCTGTTTTCGACCCGCATCGAGGTGGTGGACAGCTCCAGCGGCTCGCACCTTGGCCACGTCTTTCCCGACGGTCCGGCACAGACAGGCCTGCGTTACTGTATAAACTCGGCCTCGCTGATTTTTGTGGCCGACGGTGAAGAGCCCCCGGTGATCGTTAAAAAATATCAGAGCCGGTAGCCTCAACATCAATCTGCCGCCAGCCGTGAACACCCTCCCCTACTTTACATTTTAGCTCCTGAGCTATAAGGTCAGAAACGTCGGCCCGGGTCGACTAAGAAATGAGTTTCGGGAGTGGGTGATCATGGCAGAATACAGGGTTGTGGTAACGGACGATCGGTTCGGCAGCTACACGCAGGAAAATGAAGTTTTTCGGGAAATCGACTGCAGCGTGGAAGTACTGGAGCTCAAAGACGAGCAGGAGACGATCCAGTCACTGAAATACGCCGACGCGGTGCTGGTAAATCTTCATCCCCTGCCGGCTAAGGTAATCCGGACCCTGGAAAAATGCCGGGTCATAAGCCGCTATGGCGTGGGTTTCGACAACGTGGACGTCGACGCAGCGACTGCGGCCGGAATCTGGGTAGCCCGGGTACCGGACTATTCCTTTGAAGATGTCTCGGACCAGGCTCTGGCTCTGCTTCTGGGCTGCGTGCGTAAAATCGCCCACAAAGATCGGCGAATTCGCGAAGGGGGCTGGGATTTGAAAGCGGAACAGCCCTGCTATCGTGTCAAAGGAAAAATTTTAGGGTTGATCGGCTATGGCGCTATCGCCCGCACCCTGCACCGCAAGGTGTCTGGGCTCGGTCTGACTAAGGTTCTGGCCTTCGATCCCTACCTGGATCATCAGGTGGTCCGTGACAGCGGTGCCGAACCCGCCGATCTGCCGGTCCTGCTCGAAACAGCCGATTATATCTCCATCCACGTGCCTTTGAATAAAGAAACTCATCACCTGATCGGTCTTGAGCAGCTCAAACGATGTAAAAACAGCGCGATCCTGATCAACACCTCGCGGGGACCGGTGATAGACGAGGCCGCCCTCGGCCAAATCCTCCAGGATGGCGGGTTGGCTGCAGCCGGCCTGGACGTGTTCGAGACCGAGCCCCTGCCCGCCGACAGTCCCCTGCGTAAGTTGGACAATGTAACCCTTTCCGACCATAGCGGTTTTTACAGCGAGGAATCGATCGTAGAGCTAAAGACAAAAGTCGCGCGGAATGTTCTGGAGGTTCTCAAGGGGGGAAAACCGATCTATCCGGTGAACCAGATCTGAATCCACCGGCAATGATCCTCGGACTTATTTCCGACCTGCATGTAGACTTAAACGATCAGAGCCTGGGACAGGACCGAACGCTGGAAGGGCTGTGCATCGCTGTCAAAGCAAAGGATCTGGAGCTGCTCCTGATTGCCGGAGATATATCCAACGACTTCCGGACCACCCGGCAAACCCTCGAACAACTGGAAAAAGATACAGGAGTCCCCTGCCTCTTTGTGCCGGGAAACCACGACCTCTGGAACGAACATCATCCCGACCTGGACGCCTGGTCAACTTACGAAACATTAAAATCGTGTCCCGGAAACCTGGCCAATGGCCCCGTAACACCTGCAGACGGCTGGGTATTGATCGGTGATACCGGGTGGTACGACTATTCCTTTGGTGACCAGGCTTATACACACCAGGATTTCGAACGAATGTGTATCAATATTCCTCCCGAGGGAGAAAGGGTCTGGCAGGACAGCATCATGGCCCCCTGGGGCAGATCGAACCAGGAGATGCACCGCTTTTTCTACCACAAGTTGGAGCGGCAGTTGCAGATTCACAGTGGAAAAAAGATCCTGCTCCTCACTCACATGCTTCCCCACAGGGACTTCACCGTTCAGCCCCCGGGTGCACTCTGGGGCTACCTCAATGCATTTCTGGGCAGCCAGGAGTACGGCCGGCTGATCTCCAAGTACAATGTGCGCTACGCCGTATTCGGCCATGTCCACTACCACCGGCAGGCTCGAATCGGGTCAACCACCTTCATCTGCCCCTGTCTTGGTTACACCAACCAGTGGCAATACCCGCAAGACGCAGCTGCCGAGGCCGCTCGAACCTTGGTAACCATCGAGATATAGACCAGCAAAAAGATCTACAAGGGTATCCGCTTGACTCCAGCAACCACAATATGTGGTGGTTTTAGCTTTGATTCCCCTACTATATCTTGTGTCTACTGGAGACAAGGGGATACCCAGAAAGATCTATTTGACACTATTTGTCTGCAATGACTACCTTATAGCGTATAGAAGGCTACAGCCCACAACCCAAAAGGTTATTATGATTAAAGTCTAGGAGCAATAGAAATTCTCAAGCGTAAACGTAGCTTACGAGAGGGCTGAAGTGCCAGCTCGATCCAAAGCGATCGCGATCCAAAGCGATCTGTCAGGCAATAATCCCTTAGAATATTGTCAAAAAAACAAAATTTTGGGGATTATTGCACATTGTAATTGGAGAGGTGCCTGATGAGTAAAATGAAGGAACTGGCTGATCTTGGCCAGGCTATCTGGTTCGATTTTATCCGCCGCTCATTTTTGAGCTCGGGGGAATTTCAAGAATTGATCGATAAAGGTTTGCGCGGGGTTACATCCAACCCGAGTATCTTTGAAAAAGTTATCGCCGGGAGCGCTGATTACGACGGAGCCATAGAGGAGCTGCTATCTCGAGGGCTGAGCGATGAAGCCCTGTACGAAGCCTTGGCCCGGGAGGATATCCGCCAGGCGGCTGATATGCTTCTGCCCTTATATGAGTCTTCGGGCGCTGCCGACGGATACGTGAGCCTGGAAGTCAGCCCCGCTCTGGCAGACGACACAAAGGGGACCATTGACGATGGGCTGCGGCTATTTGCCGCCCTGGACCGGCCCAATATCATGATCAAAGTACCCGCGACCCGCGCCGGTATCCCCGCCATCGAAGCCCTGATTTTCGAAGGTGTAAATGTCAATGCCACCCTTATTTTCTCTATTGAGCACTACGAAACTGTGGCAGAGGCCTATTTGAAAGGCCTGGAGAAACGCTCCGCTACCGGAAAAAGCGTGGACCGCATCGCCTCCGTAGCTTCCTTCTTTATTAGCCGCATCGATGTGGCTGTTGACCGGGCCCTGGAACAGCTCGGGGAAACGGCACTTCAAGGAAAGATCGCCATCGCCAGTGCCAAGCTGGCCTACGCCCGATTCGCTGAAATCTTCAGCGGTCAACGCTGGCAGGACCTGGCTGCAAAAAGCGCACGTGTCCAACGCCTGCTCTGGGCCAGCACCGGGACCAAGAACCCTGCCTACCCGGACACCCTGTATCTGGACAGCCTTGTCGGAAGAGACACGGTAAACACGGTCCCGCCGGCCACACTGCAGGCTTTTCTCGACCACGGCAGCGTCTCCAAGACTCTGGGGAAGGACGTAGAAGAGGCCGGCCGGCAGGTGGCCCGTTTGGATGAATTGGGGATAGACCTGGTACAGATCACTCAGAAACTGCAGCAGGATGGGGTGGCTTCCTTTGCCTCGGCTTTCAATTCCCTGATCGCCAGCATCGCCGAAAAGCGAAAACTTCTTTCCGCGGAGAGTTCGACCACTGCCGAAAGTCCCGGTCCTAAAGCTTGCCTCGGTCAATATCAGGAGCGTGTGGACCGGGCACTGTCCGAACTGGTCAAGGACAACGCCCTGGCCCGCATCTGGGCCGGGGACCACAGTATCTGGAAACCAACATCGGAGGAGATTACCAACCGCCTGGGCTGGCTGGACATTGCCGATCGAATGCGGGCGAACCTGCCCCGAATGCGCAGCCTGGCAGAAACTCTGCGTACCGAGGGTTACAACAAGGTCCTTCTGCTCGGCATGGGTGGATCAAGCCTGGCACCGGAGATGTTCAGCAGCGTATTCGGGACCAAAGAGGGCTTCCTCGAGCTGGCCGTTCTGGATTCAACCGACCCGGCGGCGGTTCTGGCTCGTAAGAAAGATTTGGATCTTGCTAAAACCCTGTTTGTCGTTTCCACAAAATCCGGCGGCACCGTGGAAACCCTCTCTTTCTTCAAGTACTTTTACAACCGGGTTGCAGAGCAGGTAGGCCGGGACAAGGCGGGAGAGCATTTCGTGGCCATTACCGACCCGGGCAGTAAGCTGGTCGACCTGGCCGGGGCTTACGATTTCCGGGATACCTTCTTAAATGATGCCGACATCGGGGGCCGATACTCGGCCCTTTCCTACTTCGGACTGGTTCCCGCCGCCCTGATCGGCCTGGACCTTGATATGCTCCTGGACCGAGCCCTGACCATGGCTGCCCATTGTGCCTCACAAAACGGACCTCTCGACCGAAACAATCCAGCCGGGCGGCTCGGGGTGATCATTTCCGAGCTGGCCGGGGCGGGACGCGACAAGCTTACCCTGATTACCCCGCCCGAGATCGCCGGTTTCGGGGATTGGGTGGAGCAGCTTATTGCTGAAAGCACCGGTAAAGAGGGCCGGGGTATCCTACCGGTAGTCGGCGAGCCCCTGGGGGGGCTGGAAATTTACGGAGAGGACCGTGTCTTTGTCCTGCTGGAGCTGGGCGACGGAAGCCCTGCTCGGACTCCGGAGGACTCCGCAGGTGCAAAACTGGCAGCCTTGGAGAAAGCGGGGCACCCGCTGCTGCGGCTCAATTTGAAAGACATCTATGATATCGGAGCTCAAATTTTTCTCTGGGAAATGGCCACCGCTGTAGCGGGGTACCGCCTAAAGATCAACCCCTTTAACCAGCCCGACGTGGAGAGCGCTAAAATACGGGCGCGTGAAATGGTGGAAAATTACCAAAAGCAGGGGAAACTCCCCGAAGACAGGGAGGCAGATTTAAAACCCGAAGCCCTGACCGCTTTCCTTGGCCAGGCAAAAAGCGGCGACTACCTGGCCCTGCATGCCTATGTACAGGCAGACCGTAAAACCCGGGACGCTCTGCAGGCCCTGCGGATAAAGCTACGGGACCGGCTTAAGCTGGCCACGACCCTTGGTTTTGGTCCCCGCTTCCTGCACTCGACCGGCCAACTGCACAAGGGAGATGCGGGCAATGGGCTCTTCATCCAATTCACCTCCGATGCAAAAAGCGACATCCCTATCCCGGACTCTGCCGGCTCGGACAGTTCGTCTATCAGCTTCGGGGTCTTGAAGATGGCCCAGGCCCTGGGCGATAAACAGGCCTTGAGCGACGGTTCCCGCAGGGTAATCCGTTTTCACTTAGGGTTGGATCCGGCTGCTGCGCTCGGGAGAATTGAGTGGTAAGATCAACGGCAACAAAGGGAAAAGCCGATCCTGCTACCATCGTTATTTTCGGCGCATCCGGTGACCTGACCAGGCGCAAGCTGGTGCCGGCCCTGCATAGTCTGGCCTGCGAAGGTCTGCTCAGCGAAAACAGCCTTGTAATTGGTGTGGCCCGCAGCCAGCTCACAGACGAAGATTTTCGCCACCGGAACTATAAAGGGGTCCAAAACTACGCCCGGCTAAAACCTAATGTTTGTTCGCTCTGGCCCGACTTCAAGGACAGGATCAGCTACCTGGCCGGAAGCTACGACGACCAGGAGACCTATCGCCAACTGGCCGCCGAACTCGAAGGACAGCGGAGCAAGACCGGCGGCAATCGACTCTACTACCTGGCCACACCTCCGGACCTTTCTCCGCTGATCATCGAGCAGCTCGGCCAGGCGGGCCTGAACCGGCAAAAAGATGGTTGGACCCGCATCGTGGTGGAGAAACCTTTCGGCCATGATCTGGAAAGTGCGCAGGAGCTGAACCGGCGCATACACACTGTTTTTGACGAGGAACAGATCTACCGGATCGATCACTATCTGGGTAAAGAGACCGTGCAGAACATTCTTACCTTACGATTTGCCAATGCGATATTTGAGCCGCTCTGGAACAGGCGCTACATCGACCACGTGCAGATCACGGTGGCCGAAAACGTAGGAGTGGAACACCGTGCCGGATACTACGATCAGTCCGGTATATTGCGGGACATGTTCCAGAACCACCTCCTGCAGCTGCTCACGCTTATCGCCATGGAACCTCCCTCTGTGTTCAGCGCCAATGCCCTGCGTGATGAAAAGGTCAAAGTCCTGCGGGCCATGCGCTCCGGAAACGAACACGTGCGTGCCCAATACAAGGGTTATCGAACAGAAATTGGTGTCGATCCGAGCTCCCAGACCCCTACCTATGCCGCTTTGCAGTTCTTTGTGGACAACTGGCGCTGGCAGGGGGTCCCCTTTTATCTGCGCTCGGGAAAGATGCTTTCTCTAAAAACCAGCGAGATCGCCATTCAATATAAAAAGGTCCCTCACCTGATGTTCCCGCTGCAGGAGGGGGAACAGATTACCAGCAATATCCTCTCTCTCTGTATCCAACCGGACGAGGGCATCCACCTTCGCTTTGAAACCAAGAAACCGGGTGTGGGCATGAAGACCCGCTCGGTGGAAATGGATTTTCATTACGCCCAGGATTTTGGTACCGATGCGCTGCCCGAAGCATACGAGCGCCTTCTTCTGGATGCGATGCAGGGCGACGCTTCACTCTTTGCCCGGGCAGACGAGATCGAGCTGGCCTGGGGGCTTGTCGATCCGATCCTAGAGAGCTGGAAAGATCCCCAATTTCAGCCACTGGCTGAGTATCTGCCCGGCAGCTGGGGACCCAGCGAGGCGGAGAATCTGCTGGCCCGCCAGGGGCGCACCTGGTACCAGTTCTGCGGTACCCACAGCCGATGACCGGGGGCCTCAGAAACGGCAGCCCTGATCCTTAGGTACCGGCCAGACGGAAGCCGGCTGGTTGGCGGTTGGCATGACGGTTACTCGCGGGCTGTCGGTTGGCATGCCGCCAGCCGGTACGGAGGCGCCTCCGCGTGCAGAACTGATGAACCGGTCATCCCGCTTTCCAGCTCCATCGTTTTCTCCACCTTCATGAACTAAAATTCCTCAAAGTCGGAATCATCGCCGGCACCCTGAAAGCCGGCTGCCAGTGCGGAAGCACCTCCGGGTACAGCACTTGCGGATGCCGTAAGCTGCCTTCCGTTTCCATTTCCCGGGTCCCTGGCGTCTTGGGACGGATTCGTTTCCATCAAGGCTAGGCCATGACTTTGCGCTCTCTTGGTCAGAAGCCTGGTAGCCTGAGTACCATTTTCGATCTTGAAAAAGGAGATGGTCTCCAGGAGCTGTTCTCCCTGACTGGCCAGTT
>SDBT01016869.1_pt1 | contig 11548 bp, 11 predicted proteins | sample 2277101 | NCBI WGS metagenome assembly SDBT01 (sample SAMN10404973, study PRJNA504765) | marine sediment metagenome | isolation source: marine sediment core GS10_PC15, 103 cmbsf | place: Arctic Ocean: Southern Knipovich Ridge | collected 2010
CTTAAAGATTTTGTAAATATTTTGGTTCTTGCAATTGGGACAGGATACACATTATTTATGGGAGTTGGCAACTACTTTCGTTTGCAAAAAATTATTAAACTTCAAAATAAACTTAAGAAGTAAATTCTGGTATTTTCTATCAGTCGGAGCAAACTTCAGAAAACACGATTTATTGGGCCTTTTTGGTTTGTAGTTTTATTAGAAGGGGTGTTTTGGTAGAATTAAGGCATGGGTGAATCAGAGTTAATTAGCCCCCCTCAAAAAATATCAGAAAAAATTCCGGAAGGAAAGGAAAAAGAAAAGCCTTTTACAACCAAGGAAGTGAAAGCAGTGAATTGCATATTGGGCATAGGTAACAAGGGTTTGGTTAGAGAAGAGGACATGCCACAAGCAATTGATGTTAGAAAATGGTGGGAAGTAACTGAGCCGATTTTGTTTGCTCACCCTAGAGACAGGGAGTTATTTATTGGTTGGGATTTAGTGGGTGACGAATTAGAGGGAGTAGAAATAAATGAGGGTTTGCCTTATGAAGAAATTACTCAAAGCCATGCAGAAAGTGAACTTGGACTAATAAGAGCAGGACAGGTTGCAGGTAATCCCCATGTATTAGTTTTTCACTCTCACGTTGAAGTTCCAGAAGAGGTTAAACAGATTTTAGCAAAAGAGCGAAAAGGAAACCCGCTAACTGCAGTGGAGCAATTTCTAGATGACGTTCCCCGAAGTTATTTTAGTGAGGTGGTAAAATTCATAAAAAGCTCAGACGTATATACTCGCATTATTATTGATGTTTCTTTAGGCGGGGAAGAGTTAATCCCAATATTAGTAATGGTAAAGACAAAAGAAACCCCGGTTGTTACGAAGGATAATTATTACAGGTATAGTAGTAGATTGAAGAACATTATTTGGAATCAGCTTTTGGGGGGAGATATAGACGTAAATTTTTGGGAACTTTTTGGCAAGGAACACAGAAAAAGATATAAAGATGTGCTCACAAAAGATAGGCCTTGGTTAGAAGAATTTAGATTGGTTTTTTATCGAGGTTTTCTTTCGAGAAACCTAGAAGAACCTCAGGCAATCAGGCGGTCAGATATTAGACTCAGAGAGAGTCACGAGAAGTGATAAGCTAATTTTCTATTGAAGTTTTAACTTCGTCCACGACGGGGAGGAAGGAGAGCGGTTAAGAAAAGAAGAAAATAATGAAAATTAAGCCCCGCAAGGATTAACATTGTTTTAATTTACTTCAAACTGTAAAAGAGGAAGGTTTATTTAATTTTTCGTTGAGGTAGAGTATTAAGAAGGGTAATTTCTGAACAAGGATCTTGCCATGAATGAATATATTGGACTGTCTCGTCTCCTGTACGGCCATCAGGAAAAGCAAGACAAGCCAAAACCGGACGATCATCTTCTAGTTTGAGGGGGAAATGTACGATAAGCATCTCTTCCGGTTCTTCATTTCCAGCTGTTTCCTCAACTTGATGAAACTTAATTCCAGCTGATCCTAGCTCATAAAGGGAAAGGAGACGGGAGAAGGGATTTGTTTCAAAGCAGGGAAGGTACTTAACAACTTCCCCAGTCGCATGCCAAGCTGTATTCCAAGCCACATTCCGAGCCGCACCCCCAGTCGCCTCCCGAGCCGCATCCCAAGCCGTAACCCGAGCTGCATTCCCAACCGCCTCCCGAGCCGCATCCCAAGACGTACCCCGAGCCGCATCCCAAGCCGCACACAAAGCCGCACCCCGAGCCGCATCCCACGAATTATCGGCATTCTTATATTGCCGTAATCCATCAAAGATACCCTGAGCGTGTTCTTGAACTTGAGGGATGAGGGAATTAAGTTCTTCCGGAGTTTTTACCTTAAACCAGCTGCCTTTCTCTTTCATTCTTTGCAGACGACCCAAGACATCTTTCACTCCTTCCTGACAATCAGGAGACAGGGTAAGACACTCTTTAGGCAGGATAATTTCAGAGAAGGATGGTTGTAAATTTTCAGCCAACATAATGTATTTTGGGACAGAAGTATAATGTGTAGTAATTATACGACTTTTTTTACCCCTGTCAAGTTACTATAAGTCCTTTAGGGAGACCCAAAAAAGGCAAGTATCGCAATTTCAGAGTCTGGCTTTATCAAGTGACGCGCAGGACAATTATAGATTATTACAGGATCTTTGAGACATTAATTGCTTAATTGCTATAAAGCTTGACATTTCGTTTTTTGTATGTTTATCTTAGTAATAGATAAGCTGCTCTTTAAGCAATATTTTGCTGGCGGTTTTTTTGATTTCCAGCCCAAGGCCGGTCGGCCTCGGGCCGAAAAATTTAATCTATGCCTAATATCACCTGGAATACTAACAATATTCGTTTGAAAAAGAACCAACCTACTTAATGGTTGGTTTTTTTGTTGCTTATTATAAATTAATTTTTTAGGTACAGGGGAAGGAGGTGAAAAGAATGAAAAAGATTTTAAAAAGTATCTTAGTTTTAGGTTTTTTAGGAGTAGTTGTGGTTGGAGCTACAAGAGCTTGGTTCAGCAGTAAGGTTACAGCTTCAGATAATGAGATTGTTGCTGGAACATTACGATTAGCAGTTGATGCTGGTGATCCTGTTACTACAGGTAGAATCTGGGGAACTGATGCCTGGAACGTTGCTTATCAAAGTACAGATGGTTCTGTTGTTCAACAAACAAGACTTTTTCCAATTTGGGACGAAGCAGAACCAGGTACAACTTATTCTTATTACATGGGTCTTAGAAATGTTGGTTCTGTGCCAAGTAATGTTCGGTTTAATACCAGCGGTGAATGGGTAAGCGGACCTAGATTTGGTGGAACTCTTGCAGGAGTTGATGGAATTAATGGTACTACTGATGATGTTTATTGCCCCTTAATTACAGACAATACTGGTGTAAATGGATGGCCACTTGCCAACAAAGCAATAAAGATGAATACTATTCATCAATTTGCCAGTGATAATTGCAACAGTGAGAATGGCTGTTTAAACCTTTATTATGGTTTGTTTAGCAGTCATACAACACCTCATACTAATGTTGTTGGAATTAATTCAGGAAATAGAACAGCATATGATGGTGGTTGGTATTATGGTGTTACAGGAGGGGGTGGTTCATCTGGAGGGACTCTTTATGAATTGGGACAATATGAGTTTGTAGTTTATAGGGTAGACATGGAGTTTGATGGCGATGCTGATACAGGTAGTATTCCTTATGATTGTTTACAGGGAGCTATTTATCAGCTTGATATTAATGCTCAAGCTAAACAAGCAAATCCCGCCGCGGATTGGCCACTGTAATTTGTGGTTATAAAGACTGCCTAAATTCTTGGGCAGTCTGATATGGCCATAAAAATAGGTTCAAGGTTATTTAAAACATTGGGTGGAATAGTTCAGATTGCTTTGATTTTACTGTTGGTAGCGCTGGCGGTTTTATCTTTTGGAACTAGACTACCTTATTTTTCCCGCCTTGGTTTTAATTTTTTTGCCGTTACATCCGGCTCAATGGAACCGACTTTGCCAGTTGGCTCGCTTATTTATTCAGGCAAATATAAACTGGATGATTTAAAAAAAGAAGATATTATTACTTTTAAAGTTAAAGATGAAGAAAGCGGAGCTGTTTCTATTGCCACTCACAGGATTGAAAAAGCGATAAAAGATGAGATTATCAAAAAGCCGGCAGAAGGCGAAGAAGGAACAGAAAAGAAAATTTTAAAATACGAATTTGTCACAAAAGGTGACGCCAATAATGCCGCAGATATTAAAACCGTTCCCTCTGCCAATATTATTGGTTTATACCAATGGTATATTCCAAAGATTGGTTATATCACCGGCTTTGCTCAAACAGGAAAGGGATTTTTATTGTTGGTAATATTGCCGGCAATAATTTTAATTGTCTGGGAGCTTAGCGCTTTAATTAAAAATATAAAAGATTATTACAGCAAAAAAAGCAATAAAGAAATAGAAAAGTTAAAAAAACAGCTAAAAATTGAGAAAGAAAAAACAAAAACAAAAAAGAAAAAAAGCAAATGAAAAATAAACTTATTTCCCTTGCTTTTCTAAAAATAAGCTTTTATTTATTATTAGTGGGTATTGTTTTAACAGGAAATATTGCTAATAATACCGGCGCTTGGTTTACCAGCAATTTAACTAATGCTAATAATGAAGCAGAAGCAGCAATTTTAGATTTAACTCTTCGATCAGGCCAGAATAATTTTGTTCCTACGTCTGTTGTTGCAGATATGTTGCCCGGTCAATCAGCAGCCAGAGATATTTATGTTGGCAAAACCAGTGATAGTATGGATTTAAGACATAAAGTTAGTTATGAGTATGTTTCTGGAGATGAAGATTTTTGCAATCAATTGCAATTAAAAATTTGGTATAACCATTATCACTGTGATCCCTTAGGAGGTTATGCCTGCCGGGATATGAGGTTAAAGTACAATAGTTCCTTGTCTGTTTTAACTGATTTTACTGATCTCGATGACTTTGTTATTCCCCACTCAGATGATTTATTTGACCAAAATCCTTCAGACGGCACTGAGCAATGGTTTTATTATCAGGTAACTTTACCCGTAGGCGTTGCTGAAATTTATCAAAACAAAACCTGTGAGTTTAATTTTGTTTATCAAAGCTGGCAAGAAAACAGTGATGGAACCTGGGGGTTTATGGACAAAGAAATAATTGAAGGTAGTGAAATCAGCAGCGCTGACTGGATTGCTCCAATAGTTACTATTGATAGTCTTTTACCCAATCCCACTAATGTTGATCCGACTCTTATTGCGACAGCAATTGACGGCTATTCTAGTATTAGTCAGATGTATTATGATGTTTTAGACAGTGGGTCAACAGTAGTTCGAGATAATGTTTCTATGACAGCTCAGCTTCCTCCTTTTGACAGTTTTACTGAGACTGCAGAGGCAGATATTAATATCACCGGCTTAACAGACGGAATCTATACAATTTATGTTTATGCTTTAGACAGTGCTGGAAATGAAGGCGTGAGCGCCTCGTCCAGCTTAACGATTGATAATTCTTCTCAGATTACTACTTTTTATACTTCAAACAGTCCGGAAAGACAAATTAAAGATGATGTTTTAAATGGTGATTTTGATGGTGACAGCGGTATGGGCGGCTTGGATCATTGGACTAGCACTGGTAATGTTACAGTTTTAGAAACCGATGACGTTGATGGGATCATAGATCCCAATGACATTTATGGTACAGTAGACAATAATCATATGGCAAAAATTATGCCTTCCGCTGTTCCTGACGGCGATTTGTATTATAGTTCTATTACTCAACCAATTTCTAATTCGGCCAAGACCCTAAGTTTTTGGTATAACTTTGCCACTTATGATTCAGTCGGCTCTGACGATCCAGGATTTTCTGTTTTTATTAATGAAAAAGAGGTCTTTCAAATTTGGGCAGAGGATATTAATTATCTAGGAGGAGATTTAATTGTTTCCGATTGGCAAAAATTCTATTATGATCTTAACTCGTTTGACATGGGAGAGCATCCGATTTTAACTTTGGTTTTTTATGCTGGTAATAAATATGATGATTTATTTGACTCCTGGGTTTATCTGGACAAAATTTCCACTAATGATGTTTATGTTTCTGCAGACACCAGTCTTTATTTGCGGACAACAACAAGTTTAACCTCCGTTAATACTTACTTTATTAAAGGTCCCTGTGATTCTGAAGTTGAAGGAACGCCCTATGTTTACGGGGATGATGGTTTCAAATTAACTGAAGAAACAAATGGTAATAAATTCTGTTATTGGAGCGAAGGTGGAGCGGGCAATGGAGAAGATCAACATGAGGTTAATCTGATTTTTGATAATGATCCTCCTGATTCAATTAGAGATCTTGTTATATATGATTGGGATGATGGTGAGTTTATCCTGGATTGGACTGCAGTTGATCCTGAGGATCCCACGGGGAATGATACGGCGGCTTATTATCTTTTGAAATACTCAGAAGATGGAGTGATTAATGCGGCTAATTTTGATACTAAAGCTGATTATCCCACAGACGCTCCTCGGCCTGCTTTAGAAGAAGAAGAATTAATAGTTACTGGTTTGAGTCCAGGCGTAGAATATTATTTTGCTCTTAAAGCTTGCGACGCCGCTTCTAATTGTTCTAATTTAATTGCCGTAAGCGTGGTCTCGGCTACTTCCGGGGAAGTAGATCCGGACGCGGGTGGCACAAAAGAAGTGATTATCAATGAAATTATGTGGATGGGCTCTGAGTCCAGTAGTAATGATGAATGGGTTGAGCTTTACAATACTACAGATACGGCTATTGATCTTGAGGAATGGCAGATTATTAAAAAAAGATCTGATGGCACCGAGCAATGTATGTTTACTTTCCCAGCTGGAGCCAGTATAGGAGGTAATAGTTATTTAGTGGTGAGTGAATATGATCAAGACCATTCAGCGATTAATATTGCTTGTCCCGGACCAAATTGTTTAGTAGTGGGAGAAGGCCATACCAATGATCGGGATTTTTCTTTGGCCAACAGCCGGTTGCAAATCAAACTTTATGATGGTTATTGGGTTTCACCCGGAGTTAGCCTGATTGATGTAGCTGATGATGGCGTCGGCGCGCCAGCTAGTGGAGATTATGACAGCGGTACTGGTATTTATCACTCGATGGAAAGAAATGCCGACTGGGGTAATGGTGCTGATCCAACTAATTGGCATAGTTGTGATGATTTAGGTTCGGCTGTTTATTGGGATGTGGGTTTAACCGGAGAGCATTGGGGTACGCCGGGAGAGGCTAATATGTCAGAACCAAGACCATCAATTTTACCAACGCCCTTACTTGATTCTTTGGGAATTTCTTTAGATAATCAGCTGGAAGCTAGCCCTAGCGCCAGCCCAAGTCCTAGTCCAAGCGTTAGTCCGACTCCCAATCCTAATCCTAGTCCTGACCCAAGTATTAGTCCTAGCCCAAGCCCAGAAGCCAGTTTAGAACCTAGTCCAAGTCCATCAACAGAGGAATAATATAGATGAAAAAAATGTTTCTGTTTATTTTCAGCCTGCTTTTTTTTATTTTTCTTATATTTCCTTCTGGTATTTTGGCAGAAGATTTAACCGTTACTTGTGCTGATGAAAGTTCCTGCAGTATTACTTTTGGCACACCGCCTCTTTTTGAAGAACTTAATGTTTATCCTGACTATACTGTTACCAGAAATCTGACAGTGATTAATGATGATATTAATGATGATTGCTCTTTAGTTTTAAATACTTTTAATGAAGATGATCTAAATAACCTATCTTCAGTTTTATTTACAGTTATAAAAGACGGTATAACTGATGTTTATGGAGTTAGAGACGGAGCTGCAAGAGCATCAAGTAATAAAAATTTCAATGACGTTTTTTCTACCAGTGACATTCCTTTGGGTACAGTACCCAGTTTAGGAACAAAGATTTATGAATGGGTATTGACTTTTGATCCTAGTGCCGGCAATCAATATCAAGCAGCAGAAACTGTTTTTGATTTTGATTTGTATTTTGAGTGTGGTGAACCAGAAGTCTCGCCATCGCCATCACTATCACCAAGTCTTTCTCCTACTGTTGCTGGAGCCGCAAGTGATGGAACAGGTGGAGGAGATACCCCTGCGGTTGCAGATGCAGGGCAAGTTTGGGCTTCGTTTACTTTTCCTGATGTAGGAGGTTTTTTCAGAAGAGTTTTAGGCGTTGAAGAAGAAGAACCAGAACCTTCCCCAGAACCTCAAGTGGCTGGAGTTGAAGAAAAAGGTCCGGAAGTCAAAGGCGAATCGACCTGCAACTGGTGGTATTATTTATGGTGGCTTCCATTAGCAATTCAGGGAGCTTTAACTTTTATTTATTATCACTGGTTGAAAGACAAACAAGTCACAGCCTGGTGGTTGGTACCAATATTGTTGGCCGCCGCTTCCCAAATCATCCATGAGGTTTTGGGTTGTGAATGTGTCGCTTCCAGATTGTGCCCCTGGTACTGGCTTTTCAACTTGACGATTTTAGTTATCTTGACTGCTTATTATTTTTATCGCCGCCAAAAAAAATCTTCAGACTTGATTGAGGAGTAGCTAAAGCTTTATAATTGGTTTATGCTGTCCAAACTGCAATTTTTATTTTTTCCTCAGGAAAGAAATAACCAGAAGGCTCAAACTTTACATTTACCTTCTTTAATGTTCTTGGTTTTTTTAACGGTTATTTTTCAAACCCTTTTAAATTTTGTTTCTTATATTCAGCCCGGAGTTTTAGGTTATGCTTCCAACATCAGCATTGAAAAATTAATTCAATTGACCAATGAACAAAGAACCCAGAGCGGACTGGGTGATTTGGTTTTAAATGAAAAACTATCTCAGGCAGCTTTGCAAAAAGCTTCAGCCATGTTTACTTTTGACTGTTGGTCGCATAATTGCAATGACCAAACTCCTTGGTATTTTTTTAAACAAGTAGACTATAAATATACTTATGCGGGCGAAAATTTGGCTCGGGATTTTGCTGATAGTGACGCAGTAGTGGATGCCTGGATGGAGTCGCCTACTCATAGGGATAATGTTTTAAATAGTAAATATGAAGAAATTGGTTTTGCTGTGGTCGATGGACTTTTGAATGGTCAAGAGACAACGTTAGTGGTTCAGCTTTTTGGTACGTCTGAGAGTCGATCCCCAGCTGTAGCCAGCGGTCAAAGCCAACAGGCTTTTCAAGTGGAAGGCGCTAGTCAGCAAGAAAATCAAAGTATTGCCGCCGCCGGCCAACATCTGGAAATCATACTAACGGAAGTTCACAGACCGACCCGGCCATTGATTTCCAAATTTATGTTGACTAAAACTTTTGGTCTGATTTTACTGAGTTTATTGATGGTGATTTTTATCTTGGATACAGTTTTGATTTATCACAAAAGAATTGTCAGGGTTTCTGGCAAAAGCTTTATTCATTTATCATTTTTTATTATGATTTTGATTGCCATTTTATTATCTAACCAGGGACAAATTTTATGATCAAAGATTTATATCAAAATCGAGTCCATTATCTAGTTTTATTTTTGGGTTTAGGCATGGGTTTGATCTTGCTTTTTAGTCTGCCTGATTACAAAAAAGAAGCCGTCATCGGGCTTTGCAGTTTTTATTTCCTCTGGGGAGTATTTCACCACTGGCGCGCCAGCGATTTACATATTAAAATAGTCTTAGAATATTTATTAGTGGCTCTGATTGGTTGTATTATTTTGCTGTCCGTTATTTTACAAGGAGGTCAATTATGAAAGGCGCTATTTTAGCTGGAGGTCTGGCTACCAGGCTTTATCCTTTGACTTTTGCTACGAATAAACACTTACTGCCGGTTTTTGACAAACCTATGATTTTTTATCCTATCCAAACTTTGGTCAAAGCAGGTATTGATGAAGTCATTGTAGTTACTTCTGGTCCGCATGCAGGACACTTTATCCGAGTTTTAAAAAATGGCCAAGAGTTGGGCTTAAAAACTTTGCAATACGCTTTTCAAGAAAATCCTAAGGGTGGGATTGCTGATGCCTTGGCTTTATGCGAAGATTTTGCCGAAGGCGAACCCTTGACAGTAATTTTAGGTGATAATACTACCGACGAAGATATTAGTGGGGCGATTAAAGGGTTTAAAGATGGAGCTATGGTTTTTTTGAAAAAAGTTCCTGATCCTGAGCGTTTTGGCGTTCCGGTTTTTGACAAAAAAAATCCTAAGAAGATTGTTAGAATTGATGAAAAACCAGATAAGCCTGCTAATAATTTTGCTGTTACCGGCCTTTATATTTATGATAATAAGGTTTTTGATTATGTTAAAAAATGTGACCCCAATTTTAGAGGCAGGGGAGAGCTGGAAATTACTGAAGTTAATAATTTTTATGTTAAAGCCGGCAAATTGCGCTGGGAAGAATTAAAAGGTTTTTGGTCAGACGCCGGTACTTTTACCTCACTTTTTGAGGCCAATAAGTATTGGGCAAACAAAGTTTAAAATTTATCAGCCCAAGGCTGATAATCCTGGGGAATGAAAATGAAGAATTTAAAATTATTCGTAATTTGTTTATTTGTTTATTTGTTTATTTATTTATTACCATTGCCAGTTAAAGCTGGTAATGAGTTGGATGATTACTTATTCCAGTACGAAAAATATCAGCAGGTTCATGATGATTTTGTTTTGGCCCGGGACAAGTTTTTAAAATACCAGGTTTTAAATATCCGGGAGCAAGCGGCAGAAGCGACTAAGAATTTTCTTCTCCAGCGCAACCAAGTTTTGCGCACTTATTTTTTACTGCTGGAAAATAAATTTAGGACGACTTCAGGGGTGATTAGTTCTGAACAAAAAGAAAGCTTGGTAAGCCAATTAGATAAAGAAATCATTTGGCTGGAAGAAGAAAGTGAAGAAGTCCAAAATACGAGCAATCCCGACTTGGAAGACTTATTTATTTTATCTGATCGAATTGAGGATAAAGAGCAAGGGATAAAAAGACTTAGTTATCAATCCCGGGCCGAGATTTTACTGGGGAAAATTAGGACCTTACAGCAAGAATCAATTGGCATTACCACTCTTTTAAAAGACGATGTTTTTCAAAAGAAATCTGCGACCAAAGCAGCCCAGTTGGATCTTTGGCTCAAAGAGGTCAGCGTCCAAAATTACTTGGCCCAAAAGGAAATAGAAGCCGCAGAAATCAATCTTTGGAAATTAAAAGAAGCCAACCAGGAACCTGATATGCTTAAAAATTTTGATAATCTTAAGATTGATATTAATGATGCCAAAATTTATCTTAATAAAGCAGTCGCATTTCAAATAGAAATTGTAGCTGAACTAAATCATGAGTGAAATTACACTTCCGCCGATGGGCGGAGAAAATGTACCAGTTAAAGAATTAAAACCAGAAAAAAAACCTGCCCTGGAATTTCAACCGCCGGCAGCTAAAAAAAACAAGCTTTATATTTTATTTATAATTTTACTGGTGGTCTTTTTTGGCGGCGGCATTATTTTTGGTTTATATATTCGACCCCAGCAAAAACAAAAAGAATTAACTGCAACCAGTCCTTCATCTTTGCCCACTCCTAGTCCTAGTCCTTCAGCATCACCTGAACCTAAGGGCTTAGAAGGTAAAGTGTTCCAGTTTGAGAAAGAACTAGGAGAAACTGATTTAGAAGAAAAGCCATTAACTCCTCCCACTTTGGATTTTGATATCCGTTTTGAAACAGACTAATGAAGCAAGCGCCGCTAGCAGATCGGATCCGGCCCCAAAGCCTTAAAGATTTTGTGGGCCAAAAACATTTGGTCGGGCTGGGTAAACCCTTGCGTCAGGCCATTGAAAAAAACCAGATTTTTTCTCTTATCTTCTGGGGGCCGCCTGGTTGCGGCAAAACCACTTTAGCCAAAATTCTAGCTCAAGAAGCCAAACTAAAGTTTTTTTATTTTTCTGCGGTTTCTGCGGGGAAAAAAGATCTTCGGGAAGTGATTGAGGCAGTTAAGCAAGGATCGTATCCTATGGGCTCCATTGTTTTTTTAGATGAAATTCACCGTTTTAACAAAGCTCAGCAAGATTT
>SDBT01016870.1_pt1 | contig 11548 bp, 9 predicted proteins | sample 2277101 | NCBI WGS metagenome assembly SDBT01 (sample SAMN10404973, study PRJNA504765) | marine sediment metagenome | isolation source: marine sediment core GS10_PC15, 103 cmbsf | place: Arctic Ocean: Southern Knipovich Ridge | collected 2010
CCGTAATTGCGGGCCAGTTTTTGATTTTCACTTGCCGATATACCCATTCCTCCGGTATCGGGGTTGACATTGTAAAAACGGTAATTAAAAAATCGGGTCGCATGCAGCGCGTACTCTTCGAGCAGATCGTGCAGGTATCGTTCCGTATTGTTATACGGTGCGGGAAGATTTTTGGTGAAAAACACATTGATGGAGAGCGGCTCGGAGAGGGTCGCCACAACTTTTTTGCTGGCCGCGGAGATGGAATACATTTGATTGGCAGTCAGATCGACTCTGAAAAAGAGGGTCGTCCCTGCCAGATTGAGCAAAATGATGATGATCAGATAAATTACAAATTTGACATACCGGGTGTATTTGTCCTTGCCGGGCATAAATACTCCTTACTTTTTTGCTTGAATAGCCAAATAGGTTCCGTAGAGACTGATAAAGATGATACTGAAAAAATAAAGTATATCGCGGGAATCGATAATTCCCTTGGCGATGTTTTGAAAGTGAAGCGCGGCTCCCAGATTCCCCAACACGCCCAAGAGCCATCGCGGCACAAAGAAAAGCATATGCTCAAGTAATGTCAGGGCAAAGCAGATGATCATGCCGACGATGAAAGCAATGATCTGGTTGCGGGTTAGGGAGGAGGCCAAAAGTCCGATGGCGGTAAAGGCTGCGGCCAGCAAGATGGCACCGATATATCCGCCAAACACCGGACCCCAATCGAGCTGGCCCATAAAGGATATAAAAAGCGGATAAGCGATGGTCGGAATTAATGCGACGCCCATAAATATAACACCGGCCAGAAACTTGGCCAGGATGATATCGGTGGTGGACACGGGGAGGGTAAATAAGATTTCATAAGACCCCACTTGGCGCTCCTCGGCAAAAAGCCGCATGGTGATGGCGGGAATGACAAATGAAAACGTTATCGGCAGAAGGTTGAAAAAATTCCGCAGATCGGCCTGGTTGTATAGAAAAAAAGTGGCAAAGAAAAACCATCCGGTTACGAGCAAAAAGATCGAAATGACGATATAGGCGATGGGGGATATGAAGTAGTCTTTTAATTCCTTGCTGAGGATGGCCATTATCGGCTGCATATTAACTCTCCTTGGTCAACTCCCGGAAAATCTTTTCAAGGGTTTTGGTTTCCTGATAAAGCTCGAGTATAATCCACTCGGTTTGTTTGACAGCCAGATAAAGCGGCTCCCTGAGATCGTCTTTGGACTTGCAGTTGAGTTTGAGGGTGAGTATCTCATCTTCGAATTCACCATCCGCACTAATTTCCTCGACCCCGGCGATCTCCCTTAAGCGGCGAGTCACCTCCAAATAATCGGCATTTCGCAATGTCAGATGAATGACATGCTCCTGGCCGGCGGATTGCTTCACTGTTTCGGTTTGGCCGTCGGCCACGATTTTACCGCGGTTGATGATGACAATGCGATCACAGGTGGCTTCCGCTTCGCTGAGGATATGGGTTGAGAGAATGACGGTTTTTTGCTTGCCGATCTGCTTGATGATGTCCTTGATTTCCAGCCTTTGGTTGGGATCGAGTCCGGAGGTCGGTTCATCAAGAATTAAAATGTCGGGATCATGCAGCATGGCGTGCGCCAAGCCGACCCGTTGTTTCAGTCCCCGCGAGAGTTCGCCGATATCCATGTGCATGATCCGGCGTAACCCGCAGAGGTGTGACATCTGCCGAATGCGGGAGATCCGCACATCATCCTTTAAGCCCCGAATGGAGGCCATGTAATTGAGATAATCGTAAACCAGCATCCCCTGGTACAACGGTGCAAATTCGGGCAGATATCCTATCATTTTCTTGATGGCGAGGGGATTTTCATCAATGTCGTAATCGCGTACCCGAATCGTTCCGGAACTGGGAAACAAATAGCCTGTCAGCATCCGCAGGGTGGTGGTTTTCCCGGCTCCGTTGGGTCCCAGGAGACCTAAAATTTCCCCTTTTTTGATGTCAAGGCTGATCTGGTCAACGGCACAGAAGTCGTCATAATATTTGGTCAGGTTTTCAACATGAATCATGGGTGTCTCATCTCCCTCAAATCGTTTCACATTTGGAAATGAATCGTTCAAACGCTCAGGTTCAATTCGGGGCGTTGTTAATTTAAAGGGCTCTTTTATATGATCCGGGGGGGATTATGCAAGAAAAAAGAAAGGCCCTCCGCTCCATTTAAATTGACCTTTGCCCGATTCTCTGGCAAGCTAAAAATGATGACGTCGTAAGTCCCATCTATAATTGATGGTTTCGTAAAAAGTCAAAAAGGATGTCATTGCGAGCACGACGAAGCAATCTCATTGTTTGTAACTGATTGTAATCATTAGATTGCCGCGTCGCTTCGCTCCTCGCAATGACCGTTGAAGGGACTTTTTATGAGTTCATCATAATTGAATTCATGACTTTCATTTATGATATGGAAAAAATCCAGCCTGAAACCGATGATCAATTTATCAAAGGCCTTATGGACATCAGCCGGGCCATTACTTCAGACTTGTATATTGAAGATATCCTTAAATTAATCGTCATGGTGACGGCCAAGGTAACCGGGGTCGAGATCTGTTCATTATGGTTGGTGGACGAAAGTGTTACGCCGCCGAAGTTACGCTTAAAAGCCACCCAGGCCATCGACCCGGATTATCTGCAGGATCGCTCCCTCAATATGGATGAGGGTGTGGTGGGATATGTGGCGACCCACAAAAAGCCGCTGATTTTAAAAGACGTGCTAAAGGAAGCGCGCTTTAAAGAAAAGAAAATGGCGCAAAAGCTCGGTCTGGTATCCATGGTCAGCGTTCCCCTCGAGGTGAAGGATCATGAGGTGATCGGTGTATTGAATTGCTTTACGGCGGAAGAACATGCCTTTTCAAAAACCGAAGTCAATTTAATTACCGCCGTGGCCAATCAGGCGGCCGTTGCCATACTCAATACGGAATTAATGGTTAAAACAAAGGTGATTCAGGAAGAGCTTGAAACCCGCAAAATGGTCGAGCGGGCCAAAGAAGTTCTTATGAAACGTCATAATAAAAGCGGCCAAGAGGCCTATCGCTGGATTCAAAAACGGAGTATGGACATGCGTAAAACGATTCGATTTGTGGCCGAGGCGATTCTGTTTTCAGAAGAATTGGAGCCTTAGCTGTCCATCCATAAATGGTCTTTTTGCCGAAGAACTTTGTTCTTCATAGTTAGCGTTGTACGGCGTTCGTTGTGGGCCTCTGCATGATATTATCATATTTTACCAAATACCAACCCACTATCATCTACTTCTTCAATCGTTACTTTAATAAAATTGTTTTTTAAAGCAGCATCTCCTTCGATCAAGACAGGGATATAATTGCCGCTCATGCCTTTAAGATGTTTGGCTTTAGGACCTTTTTGTCCTTCGATCAGAACCTCCACCTTTGTACCGATAAATTTGCGATAAAAGGCATTTTTTTTAAGGTGTCCGATCCGAATTATTTTTCGGCTACGGGCCTTTTTGACGTCGGAGGCGATCTGTCCGGAATAACGGCTGGCTGGGGTTTGTTTGCGAGGTGAGAAGGGGAAAACGTGCAGATAGGTTAGCGGGAGATCTTCAATCAGTCGCAACGTGTTTTCAAACGCAGTCTCACTCTCACCCGGGAATCCGATCAGCACGTCAACCCCGATCGCGGCGTCGGGGATTTTGCGATGAATCGCTTCAACCCGCTCCCGGAAGAGAGCCGTGGAATAGGGGCGTTGCATCCGCTGCAAGATTGAGTCATCTCCGCTTTGAAGAGGTAGATGGAAATGACGGCAAAATTCAGTTGTCCGGGGAGCGCTTTGAGCAACCAGATCGATGATTTCATCGGTAAGCTCGTTGGGTTCGATGGAACTGAGACGAACACGTTTGATAAGATTAACATCTCGAATTTGTTTGAGAAGTTCTGCAAGATTCGAAGCCGGAAGTAAATCCGGTCCGTATACGCCCAGATGAACACCCGAAAGTATCAATTCTCGAAATCCGGCGTGTTTAAAGCAGTCGATATTGCCCAGCACTCTTTTTAACGGCATACTCCTGCTTCTTCCTCTGGCATAAGGAACAACACAATACGTGCAGAAAGTATTGCAGCCATCTTGAATCTTTAATACCGGACGGGTTCGATTTCCACCGGCCGGTGTATCAGGACATCTCCATTCGGATTCCTCCCGAGCCGGTTTCGGCTCTGAAGCGGTTGATGCAGAGGCGATGCCGTGCGGAATGGTCAGCTTATGGGGGTTGCCGATAATTTCGTTTACACCGTCTATCTGCCTGAATTGCTCCGGTTCGGTTTGGGCATGACAGCCGGTGACGATAATGTGCGCCTGCGGATTTGATCGAACCGCCTGCCGCACAGCCTGGCGGGATTGCATGGATGCTTTTTGGGTAACCGTGCAGGTATTGATTATGCAGAAATCGCTTTGGGCCGGGGAGGTGTCGGTCTCACCGTGCGCTTCCTGCAAACCCGCGCTTTTCAGCAGCTGAGCAATCGTGGCCGATTCGCACTGATTGACCTTGCATCCCAGGGTGGTGATAACGAACTTTTTCATTTAAAAAAAAGCATTCGATACGGGGCGAACCGTCATTGCTCGGGTAGGACAGGCCGATACGCAAATCTCGCAGATACTGCATTTCTTTTGAAAAAAATCAACGCTCATTTCAGGCCGTTTGATTGACAGGGCGCCGGTGGGACAAACGGCGATGCATGCGCCGCAGTGGGTGCATCTATTATTGATCCGTTTCACCTCCTGGGAGGCATTCTGAACCTTGACCCCTTGCTGCTTGAGATAGGCGACACCGTCCGAGAAATTTTTACGTGAACCCGAAAGATCCATAACCATAACACCTTCTTTATGGGGAAGTATGGTCGCATTGAGGATGTTAAAGATCAGATCATAGTCTCGGGCAAGGTTGCACACGATCGGTTTTTGAACCGCCGTTTTAGGAAAACGAAGCAGTAGTATTTTGGAATACATTTAAGACCTCCAAAAAAGACTTTATTTTTTATCATAAAAAAGTTAATCTAATCCTTAATTGCGCATCATGTCAACCGTAAGCATGACGATGAAGCAAGGCTCCGTCATTTAGCCAAGAAATTTACTGATTTTACAAAAATTACCTACTTAATGGGAATCATGAAAATACCAAGCACCAATAACCAAATCTCAAACAAATCCCAATGACCCAAATTCAAAATTCCAAACAGATGAATCGCCCACAGTTATGTCCAACGGCACCATCACTGGCTGACTTGGCTCTGCGAAGCGATGCGATACAACTATGGTGAATGTTTTGGTCATTGAATATTGTAATTTGAAATTTATTTGTAATTTGGTGCTTGAGATTTGGGATTTTAATATCTTCTAAAACCTTCTGATGCAACTGGTTTAGAATTTACTTAGACGTTACACTGAACACTGAGGGTGATTCCATCTCAGCATCGATCGTGGGTGCTAATCAGGACGGTCGTATGAATCCTTTTGCCTACCGAACAACCAGCCTGGCCATCAAAGCGCTTACGGCTTTTTCAAAAACAAAAACCGTTATTGACGGTCAGGAAAACATTCCCAAAGGCGCGATTATCTTTGTCATCAATCACTTTACCCGCATTGAAACACTGTTTCTACCGTATCATTTGTTTCAATTGACCGGCAAACCGGTCTGGGCGCTGGCCGATTATAACCTCTTCAAAGGTGCATTAGGCGTATTTATCGAGCAACTCGGGGCGGTTTCGACCCGAAACCCCGACCGCGACCGCCTGATTGTAAAATCGCTCTTAACCGGTGAGTCGCCATGGATTATCTTTCCTGAGGGCCGGATGGTAAAGAGTAAAAAAATATTTGAAAAGGGCCGTTTTATGGTCGCATCTCCCGACGGGAAACACCCTCCGCATACCGGAGCGGCGACTTTGGCGCTGAGAACGGAATTCTATCGTCAGCGACTGCGGCGAATGTCGGTTGAGAAACCTGATGAAGCCAAACGTCTGATGGCGCTTTTCCAGATCGAAACTCTTGACGCGGTACTGGACAAAAGTACTTATATCGTTCCCGTCAATATCACTTATTATCCTTTAAGAGCACATGCAAACGCGATTACCCGACTGGCGCAACGCTATATTGATGATATTCCGCCGAGTATGATGGAAGAGCTGATGACCGAGGGAACCATGCTTTTGAAGGGGGTCGACATTAACATCCGTTTCGGAAAGCCGATTCGAGTACTCGAATGTTTGCAATGTGCCGAGATTGATAAAGACATATCCTCCCGGCAAAAGATTAATTTTGATGATCAAATTCCATCGGTTCCAACGATGAGGAAAGAGGCTCAGGGCCTGATGCAGCGCTATATGTCTGCTATTTACAACATGACCACCGTCAACCTTGATCATCTACTGGCGGCCGTCCTCAAACGTACACCGTTCACTGTAATCGATTCTTATGATTTGCGTCGAAAGGTCTTTTGGGTTGCGACGGTCAGCCTCCAAAATGCACAAACGCATATCCACCGAAACCTCAAGTCCGATCAGATGCATCTTCTCACCGATGATTGCTTTCGACATTACCGTGATTTTATCAGCATTGCGCTTGAAACGGAGGTTTTAACCCAGAACGGAAATCTTTTTCGTAAGAATAGGTCTAAGTTTGATTCGGCATTTGATTTTCACCGGGTCCGGATCGATAATCCCATCGCGGTCATGGCCAATGAGGTGGAACCTCTGTCTATTCTACAACGTTCCATTCGGAGGACTGCGCTTACACCCCGGTTTTGGTTAAAGAGAAAAATTGTTAAATATTTTATGGAGAAGATCCTGCGAGAGTTTTATAGCGATTATAAGGAATTTTACCGAAAAGAGGAATCTAAATCCAAAGATGTCGGCCGGCCTTTTTTACTAAAGGGAAGATCAAGAAAAGTCGGAGTGATTTTGGTCCATGGTTATATGGCGGCTCCCCTTGAGGTAAAGGAACTGGCGCTTTATCTCGCTCAAAAGGGCTATTGGGTCTTCGCCCCCCGCCTGAGAGGCCACGGAACTACTCCCGATGATTTGGCTATCAGAACCTATAAAGACTGGCAACGATCCGTCGATGACGGGTGTGCCGTTATTCGTAATATATGCAAACAAGTTGTGGTAGGCGGATTCTCAACCGGTGCCGGACTGGCTCTCGATCTGGCATTGCGGGTTGATGACTTAAAAGGAGTGTTTGCAGTTGCGCCGCCTCTAAGGCTCCAAGACCTGGCCGCCAGACTGGTGCCCGCGGTTGACGCATGGAATCGGTTGATGAAAACCATTCATTTAGATGAGGCTCAAAAAGAATTTGTAGACAACAATCCCGAAAATCCTGATATCAACTACTTTCGTAATCCTATATCAGGCGTTCGAGAGATTGAACGACTGATGGAGTCGCTTGAGCCACGCCTAACGGATTTGAAACTGCCCGTGCTTGTTGCGCAAGCGAATCGTGATCCGGTAGTCAACCCGAAAGGCTCTAAGAGGATTTTTGAGTTGCTGGGGTCGGACGAAAAGCAATATATACTCTTCAATTTTAAACGTCACGGAATCCTGCGAGGTGATGGGGCTGGGAAGGTACACAAGAAAATCAACGAATTTATCCATTCCGTTACCAATACTTAACAAATTTCGTAACCGTTCACGAGTTCAGAACCTGTGAACGCCTACCAAATTTCTTTTCCTACAAAGAGATATAGCATTCTTTTTTGATACGACTTGACAAAGTGCTTTTCTCGTTTTATTATCATCATTAAATAAGTGAAGCATGAATTCTAGTTGAAGTAAATTTAAAAAGGAGGATTTAAAAATGAAGAATTTGAAAAAAGATTTGACGGCCGTACTCAAAGGACTTGATGTGCTTTCCAAGAAAGTCGACGGTCTGGTTGCGACACTATCACAAACGGAAAAGAAGCCTCAAGTCAAAAAAAGCAAAGCCGCTCCAAAGCAAGTTGCTAAAAAAGCGGCCCCGAAGGTAGTTGTAAAAAAGAAAAAAAGCCCCCAAACCGATTCCGACAAGGTCTTTCAAGTCATTAAGCGTTACAAAAAAGGAGCCGATGTTCCCAAAATAAAAGCCAGGACAGGCTTTAATGATAAGAAAATAAGTAATATCATCCATAGAGCTTTTAAAAGAGGTATGATCAAGCGCTTGGGCCGAGGACTCTATACGGTTGCGTAAATGCTGTTCAATATAACCCAAGATCTCTTAAAACTTCGTTGATGCCGAGGCGTTGAACTTTAAGTCTCAAAAATTCTGATATCGTAGGGGGGTAGGCTTTCACTTTGGGGTACATATTGACCTCGCGAGGCGTACTCCCCCCCTTGCGATTGTTGCACGGTTTGCAACAGGCGACACAATTCTCAAAGTTGGTTTTCCCTCCTCTGGATTTCGGAACGATGTGGTCGAGTGTTAATTTTGCCCGATCCGATCCGCAGTAGGCGCATCTAAATCCATCGCGCACAAGAACATTTTTTTTGCTAAAAGGCACCTTGCTTCGATATAAGGTTCGAATAAGCTTGATCAGCTTCATTACCGCCGGGACCTTCATTTCCAGGCCCTCACCGCTTTTGACGATTCTTGCGGAGTATTTTAGTACCTGAACCTTGCCTTTTATCATCAAACATAGCGCTCGTTTCCATTCCACTATATTAAGAAAGCTGTGATCGGCATTAAGCAAAATGCACTGAGTCATTTTGGCTCCCGTGTAAAATAATCTTAACAATCATTGCGAAACGTTTAGAAAGCCCATTGCCGGGCTGTGGCCCGATACCGCAAATGCATTCTCCCTGGCAGAAGAAATCCTGTTTTTACCCCAACGTTGCAAAAGTCGAGGATACCTCAAATCCAAGGCGTCCCAAGGGTGACGCTGTAGTGTACTACCGCAAACCCTTGGTAACGAAGGATATGGGGGATGCTCGGTTTTCCCGAAGGGTAAAAAACATGACAAATTCCGTACTGTTTTAGGATGTCACCATTGGTCGATTCCGGAAACTTGGACCAAATATCTCAAATCCTATGCTATTATTGGCATAATACCTCTTTGTCATGTTTTTTATGAAACTAAGGGGTTGATCTGGCCGGACCATACACGACAGAACCCCGGAAGTCAATACGATTTGAGTAGTACCCCAATTGAGCGAAAAAAGGCTCAGGTGGGGGATTAAACGAATAACATCTAATCGAGTTTTAACTCAAGGGTACAATTTAGTACCTATTTGCTCAAATTACATCATGTTTGCGCAGGATTTGTACTACAGACCCATAAGAATGATAGAGCAAAGCGATACCTCAAATCATCAATCAACAATCATCAATCAACAATCTGGTTCCGGCTTTGCCGGGTTAGGATTTGTCTTTGATAAGCATCGTGGATGGGTCGAGAAAAAGCTGGCGGTTATCTTTTTGTGCGGGTGTGCCCTTTATGACTTTGACAAAGATTTCATCACTTTGAGGCTGGAGTTGGATAATCATGCTAAATAATTCAGCCAGTTGCTTGAGCGAGGAAGGGCTTTCTTCGGCATCGGCCGGCGGCGTGCGGTGAGTGCGTATCGTGAACCAGATCGGTGAAGCGTATTTTTGCGACAAAGAACGCAGATTTAGAAGTTCTTCCTGTGGCGCGTGATCAAAAGGAAACCCGTCAATAATAATCAATCGGGGGGAGAAAATATTCTGCTCTTTGAGATCGGTAAGTCTTTCTTCAAGGATTGCTACACGGAAACCTTCGGTATTGAAGGTCATAATGAATCGGTGAGGGATAATGGTGTCCCACAGCTGCTGCATCTGCTCTACGTTATACTGCGGTGCGAGATGCTGAAAAACCTCTTGATACCATAAGCTAACCTTGCTGATCGGTTCGTTTAAACTGATATGCAGAACGCTGTGATTTTGAAGAAGACTGTGTAGGGAAAGCTGAACGATAAATGCTGTTTTGCCTACGCCGGCACGGGCCGAAATGGCACCGAACTCTCCCGGATGTAGAAGCGCTTTGGACTTATCGCCTAAAAAGCTCAAAGGGTTGCGCAGAATGAGATCTTTTTTCAACATGGCAAAACTCCTGTCCTTGAGATTAATAATGTTGGCCCGGGTTTCTATATTAGGCCACACTTTGCTTACCTTCAGCGGTTTGCTTGACAATTTCGGCAATAATATTTACCGGAACCCGTTTATAAGATAAAAACTCCATCGTAAATTGCGCTTTGCCCTTGGTGAGAGACCTCAAAACCGTGGCGTATCCGAACATCTCGCCCAACGGAATGTTCGCTTCAATGGCGCAAAGATAGCCTTCGTCCTGTGAACCGACAATTATGCCGCGGCGCTGATTTAAAGAACCCATAACCGCGCCTTGAAATTCGGGCGGTGTTTCCACGACCACTTTCATAACCGGCTCTAAAATGACCGCTTTGGCCTTGGCGTAAGCTTCCAGGAATGCGCCTCTGGCGGCCGCCTGGAACGCCATTTCCGAAGAGTCAACCGCATGCGAGGCCCCGTCGTTAATAACGATCTTGATCCCGGTGACCGGAAATTCTAATTTGGGACCTTTGGGGAGCAATTGTCTGAAACCCTTCTCACAGGCCGGGATAAATTGGGTCGGTATGGCACCTCCCTTAATTTTGTTTTCAAAAACAAATTCCTGGTCTGCAATCGGTTCCATGTAACCGGCCACACGGCCATATTGGCCTGCCCCACCAGTTTGTTTCTTATGCGTATAATTGAATTGGGCTTTTTGGGTGATGGTTTCGCGATAGGCAACACGGGGAATCCCGGTGGAAACCGCAGCCTGATATTCGCGGCGAATGCGTTCAATATAAATTTCAAGGTGCAATTCGCCCATACCGGAAATGATCGTTTCGCCGGTTTCTTGATTGACATATACCTTGAAGGTGGGATCTTCTTTGCTAAAACGATTGAGGGCTTTTGACATACTGATTTCAGACTTGTAATCCTCAGGAGAAATAGCCAGAGATATTACCGGCTCGGGAACGTACATGGAGGTCATGGCCAGACGGGTGCCCCGGGATACCAGGGTGTCGCCCGAGGTGCTGTCAATGCCGAAGAGTGCGCCGATGTATCCGGCGGCGATTTCGGCGATATCCTCCATTTGATCGGCATGCATCCGAACGACGCGGCCCACCTTGATTTTTTTCCCGGTACGAAGGTTGATGATCGTATCGCCTTTGCGGATACGCCCTTGGTAAACGCGTATGTAAGTCAGCTGGCCATAGGGCCGGTCTTCAACTTTGAAGGCTAAGGCCACGGGCGCTTTTTGGGAATCCGTTTGAAGGATTACAGGGGTTTCTTCGTTTTGGGGATCAAAGGCCTGATTTTCAACATCCAGCGGGCAGGGCAGCAGATGGACGACAGCATCAAGAAGCGGCTGCACGCCTTTGTTTTTATACGCTGCCCCCATGTAGACCGGTGTAAGCCGGCGGGCAAGTGTCCCCTGGCGTACGGCTGACAAAAGCAACTCGGGCGCGATTTCTTCTTCCTCAAGCGCGGCTTCGGTAAGTTCATCGGAGAACATGGCCGCGGCATCGATCAGTTCCTCGCGTT
>SDBT01016871.1_pt1 | contig 11547 bp, 14 predicted proteins | sample 2277101 | NCBI WGS metagenome assembly SDBT01 (sample SAMN10404973, study PRJNA504765) | marine sediment metagenome | isolation source: marine sediment core GS10_PC15, 103 cmbsf | place: Arctic Ocean: Southern Knipovich Ridge | collected 2010
GCACTAGACAGGCTTATGGATTGGGCGAATAGAACAGGAAATAATAGAATTATTCGAGTTATTAGGGGTGCTATTGATGGCAATGAGGTACTAAATTTGAATCATATCAACCTAACTGAACTTCCACCAGAGATTGGACAACTTACACACTTGACACGTCTGGATTTGAGTGATAACCAACTGGCTGATCTTCCAGCTGAGATTGGACAGCTGACACACTTGCAAAGGCTGTATTTGGATAGTAACCAATTGACTGAGCTTCCAGCATGGATTGGTCAGCTCACAGAATTACAACTTTTACAGTTAAATAATAACCAACTGGAATATCTTCCAGCTGAGATTGGACAGCTTGCAGACTTGACACGTCTGTTTTTGTCCCATAACCCGCTGATTGAGCTTCCACCTGAGATTGGAAAACTCCCATTATTGGGACTTCTGGACTTATTTGGTAATGAGTTACCAGAGGATGCTCCTAAAACGATAAGGGAACTACGACAGCAGTGGAGAGAGATGCCGCATACAAAGGCAGCTAGAACGCGGGGGACAATGATTTTAGGCGTCCTGAAGGAAAAGGAAGAAGCAAAATCTCCAGAGGAGCATGAACAAAGAAGGACGATAGGATGGAGAGAAACTATTGTAAGCGGTGAAGAGGTGGTACCATCTGAAGAACCTGAGTCACGTAAAGGTTTAGGAGATATAGAATGGGTCAAGCTTCCAGATAGGGACCATGTGAAACTTTGTTTAAATAGAATCATGAAAGAATTTGATGTTTGGGATGTTGAAGATCTAGAAGAGTTGTTGGAAGATAAAGATCTTACTCGGGATCAGGAGGAAAATTTGAGATCATGTTTGAATCTATTACAAAATAAAGCTACGCGACGGGATCGCGCTCGCATACGTAGATACCAAAGAGATGTAGATGAAAAAACCGCACAAGAACGGCGGAGACAACTAGAATAGTTTATGTTGTTTTATGCGGGGTTCCGCCCCCGCAAGCGACGGAGGCCTGTCGGCCGAGGAGCAGTGAGCCGTCAGGCGAACGTCCAAAGGCCAAAGCAATATAAACTAAAAGGCTGCGTCTAGCTCCCGCTCGAATACTGTTTGGTGTGATTCGTCTAATGTAGAAAAGGATACTGCCTGAAACGCTCCTTCATACTTTCCAGTTAGGAACTCAATGAACATGCTGGCCACCACCTCAATGTCGCCGCCAAATACACCACACCCCCAGCTCCCGAGAATTAACACATCAACCTTGTGCCAAACCGCCATTGCTAGCAATTGATCCATACGTTCTCGCATCACAGTGGTAATAGTGTTCTTGTCGACGCCTTTTTTTCTAGCAACACCAGCATTTACAGCTGGAACTGTCAAAAAGGTTACGTTATACGGCTGGGGTAGGTACTCGCCATTGTCATCACGAAACACTGGGGTGTCGGGACTGCAGATCATATAATGTTGGTATAAACAACGATTGGGATCATCAGCATTTGCAGAGTACATTGGCGAGTCCTTGATACATACATACATAGCGCTGGCAATAGCCAGCGATTCCTCTTGAGCCATACTACCGTTTAGAAAACCACCACCCGGGTTCTTGGCACTGGCAAAGTTTAGCACTCCAACGCACAACCCTTTGTATTCACCGTGCAGTCGCTGACAAGCAGCTAAAGTTGTCTCTAGCTCCACTTCAAACTGGGTATCGTGTTCGGTTCCAATCTTTATAGAAGCAGCATTATCCATAGACTCCTCTGGAGAATACGTTACTGTTTGTCTGATTGCATTGGCGACATCCGCCGTTAGATCGACTACAGTCCCATGAGCACTGTAGTGACCATCACCTTCAAGCATCTGCATGGTCTGTTCCGCCAGACGTTTGTTTTGAGCCCGGTTCCGCCGCCCACCACTACGATTTTCTGCTGGTTGAGTACGTGGAGTACTACGGTCTTTCATAGTACGAGGGTTATGGGATTTGAAACGGTTCTTTTGCTTGGCATATCGATCTTTACGCCGGGTATCCATAGTGTAATTGACAAATGTAAATCAGTTTTTACGATCAGTTTTTGTCAATTAAAGTTAACAGTAGCAAGTGTCGTTCGGTTTTGGTTTACGTTTGGACGTCGGAAAAGCCCAATAGTGTAATTCATTAGACCACTTGCTATCAGTCAGTGGTTGTTCGAGATAAGAGTACTGTGCAAGCTCGCAAATCTCTTTGTAGGCCGCGTACTTGTGAACCACGATTTGATAAAATTCGGGGTTGGAAAACAAGTACCATTTATTATTGCTCACGACTTCAAAGAGGGCTTGGACGATACTTATCTTGGCATTCCTCTTTCGGGATAGCCTAGATAGATTCATCAGTTTCCATACACATATTTGGAGATCTGCTGGATCGTGATACTTGCAAATCTGCGGATAGTGTTGCCAACAGAAACCAGTATTAACCTTTCGTTTACACTCTTTACCATATCGATTATTCATACAATTTTGTTTGGATCTAGTTAGGATTAATACTATGTGTTTCTTGAAGGGTTGGTCCATGACGGTTATCTTTATGTCAAGATTTTCTATTAATTTTCGATTGATGCATCTATTAACAATTGTAAAAACGAGTTAAAAGTGTTCATCTTGATCTGACCCTCTTTATACAAGATCTCATCAATAGTAGCCTCTTTTACAGTAACTTCTTTGGTCTGTTCTACAATCTCCCCTGATGGAGTAGTAGTCTCCCACTTAATTTCAAGCTTTTCTCCAGTTTTGTGACTACTCATTGACCAATAGCGCCACAAATGCACTACTTGCTCAGCTTTGGGCATATTGATGTGGGATTTATAGCGCACCACCCGACCAATAGCTTGCTGGATTTTGTTTTCGCGGGGATCAGACTCTAGGATGTGAACATGACCAGTTTCTAGCAACGTAATACCCTCAGCACCAGCATCGGTAACAAAAAGAACCTTTATTTGGTCGCCATACCGGTTCTTGACACTATTAAACTCATTAAGCAGCTTGCGGCGTCCGATATCAGAAAGATCACCACTAAAGGTCTCAGTACGCAAACCACACATCTCAAGGATTGCCTTCATGATGTTTACGCCCGAATGTTCTTTAAAAAAGGTAAATACCATGTGTTTACTGTGGAAATTGTCAAGGATATTATTGAATAATGCTGCCATCTTTGTAGAATAGGACTTTAGTAGCTGTCCGTCAGCAAAATACTTTTTCTTTACCCATCCATCTGGATAGACCGCATCCTTAGGTCGTTCTGGATATTTGTCGTAAACCAGCTCTGGGTAATAAAAGTTGGATGGCTGACGGGACATGATCCGTTTCTTGGACATTACATACATTTGCTTTAACCATTCATACTTTTTAGGGTCCTTATACTTTAGTTTGGGATCTGGCATCCCAAACCCAAGAAATGTTTCTTCCGTATTATATGCTGCCCAATACTTATTTTCTTGATCTGGGGTCATCTCAACCTTTATCACTGGTTCCTCAACTAATTGAGGATATAACCCACCTCCCAATCCTGGAAAGTAGCTGATTATACCTTGCAAGGCCTTGTTAAATGCTGATGGGTTCTTGGGGGTCAATACACCATCATTAGAAATATTGAAGAGGTTCATAAACTTTTCGGGAACCAAGTTACCACCCACAATGATTGGAGGAAAGGCTCCTGGTTTAAGAAGGTTCCCTAATAATGGCCATTCGTAGATATTGTTATAGATCGGGGTCCCCGACAATGTTAGAATCTTGCAGTTGGAGGTCATCAATTTTGCATAGATAGCAGTCACATTCTTAGCTTGGTTCTTTACGCCATTGATTAGGTTATGAACCTCATCGATGATTACCAAGGAATTGTCGAACGTTTTAGGGAGATATGCAGCCACATTGTAATTGTAAGTTACAAAGGTGTAGTGATCAGTAAGCCACTTAGCCTTCGCACCGCAGACACCACAGTATTCTTTGATCCAGCCCTGTCGCAACGCCCCCGGAGCCATTACGTATACAGTGTCAATGTTCTTGAGCTTCAGTAGCGCATCTCCAATGATGATACTGCTACAAGACTTACCGGATCCCAACCGATGGTATAACAGTAAACCCTTGTATGGTGTTTCAAGAAAGTAATTTTTAACAAATGTTTGATGGACTTGGGGAGTAAATGGTCCATGTTTTTCAGTACATTTAAAGTTTGAATATACTCCTTGTGGCATTATTATCTTTACCCAATATAATGTCAAATTGTTCAGGCGTAGCAGTTTACAAAGTTGGCGACACTATCAGTATGGCCAGCACCGATAGTGCACAAATCTACAACAAAACCGACAGTGACCTTACAATAGGAGTTTTTATATCCGGCAGTTCGTCGGTTAGTGATCTTGATATAGATCAACTCGTCAAGTGCGGAATGGGAACAAAGATTACAGTAGCTGCCAATGGTGTAGCCACTGGAGCCGGTATTAGCAATATATCTCCCAGCGAAGATGGAGCTTGTTCCTCAGTGGTATCAGACATTTTTGGCAAACTGCTTAGTTGTACCACACAAGCTCAACAGTGTGACCTGTATCTGTTCGTTACAAACTTGATAAACGGCAGGGTTGATGCTTATCTATTGTTCAAGGTAGCTATTCCACCATCAGGTCTGGTTAGTATGGAGAGTGAAGACAGTCCACTAGGAGACGCTAGTTTAAGTCTGGTAGATTCAGCAAAAGGCCAAATTAACTTGTCAATTGACAAAAGTGACAACTTTTACGCTTGTGGCGCTAAATCTTCTAATTCTGTACTGTTTTTGGGTTTGGGGATTGGAGGTCTACTGTTGTTGATTTTGGTCATTATCATTATCATGATGATAGCTAAATCAGGAAAGAAAAAAAGTCTTGAGCAATATTAATGGATAACACCAATCTACTAATTATTGTTGCAGTCATTATAGTAGCTCTTTTATGCTTTTCTAACCGTCAGGAAGGTTTTCGTTGCAAGGACTATCGTCCTGGTGACATCAGTCACTGTCCGCGAGCTTGTAACCCCTTTCAATATCCAGATATGTACTCTACCCCGCCCTGTACAGATCCTCTTAATTGGGGTTTTACTTACTCTACGGGACGTTGTCCACATGTCTATCAGCCAGAGCCCCGTCGCTTACCTTCACCAGCAAAAGAGTCCTTTGGTGAAGATATGCCACCGTATACCCACGGCGGCGGTGCTAGTTATGATGACCCCAAACACACTGAGAGTAGTAGCTATGGTTACAACTATTCCTAAGTTTAATGTTGCTAGATAGCAATGACTGGCCAAATGTACATTGCCGCGATTAACAATGACACACTGTTAGGAAAATTAATAGATGAATATGCTGAACAACGTTATGCTCAAGGTTTTTACGCTGGTGTGGTCTGCGGAGTAATACTCACAGGCACTGTTTGTGCGTTGATTAGGTTATAAAGGACCTTCGGTCCCTTAAACCCTCGGGCCTCTGGCAGATCATAAAGGACCACGGAGGATGCGCTGCACTTTGGACGCTCGCCTCCGGCTCGCTAAAGTTCCCAAACCGCCGCAGGCAATAAGCCTGCTAGGTTCGAAAGGAGCGCAGCTCCTTTCAGCGCAGTCCTTTTTGATCTACTTTTGTTAAAGTAGGGCAGATCATTGCAGAGCATGCGGAGAGTTTAAGAGACAGCATGTCTCTTAGCATGTCTCTTATAGTTTGGTTTCATTACCACAACTCTTACAGACCAGCTTTTTGGAGCGCATCACGGTCTCTGGGTTCCCGCATGCCCCACATAATACATAAGCTTTGATATACGCATGTACAGATTCTTGTATGGTCTGGGTTTTGACCTCTCCGTGCATAGACCAACAACCTTTGTTGAGTCGAACTGGTCGACCAAGTTCTTTGCTTAGAAACTTTGCGATATGTCCTGCATCTCGGCGCAGGCTATCGCAGATTGTGCTGGTATTATCAACAATTGTAGTACCACCGCTTTTACGCTGCAAGGTAGTAGATACCGGTGGCATCTTGTAGCGATAAAAGGGATCATCGTTAGTACCTCCAATATTAAGACTCTTCGCTGTTGACATAACTATTAATTTTGGCGCGCCGGACACACCACCAAATCAGTTTTGCTGTTTAGAATGTTGGTGTTGGAATTAGCCCAACGTCAACATTAAAATGTTGTCAATTATTGGTCCGTGGTAACCTTTGACGACTGCAAGACCCACTCCCCTTTCCAGGTCAGCAGACCATCCTTGGTAAGAACCTGAGGACGAATGGTGGTCACGCCACCTTTCTTTTTGTAATGTTGTTCCCACACACTCTCAGGGCAGCTCATGTCACTACGCATTTTGTACCGAGTTCCGTCAGGATGAATTAGTACTACACCCTCGAAACATTCCTTGCATACCATCTCCTGGAACTCTTGGAGTGTTGTAAACTCTAGAGTTGGAACAAATGGTTCCAGGTGCGGGATCAGCGCGTGCTCATAAGGGACGCCGTCCATGTTCTTTTGATGTTTGGTCCCCACCCACTCACAGGTGATCCACTCCGGTGCATCGATGCCAGTAGGGTCGGGCAGCAGCTCCATCTTGACTGCAAGATCAATTGTTGCATACGTATCAGGCCCCGGTGCACTCTTGCGCGTTCCCTTTCCAGTAGTCCAGTCCCGATCGACCCGAAGCCAGCAATAGTTGTGCTCCTTACCACCCTGATCATATTGAGCAGACTGTCTGCCTGCTGGCAGTGGAAGGGTAGCTGCAGCACCCTTGTAATTGTCTTGGCGACGGTAGAAAACCCATTGACCATCTTCACGATGCAATGCCGAACATTCTCCGTCGACTTTCAGTTGCTTAATACCGTGCTGTAGAGCTGCAGCTGCAGATCGACTAGTAAAGTTACACGTGTATACCAAACTGCCCTGACGTTCGCCAGGAACCGTGGTATGAATGTGATACAGCTTGCCTCCGTTAAACGTCATCGTGTGGCTGCTTGTGTAGAGTACCACCACACAGCAAATCAATTTTCTCTAACTGAATAGACATCTAGTGTCCCCGAAGGGTCGTTAGATGTAATAGTTTATTCTTCTATAAGAAGAGTATAGAGCCCAGCTTCGCCATGGTCCATGGCATACTTGACTACAGCTTCTGGTTGACAAAGAGCTTCCGCAACAAGATTTTTTGGCAAGTCGCATAGTTTAGTATGGATAATGTCATCTTTGACGCGCACTTCATGAATGTACTTTGTCAATTCTGACATTGTCTCTTCTTCTGGGTTATAAACTCCGCCAAGCTCTTCTGACCTAGAATGCTCCTCTGCTGAGAGAAACACAAAGCCTTCAGTCATGTCGCCATTTGTGGCGTAAATAGGTGCTTCGCCCAGATCCGATTCGACGTCCTCCAAAAGTTGAAGGAATTCTTGGCAGACTGGGACTGCAAATCCTGAAAAAGTAAGCGCTACAGTTCCAAGAGACATTGTGTTTGAAGAGTAGTTCTGATTTTGGTCTGATCTGCGCTCTGTAGAATCAATTTTACTGGGACTTCTTGCGAAGCCGTAGGCTATTTCTTTCACTCAAAGTCTTGCGGGAGGTCGTAGTAGGGTTGTCTGTCAATAAAGCGAGGCATAATGAACAGTATTACTACCAATATTGCAACAAAAATCATTGCGCAAGTCCTACTACCAGCTAACATCCCAATCGTTGAAAACATTAAAATGATCCCATTTGTATGGGCAACGTATTGCATAAGTTTTAAAGCCATCTAGGCGTTGATTTATAAAGCACAATGGCATTATAAATCAGTTTTGTGCGGGGTTCTCGTGAAACGCACCATTTAAGCTACCAACAAATCGTTATAGAAGCTGGATCGTCTAATACATCAATATTCCATGATTCATAATCAAATGTGATAGTCATATCTTTAAAATCATCATTTTCAAGTATAACTTGCGTTAATAAATTGGGATGAAAATATGAAACTGGAGTGTTACGTCTTGACAAATTTATTTTTGTTACTAATCTACCTTGTTCGGCACTTTTTTTACAACTGGCGCATATACGTTCTTTTAAACTACAATGTTTTGATGAGAAATGTAAACAACAAATTGTATAACGGTTGGATGTTTTACCTAGTTCATGTTGTCGAATGTAATCTATACGTTTTCCATCTAATTGCTCTTGTATACTTTTTTTAATTTCCGACCTAGACATTATATAATGTCTTTAATTTTTTAGGTGGAAATTTTAATTTATGATTCTTGTTGAAGCGATGCTTACTTTCGAGAATATGTAATCGTACCTAAAAATAAATAGTATGTAAGGTTATTTAAGGGATACTTTTATAAATTTTATAAAAATAATAAATAAAAAATATTAAAACTAGGGTGTATATAAAAGTATCTATTATATTCGGTAATCCTAGATTATACAATATCGAATCAATTGATCGAAATGGTCGTAAAATATATGGAACATGCTGTGGTATAACAGTATTTGCGTTAGTCATAATATCTGCAACTCTTCTACCGCTTTCAACGGCGGCTTCCATACTATACAAATCAGCATTTGTTTTCGTATGTGCACCAGCCAAATATAGATTTGGTATAGATGTCCTAGCTGTTGGCAAATATTTCTGATTACGTGTATTATTTACCCATTTTGGTTGGTTTGAGTCTCTAGTGCATTTGCGAGGAGTGTTGGAAAATTCCCAAGTGTGCCAAACTTCAATTCGCACTATTGGAAATGACTTTAAATGACGCCCATTATTCTTATCCATAATTAGTTTATCAAGTCCTTTACATCGATATATTTGATATTTTATTTCATTTATAAACTGATCTTTTGTTAATTTTGTGATTGGCAAACCATACAATTTTCCAGGAATGGAGTCTATAGTTGCTGTACCACTCCATAATGATCTTACATTATCTCCTAGATAAACTTCCTTATTCCATATTTCATCTTGTGAAAATAGTGTAATATCAAATTCGGAATCCACTAATATCATTGCGGTTTCATTGGATGGATTGTCTGTATGTCTAAAATTAATTTTCTCAGCGAAAGCAATTCGAAATGATATTTGGATATGAGGATAGTCTGCGACTAATGGCTTGAACTTTTGCAATTGTTTATCTGTTGCCAAAAGCTCTGGTGATTTTTCTAAAATATCTCTTGTTATATATGGATTGACCGCCAATACATATGTATCTGCAATCATTTTTTTAGATATTCCTTGTGAATTTACGATAGCATAATCAATTGTGTTTGAATTGAAATGTAATTGAGTAAGACTTGTATTAAACTCAAAATGAACACCCTTTGATTCGAGGAATCTTACCCATGGATCAAACCAAGATTCATTACTAGGTCGTCTTAAAAGCGACCAACCAGTGAAACCTTTTTGAGTGAAAGGTGGCTTTGGAATATCATGATAATAATAACCATTTGGACCAGGAAATCCATTTCTCAAAAAGAATTCTGAAGCATGATGAAGAGATACACGCGATGCATCTGAACCGATCCATGGTCCAAATAATTGACTTAATGTATGTGCACCTTTTTTCGATAAATATTTTCCTAAATATTCTGATGCATTAATGGACGCATACACATTATTTCTTCGTTGATTAGATGATGCCCATACTCGAATAGCTAACCAACTAAATATAATTTTATCCAATAATCCTATTTTTGATGATTTACCAAATGTGTTATTATAATTCTCATCACTGTCAGATGGTAATATAAATATAACAGGATGGGATAATTCTACATCATATACAGTTTTGTCAACTGTAACTGGAATTTTTTTCATTATATCAAATGTATTATGATACCAAGGACCAAATCCACGCCAAGAATACTCTGATGGCATTTCTTGATCATTCCTAACACGTTCACTACGAGCAAGTCCACCCGGAATACTAAGACTTTCTACTACAGTCACCTTATACCCACGATCCATCAGATAATGAGCCGCAGATAATCCAGCAATACCTGCTCCAAATACAATAACTGACATCTTATTATATGATAATATTAAAAATTATATGTTTATAAGTGATATAGCGTTCTTTATTGATCCATATCTAATACGGTAGTGCGAGGCGTGTAAAGTTTTCCGCGATTTAATCCGCTAGATATTTCATAATATATTAAAATATTTTTATTTTAATGAATTTAGATAGCTACATTTAGCTAGCTGGTGTGCAACTGTTAAACCACCAACACCAGCTCCAAATATTACTACTTTTTAGAAAAAGCCATCTTAACAGAGTAATAGATAATCTACCTACACTTATAAAACTACATGTAATCTATAACATTGATATCTTCATCAAATTTTCCAACTGACCGTAGTTTTTGGTCAGGGGCACGGATATACACTTCCCAAGGATCTTTACGTAAACTGTGTGCACCAGGATCAGTACCGAGGTAACCATCTAATTGATGCTTTGGAAGAATTCCATCGAAATACTCCTTACGATCTGCACCGATACTTATATTTAAACCCTGTGCATATATGCCTTTAGAAAGTCGATCTAAACACTCACAGATCAATACCAACCTAAGTGGGCTTGTGGTTATGTATTCATATACTTGCCCCTTCTCCTTTGTATTTGCGAAAATTTGTGCATGGGCTTTTGCATAATCGTCCTGTGTTGCAGCAGTGTCACAACCTAATTTATCTAGGATGGAGGTTAATTTAGCGTCTGCTAAAGCTCGGTGGACAGCTGAAGCCGGAATAGCCCAATAATTTGAAGCAGCACTAAGCTGGGATGTAGCTTCATTCAGCCCCAAACAAAAACTAGAGACCCCTCGATACAAAGTTGTCCCAGCGGGGATAGTAATAATATTTTTGTTCAGATCGCACTCTTTTTCCAAAACGTCAACAACCTCCCTTTCCTGGAAACTTGGCCCGTGCTGGTTTGATAAGTGGTTGCCGCTCCGACCATTCTTTTTTCAATCTGCGTAATGTTATATCACCCTCGGTTTCAATATCGTCTTCATCATCCAATTGCAAATGTTCCAAAAGTTCGAGCCCTCCAATGATCGGCGGGAGTTCTTCAAGATCATCATTATATGCCAATAACAAATGTTGCAAGTTTTCTAGTTGTCCAATCTCTGGCGGGAGTTTGGTAAGTTTATTACGATTCAAACCCAGATATTTCAAGTTTGTGAGTTGTCCAATCTCAGCTGGAAGCTCAGTCAGATTGTTATTATTCAAATATAGTTTTTCCAAGTGCGTGAGTAATCCGATCTCTGGTGGAAGCTCAGTCAGTCGGTAAGCGCCGTGCCCTTGCAAATTCAGACTGCTACCGCCCTCAATAGCATCCCTAATAGTTTGAATAAGCTTATTACGTCTTGCTCCTTCTGGCTCCCAGTCAACGGGACGCACACCAGCCAGGAGTCCTTGTGTGAGCCTTTCAGCCGCATCTTCATCGAGTGGCTGAGCAGCCCCGTGCATTGTTCCTTGACGGTTGTTCTGTGCCTGGTTAATATCCAACAGCCACACTAAATCATATCGTTTTGCAGACGGGAATTGAAACTATCGCAGCCATAA
>SDBT01016872.1_pt1 | contig 11546 bp, 7 predicted proteins | sample 2277101 | NCBI WGS metagenome assembly SDBT01 (sample SAMN10404973, study PRJNA504765) | marine sediment metagenome | isolation source: marine sediment core GS10_PC15, 103 cmbsf | place: Arctic Ocean: Southern Knipovich Ridge | collected 2010
TGCACTCGAAATGCGGTCTTGGTTGATTCCTCGAATAGAGAATCCTCCTCTGGTGATTTCACCACCTAATGGAACCACGCCCTTGTCTACTAACGCTCCCAGAGAAACCAATTCGTAAGGAGGACCCCCACGCGTAGCCAGCTCAATGGCACCCGCACTTGTTCCGTGGTACAGAACACGTGGTTCTCTTTCGGGAAGATCTTTGATCTTGGCATTGACTACCGTCCACATCAAAGCTATTGTTGGGATTTCTCCTTGCTATAGACACCCTCCTATAGACATATCAAAACAGTTGTTCTCTTTTATTTCATGGGATAATGAACATGAACCAAGCTATGTTATGCTGGGAGGAGGGGGAGGAGAAGAAGAAGGAGAAAGTTTATTTTTCTAATAAACTTTCGTAATACAATTCTAATTCCTCTGGATGCACGTCTACTGTTCTCCATATCGAAATGAAATGGTCTTGTTTATTCGATAAAACACTAAAAAAAACAATGTTTGTTACATGAAATATTGTTGAGACAACATAAGTTCTTTGATGAACTCTACTCCCCACAATGGAGGTGTTATCACCACCATCTTCTTTCGATGTGATAATCACAGCCCCGCATGTATGTTTGATACAAAAGGAAATAGACCGTTCATGCGATTATGGAACAAATCGTTTTGCGGCTGGAATACGGTCCGCAGTGGAAGACATGGCGACAACAAAGTTGTTTATTACAGATATTGCAAGAATGGACTGTGATACAAACCGAGTGCGCTGTAGACGCGTATCCTTGATGAGGAGATTACTCACAAAAGAGCTAAAGAGACAACAAAGGGAGAGACAAGGAAAGTTTCTATTATTTGACATCCACTCGTTTGGCGGAGGAGGAAAAGCCTTTGGATTGAAATCTGGCCATGAACCGGATGTTGTGTTGTTGTATCTGTCGTCGAACATGGCACTTGCGGATGTATTGACAGATAGTCTTTCTTTGAATAGAGTTCGTGCAGCACCCTTGTTTGGGTCATCCGAAAATGACATAATGGTGGAAGCTTCCAATAGGGGAGGATATGCGGTGTTGATAGAATTCAGGGAAGAAACAAAGGTAACGGATGATATATTTCAAAGGACTCTGTTGGCCATACAGCAAACGGTAAAACGTATGAATGATGCAGTATTTCGCAGCCAAAAATAAGAAGGGCTTGATGTTTAATCTTGTAAACTTTTGTAATACAATTCTAATTCCTCCGGATGCATGTCCACTGTCTTCAAGTTCATTTCGAAATGCTCTCGCACAGCCTTCTCCATCTTAACAGGAGTGTCCCCCGCGGACATGGCTTGATCACAGCAAGCTTGAGCCCACAAGATGTATCCGTTTATCTGAATGGCTGTCCATCCTATGGGAGGGTCCGTCAGTAAGTCTTTGGTGTTGGATATTTTGTCTGCAATCTTAACCATTCGAGCCGCAAAGCTTTTGCTTGCCATCGTGCTGAGTTGGAGTTTCTTCCGTTCGAGTTTGGGCAAGGACTTGTCGTCGCTCACTTCAGCCACGACGTCGGCCACTTCTTTTCCAAAAAGAGTTTCTATTTCTTCGTACGTGGCGTCCGTGTCTTCGATGGTGTCGTGCAGCATCGCACTCATCAGGATAGTTGTATCCGCGATCCCGTGGACATAGAGGAAAACGGCCACTTCTTTTGGGTGCTCGATGTACGCGTTGCCCTTGGCGTTTTTTCTCTTTTGTCCTTTGTGTTTCCCCTTGGCATAAGTCAGTGCACGATATATTCGAAAATATTCAAGAGGCAACTCTCCATACATCCCAATCTCATGATCTCTGCGAATTATTTGCAAGATGTGCTCCATGTTATTCAATTGCATCGTTTCTTCGATGTCCTGCATCGCTGTAGGATTGAGAATAGAAGCAGAGATTTGCAATGCCTCTTCGATTTTCGCGTGTCTACTGTCCACCGCTTCTTCTCTGCGGATCGCTTTCATGATGTTCTTCATGTCGGCCATCTCTCTATCGTACGCTTCTTCAATGCCATGTTCCCGCATTTCTTTGACGTACTTCATCAATTCGGTGTCTTTATCCATTATTTCCTGAAGGTTGTCCATCTCTCTACCGTACGCTCCTTCTTCTTCTTCTTCTTCTTCTTCTTCTTCTTCGAGATTGCGCTTTGGAGGTCGACCAGCTACGCGCAGAGCGAGAAGCTGGTTGCGCTTTATCACGTATTGCTTATAATACTCCGTGTCCCTCGACTTTGGATTTGTCATTGCTTCTTCGAGATTGCGCTTCATCACGTGTTGCTTACGACGCAACCACTTCATCGACGCTTGATTGCTCTCCGCTTTGTAGCTCAACATATTTGCGTTTCTACGAAGCATATATACTTCGTCCCTCCACATCTTTGCATCTGTACGACTCATGTCCAAGAGGTACTTCATGTGATCAATTCGCATCGTTTCCGCGATGTTCTCCATCGCACTGTCGCGTGTCGCTTGTGAAGGAGAAATGTCCATCGTTTCTTTGCTCATCGCTTCTCTGTTGTGGCTTCTCTTCGATTTTTGATAGGCTTCCGTAATGTCTTTCATGGCATCCGCTCGCACCGATTCTATTATTTTCTCCTTGAAGTTCTTCTCATAGCGGACCCTGAGACCGGGGTTTGTACCTTTGCTCATCGCTTCTTCTTCCTTCGTGCTCAAGAGAATAGAAGCGATGGACACAACAGAAGAAATCGAGGAAGAGAAACAGGAAGTCTTTGTCAACGACTGGTTGAGCACGAAAAGTACGCTTGGAATCAAAGGAAGGTTGTTGTTCATCGAAAAGTACGAAATCCCCATGGGTGACACGGACCGACGCCAATCGGACACGGAACGATTCACTCGTGGAACAAGTCCTCCTTGGAAGCCCATAGAAATTCAACTGGTGTACGGGAGAAACCCAGACGACGGAGGAAGACAATACCGGCCTACAATGCGATTCGTGGAAGACGACGAAGCCCTACGTGCCGAAGCACGAGAATACGAGATATGTTCCCTTGCGCACCCAGATGGCAAATTACTCAACTACAGGAAAGCGGATTTCGTTTTCACGATTGACACACACGACCAATACGTAGGAGGGATACTGCATAAATACTGTGCTCGTGCCTTTGTAGTTATAACCAGCACATTCCATCGAAATAGAATGATGGAGTTCTTTGCGCAATACCTGAGTATAAAGCATCTCGTGCTTCCCAAAGAACAAGACAAACGAACGTACGAAATCACCCCTCTGGACGGAGCTGAATACCGGAGCGATGAAACCACGGAACCCGAACAAGACCCAGGGGAAGCAGCACGGTACAGAGAAATGTTGAGGCAGATGGGTGCACGAGTGACGGTCATTGCCGAGAGCGCCAAGTATTCCTAATACAAGATAGAATAAAGTAAAAAAGATTCTTTTTATCCAAACAGCACGACAATGTATCCGTCAGCTCCATCTCCCCCGTTACCCCCAATTATGCTGAATGCGGGAAAGAAAGTTCCTGCGCCACCGCCACCACCTCCTCCGCGAGATGGAGAATCCATGCCAAATTCCACAGCTGTTTGATTTACGAACGCACCGTTGCCACCGGTTCCTCCATTCCCGTCTGAAAAGATAGGGTCGGAATCCAATACTGAGTTGGAAGGTGCGGCACCTCCGCCTCCTCCGCACCCAGAAGTTATACCTCCTGTACAAATTCCTGCCAACCCACCAAGAGGGCCAAAGACAGAAGTTCCTCCGCCTCTCCCACCTTTGCTCCCTGAACCACTAAATCCATCTTGGTTTATCCCAAAACCTCCTGCACCAGTAACAGGTGCGGATGATGGACCTATGTGTCCTCCTCGCCCACCACCACCGCCTCCGTTAAATCCTTTTCCTCCTCTCCCACCCTTCCCTGGGGCGGAAAAGACTGCCGGGTCGCCGCGTCTTCCTCGCAGTCCTCCAAAACAATCAAAAATGAGAGTGCCGTTTCTTAAAATAAAACTTGGCCCTCCAGAGACTCCATGATTCGAAGAAATATTGGTGGCAATGCCGCCAGCGCCGCCGACGCCAACGAATACATTTAGTGTTTCTCCGGGATTCACGTCAATGTAACTTAAGCGTAAGTCCCCAGACGCACCTCCGCCACCTCCACCACCAGAGTTTTTCCTAATTGCAGAAAAAAAGGGAGCCCCGCCAGATCCTCCCCCACCGCCACCTGCTTGGCAATTCCCAAGAATCACTGTTGTATTGGCTGGCACGACAAATGTGTCGGTGGAGAGAAATAGAATGGATGTCAGGCCTCCGCCAGGACTTCCTTTTATCCCTTGCACCCCGTCGATGCCCTGAATTCCGCCTGTCCCGTTGATACCCTGGTCTCCTTGAAGTCCTTGGACCCCTTGGTCTCCCTGTGGACCAGTGATCCCTGCATCTCCCTGAGGTCCGTCGGGACCCTGTGGACCGTCTATGGCAAACCCGCAAAGCAATTCGCCCACAATCGTCAATTGGAGTCTCTTGATGGAGATATTGTCGGTGTTTCCTGCGTTCAGAAAGGCCATGGCCACGGTCGTGTTTGGGGTTAATGTTTTGGTGATGCGAAACGACATGGACTCGTCTGGCCTTCCGTGCGTTGAAAAGGAGTCCTTCAGTTCTGGTTCCAGTCCATCAAAGGTAATGCCAATCCACACTTCCGGGTCAGAGATACCCACCGTTTCAAAGGAAATGTCCAATTCGATCTTGTATGTATCACCCACAGCTTCCAGTTGCCAGCTGCAGTTTCCCAAGAACACGAGGCCCTCGGCAATGTTGGAGTCGCACACATCTTGAGTCAAGTGCACCCATTGATTGACTGAAGCAATCGTCACGACTTGAGGTTGGACGTTCGAGGTGTTGGTTCCGACGGATATGAACATGGAGCCCACTGTTTTGTTGCATTGCTCTATCGACGCAGCTTGTCCTTGTGTACCTTGAGTGCCCGTAGTCCCGTTGGGTCCAATAGTCCCATTGATTCCCTGGATGCCTTGGATGCCCTGTGCTCCTTGTTCTCCCTGCAAGCCTGGTATTCCGGGTGGACCGTCGTCTCCAACAGGGCCTTCGAATCCTTGAACACCTGGGAGTCCTGTTTCTCCTTGTTCACCCTGTTCACCTTCGGTTCCATTTATTCCTGTGGGACCAGGTGGGCCGGGTGGGCAGTCGGAGCAATTTGTGATGGTCTTCTTGATCTCCTTTTTGTTGCGTCGGATTTGGCGTTCTTGGGCCACTTCATAGAATGCGAGAAATAAAACAATGACGGCCACGGCGATCGCCAGTACCACTGCAAATGTCATCATGTAATCTAAATAGCGCTGGTCTCGCTTTACCACAGCACTTTCTTGCTGTTTCCTTGTCAAAGGAGGTTGGCGAAAGGACATGTTTCACTCACGTGCTCTCTCACTCGTTACGTCCTATGCACCGTGCTCTACTACATTGGATACTTTTTGTATAGGTTTTACATTTATGATTCTCTCTTTTTTTAATGTATGCGTCTCTTCCGCTGACCTTCTCTTTCGTGCTAAAGATTCATTCCAGAAAAAAATTAAGAAATACAAATGCAACTTGGTTTGGTTGAAAGCTTTTTCTTTTCTTTTTTTGGACACAAAAAGAAAAACGTGTCGATCAAATGGGTAGAAAAAGCACGACAGAGACATAACCATCTCCCCCATTTCCTCCAGAACCTCCATCGCCACTTCCATTTCCAAAGGATCCTGCACCACCTCCTCCTCCTCCGCCATCCGAAGCATTTTGACCTGGATCTACTGGAGCTGGAGAGCCCAATGTGTCGTTGAACGGGTAGGCATTTCCGCCGTCACCGCCTACACCAGTGTTGAAAAAGGGATCGGTTGCAAAAACTTCATTGAATTCTGGCGCTCCTCCTCCCCCACCTGCTCCAGAACAAGGATCTGGGGCAAAAGAACAAACGCCTCCATCACCACCGACCATTCCCAGCACGAGGTTTTCGCCTCCATCACCTCCATTGGTGTCATTGTTTGCAGGTGCACCATTTGCAAAGTCTCCCCCACCACCACCGCCAATAAAAGTGTTGTTGACGACTGCACCATTTTCATCTTCTCCTCGTCCTCCTCCACCTCCCCCATTGTACCCAAGACCACCGTTTCCTCCACTTCCAAAAGCAAGCTGAGACACGTTCGTGTTGTCGCCTCCAAGTCCGCCCTTCCCTGCTGGGCAATCCAAAATGAGCGTTCCATTTCTAAAAAGCATGCTTGGAGTGCCGTCCACTCCATCGTGCACAAGATCACCTAGGATTCCATTGGATGTACCGCCGTCGCCCCCGAACCCCACAACCACCGTAAGTGTTTCTCCAGGTATAACAGGAAGAAAGGTGTTGCGCAAATCTCCAGATCCACCACCCCCTCCTCCTCCTCCAGACAACCACGTGCTGACATTCCCTTGCACGAGTAGATCCGCAACTCCACCAGCACCTCCTCCACCACCGCCTGCTTGACAAGAACCAAGCATCGAAGTCGCGCCCACGGGCACGACAAAGGTATCATTGGAGAAGAACGTGAGGATGTTGATAGAACCAGAATCGCCCTGAGGACCCACGATGCCTTGGTTTCCTTGTACTCCTTGGTCTCCTTGGTCTCCCTGAATGCCTTGGATGCCTTGATTCCCTTGGACTCCTTGGGTTCCATTGTTTCCGTCGATTCCTTGAAGTCCGTCGATTCCTTGTGCTCCCTCGATATCAAAACCGCAAAGCAACTCTCCCACCATGGTCAGTTGAAGCCTCTTGATCAAAATGTCGTTTATGTTTCCTGAATTCAGAAAGGCCATGCCGATGATGGTATTTACGGGAAGCACTTTGGTGATGCGGAACGACAAGGATTCGTCTGGACTTCCGTGTGTTGAAAAGGAATGGTTCAGATCTGGGTCCATGCCATCAAAGGTGATGCCAATCCACACTTCTGGATTCGAAGCGTTGGACGTTTCGAAAGACACATCCAGCTCTATTTTGTATGTGTCCGACACAGAATCCGTCTGCCAACTGCAATTGTTTAAGAACGTGACAAATTCTACGGTAACCGAATCGCACACATCGTCTGTCAAGTGCACCCACTGATTTGCCGTGCTGATGGTCAGGGTGTACGGTTGAATGTTGGTTACGTTGGTGCCGTTTGCGATACACATGGACGCTACGGTTTTGTTGCAGTCCAAGATGGTGGAAGACTCTCCTGTGATTCCCTGGATTCCTTGAGTTCCATTTATTCCTGTCGGTCCTTCGGGCCCTTGGTTTCCCTGCGTACCTTGACTTCCTTGGTCTCCTGTTATCCCTGGAATACCTTGCTCCCCAGGCACTCCGGGAGGCCCTTCGTTTCCTTGGTCACCCTGGATTCCCATGTTTCCTTGAGGCCCAAGGGGGCCGACGATGCCTTGTTCTCCTTCGGGGCCAGTGGCTCCTTCTGGGCAATCCGAACAATTGCTGACAGAATCTACGGTGTTGTCTTCGTTGTTTTGTATTCGTCTGCCCTGATACACCTGGAACACGATGATAAAGACGAGGATTCCGACGACAATGAAGGCCAATAGCACGAGGAAGGTCATGCATGTGTCTATGCCTCTTCGAGTTTTACTTGACAACCTTTCTCGCATTGTTGTTGAAGGAGCCGATGGAGTTTGGCCTGGAGGGTCCTCTCCGACGTTAAGATGTGCATATCTATTCGCGGGGTTTCTGTTCCTGACAAACTGATATCCACCTTGATACATCCCTGCACCTTATGTGCGTGTATGTTCAACACTTCTTTCTTTTCGTATGGGTACTTTGTTGTGTGTTTTACATTTATGATTCTCTCTTTTTTTAATGTACTCCTTCGTGCTCTTTTCACTCCTTCGTGCTATAAAAAAGCTTTATGCAAAAAAGCAGGAACAATTAAGAAATGCAAATTTATCTTGAATGTCGCTTTTTTTTAGCACGAAAGGAACCTTGCCCTACAGTGCAGTCCAAGTTCTTTCTAAAGACATAAAACAAAGTCTCCGAAAGTGCAAAGGAATAAAAACACGACTCAGCTAACTCGACGGAAACCCCGTCACAAAAACGTTACAACAAAGTATCCGTTTCCTCCGTTTCCTCCGTCTGCACCCAACGTTTGGTTGGATAAACTAGAACCCGCACCTCCACCTCCACCTCCACCGAGAGAATTGGAGATGCCGCCGGCAAAGTTGGAACCAACGTTGTTCGTGCCTCCATCTGCTCCAGACCCACCCAACTGAATACTGGTTACAGGAGAAGCCTCCATCACGTTGTCGTCCGAAGGCGCTCCGCCACCACCGCCAGACCCAGAACAAACCCCGTCGCATTCTCCTCTAGGACCTCCTGTCGTGCTGAAGAGATTGTTTCCCCCGCCACGACCTCCGTATGAAAAGAGGCCCAAAAAAAATAAGCCGTTGGCGCCATCTTCGTCAATGCCTGCGCCGCCAATGCCAGCGATTCGGCTTATGGTTGGCGCAGGTCCCAAAATGGTTAGGTCATCTCCTGCGCCCCCTCCTCCACCACCATTGTATCCGTCTCCTCCGTCTCCCCCGGAACCAATGGTAATCCAGACGGGGTCCCCATCGAAGCCCACATTCACATTGCATCCTCCGAGACCTCCACTACCCCCTGTACAATCAAAAAGGATCGTGTTGTTTCTCAAAAGTATGCTTGATGCGCCGTCTTGTCCGTTTCTAGATGCATTCACGGGCTGAAAGATAGAAACACCGCCAACACCGCCAAGCCCAACGGCGACGTTCAGTGTTTCTCCAGGCACGACGGTGACAAGTGTGGTAAGGATGCGTCCAGACCCACCGCCTCCACCGCCACCACCATAGAATAGTTCGAACACCTGATGTGGTTCGGGTACGTCGCCGGGGGGAATGATTTCCAAAACGGTGAATTCTTGAAAGCCTGAGGTACCGCCAGAACCCCCACCGCCTCCACCCGCTTGACACGTTGCAAAAAGCGTGGTCACTCCCGGAGGCACGACAAAGGTATCGTCTATGAAGAAGATCAAACTTCCCACCGTGGTTCCATTGGGCCCTTGTGCCCCTTGAATGCCCTGAGTTCCTTGTATCCCTTGGACGCCCTGAGTGCCGTCTGTTCCATTGATTCCTTGGTCTCCTTGATTTCCTTGGTCTCCGGGAGATCCATCGATTCCTTGGGGACCTGCGGCACCTTGGGTTCCATTCGCATTGAATCCGCAGAGAAATTCGCCTACAATCGTCAATTGGAGCCTTTTGATGGAAATGTCGTCTGTGTTTCCTGCGTTTAGGAAGGACAGGCCAATGGTCGTGTTTGGAGGGAGAACTTTGTTGATACGAAACGACAAGGATTCGTCTGGCCTTCCGTGCGTCGAAAAGGCGTTCTTCAGTTCTGGTTCCAGTCCATCAAAGGTAATCCCAATCCACACTTCTGGGTCAAAGATACCCACCGTTTCAAAAGACACATCCAGCTCGATCTTGTACGTGTCCAAGATCGCCTGCGTTTCCCAGTTGCAGTTTCCCAAAAACGTAATGGCGTCTGCAAGCACAAGGTCGCACACGCTGGCTGTCAAAGGTGTCCATTGGTCGATGGAAGAGATCACTAGGTTGTAAGAGACAATGTCGGTTACATTGGTTCCGTTTGCAATGCACATGGATCCCACGCTTTTGGTGCAATTGTCAATGGAAGCAGACACTCCTTGTACGCCTTGTGTTCCCTGGGAACCATCCGGGCCAATGGGTCCAGTCGTGCCACCTACTCCCTGTATTCCTTGCGTTCCGTTGATGCCTTGGTCGCCCTGAGGACCAAGTGGACCTTGATCTCCTTGGTCTCCAGTGGGCCCTGTAGGACCTTGGGGGCCTACATCTCCTTGTTCTCCTTCTGGCCCTTCTGGTCCATCTAGGCCTTGGTCACCTACTTGGCCGGGTGGACAATCCGTGCAATTGCTGACTGTGTTGTCGATGCTGTGTGCGTTGTCGTGTATTCTTTTCTCTTGGAAAGGTTCGAAAATGGCCAGGAATAGGATGATGGCAAGGACAAGCGTGGTGAGTAAGGCAATAAAGATTCTGCTTGCAAATAGACTGGATTTGTTTTGTTTTGACAACGCTGCTGTTTCACCAGAAGACATAGGAGCGCGGAGACTCATCACCACGCACTATGTGTGTGTGTGCACGGTTCTTTTCTCTTTAGGGTAAGATTACTTTTCCATGTGTTTTACATTCATGATTCTCTCTTTTTTTGGTGCACTAGGGAGACCATGTTTGTGCGAGCTATAGTGACGTCTAGCACGAAGAGTATTATGGTGGAGAGGTTTTTTAGGCAGAAATAAACAGCAGAGGATTAAGATGTCTTGTCTATTCTTTCCCTCGTGCTGAAAGCCGAACTTTGTGTCGTGTTTGTATAAAAAAAAGATGAGACGCCGCACCTTGGTTGTATGCCTCGCGGGGTTCAAAATCGTCGTCGTCTTTCTCGTTGTGTATATCGTCGTTTCTTATCCGGGGAATCTAGAAGAAGGAAAAAGAAAAGGATCGGAAAGAAATCTCTTGGAATTTACAAAAAATGCACACAGGGGAATCATTTATGCACCAGGTCATGACCCAAGCACGATGAATAGCACAGAAGATTCCTACGACCTTGCCAAGGTGCGTGTGTACGATGTTGATAAAATGAAAATCGGGTTCGTGTACGTAGGTATTTCTGGTTTCTGCACGATACTGGGATTCTTTGTAGGTGTATTCCTCGTGCTTCATTTGTGGTACTTTCGAGAAAGAAATGCACGAAATGCATACGAAATTGTATACCCCACAGACTCTCGAAGAACTGTGTACGATGCGAGAATGGATTTCCAAGGCGTTTGCAATCTGTACATCAACAACAAGATTGTGACTTTCATGCTTGCGTTTGGACTGTGTCTTCCCATTTATCAATGCCTCGTGCTTATTGGCCCCATCGTGCTCCCGCATTCTGTAATATGCGCCCCAGATCCTGCGTGGATGTCATTGGTGCATCTGCCAACGAATCTGGTTTCCGTTGGGTTGTTGGTGTTGGCCGTGCTTCACCCGGATTACCAAGCGGTGTTCCTTCATTCCGTGTTTTCGATATACTTTATCGTGCTTTTGTGCTTGGTTCTGTTTGGACTTGTTTCGAAACATCCTTTGTGCGTGCAATCTGTGGCAACCCAGGTAATGTGCTTTCTGACGGCATGGGTGTTTGTGTGGCCACCCAAAATTGCTGGGATGGCTTCTCTGCGGGACAGACTCGCGTTTGAAAAGGGGGTGATCCAAGAGAATGACCGAGTGAATCTTGCGCGCATGAAAGAAGTTATACGTGTAAATAGTATCCACTACGACGATACGGAGCACGAAGATATCGATGATGTCGTGCACATTCAAATGTAAAAAAAAATTTTTTTTTCACTCACCACTAAGTGTAAAAAATCCGAGTCAAATTTTGACAAGGCTAATTAATTGGTTACGTCCTTAAGCAGTTCCATAGCCGCGAAAAGCCCTAATAATATAAAAAATTGCCAAAAAAAATTTTTAGCTTTT
>SDBT01016873.1_pt1 | contig 11545 bp, 23 predicted proteins | sample 2277101 | NCBI WGS metagenome assembly SDBT01 (sample SAMN10404973, study PRJNA504765) | marine sediment metagenome | isolation source: marine sediment core GS10_PC15, 103 cmbsf | place: Arctic Ocean: Southern Knipovich Ridge | collected 2010
TAATCAGAGTTTGCATAATTATTTTCATTCAAATCTTCCATTTTATCCGTAGTTTTAGCATATTCTTCTATTTTCTTTTCCATTAAAGCTTTTGCTTCTTTCTCATATTGTTCCCAAAATTCATCAGTTAATACAGGCTTTTTATAATTATGGTCCATCTTTTTTCTCCAATTCACTTTTAACTCTCTTTAATAAAGAATCAACATCTTCTCCTTGATATTGGTTACAGTCAATAATACCATCTTTACATAATTCTTCTAGTATTGCTTTTAATATTTCTTTCATTTTCACCTCCCTCGAGTACGCATAATTATTGTTATCTGGAGTTGGGGTTCGTATAGTCATCTTAATTCACCTGTAAAGAATAATTTAATTCTTTCCCATCTAGTAAACATGGCTCTTCTAACTATTTTTCTATAATATCTCTTAGCTTTTTTATATTCTTTATATTCATTCATTGTAAATCTCCAAATATTTCATCTAAATCACTTTTAGTTAACATTAGATATTTAGGATATAGTGTTCTCTTTAATCCTCTCTTTTTCAACCTCTCCACAGCTTCGGTTACATCTTCATCAACATATCCATAGATACCCCAACCAATAAATTGTTTCTTCTCACTCAACGCTTTTTCTTTTGTCATTTTGATTATAAATCCCCGTCTTTCCGGTGTGTCAGATAGCCTTAAAGATGTCTTGTATTAACTGCAGTCTTCGGTTTACCTAAGAGGGCGGCAGGATTCGAACCTGCATACAAGACCCTGAGATTTCTCCCCAACTCTCGCCCTCATAAATTAAAAAATAATAAATTAATAAATTGTGTTTAACTAAATATCTTCTTAGCGTTATTAACCACTTCCACACATTGAGCCATAGTCACACTAAAGTCCATTGTAGCTAGTTCTTTAGGCTCTAGTTTAGTCATGTAAGCACACATTAGATCCTTTGCATAACTCACATACATTGCTGCATTGTTATTAACCTGCTTAGATGGAGTGTACTTAGGAAAGTCTTTATTGTCTTTAGGCTTACTATTCATCTTATGTTCTCCTGTATTCATGTTTATAGAGTCTTGCTCATCTACCCTTCTAACTGCATCAGTGTAATCAGATTCTTCTTCTTGCTCTCCATCCGGATAAATCCCATTAATGTGTTTATATTTACCATCCTTAGATTCTTCAGTATTTACCACCACTTCATGATTTACTAATAACTTCAATGTTTCAATGATATTCTGTTCAAAGCAACTATACCATCCCTCTGATGTCTTAAACCTAGCAAATACCTTATTTCCACTAGTTTTCTTAACATTGCCTTGTTTATCATGTGTTTCAGCTTCTAGAATTGTTAATTTTATTTTCATATATTCTTCCTCCTTTCAGCTCTATTGCTAATCGTTTAAAGTAATCTGCTACTGACTCATCCTTATATGCTTTAAAGCTCACCCTGAGGCTTACAAGGTCCTTATAGTCTATTCTAATAATCATACTACCTTCTTTCATTCGTCTAATCTCCTTATCTCATCTTCTGCTTCATTACCTAGTTTAGCTATTTTAAGGTCTTGTAATGAGTCTTCTAAGTCCATGATTTCTTGTATAGTCATCTTCTTTAATGCTTCAAAACCTATCTTTATTTCCATGTTTTATATAAGAATTCATTCTTTATATATACTATGCTGGTGTAACACAATTATAAGTACGTATAATATTATCTCTTAATAGTAGAATAATAGTATCTCCCTGCTGTTATTGATAATAGAGCTCTACAGAGCGATACAATCTATCTATAATACTCAGGGAAGCTCTCTCTGAAGACATTAACCATTAAGTCATACAATCTCTCATCTTTCTTATTATCATCGCTTACAAGCTCTCTATGGACAAACTTGAAGTATCGTAGAAAGTAATCGATGTTATCTTCTTCTGAGATGTGAGATATTGCTTCTCCTGCTAAATGTTTTTCTAATCTGCTTAATGTCATTGAAATGCTCCACCAACTTTAACCAATACAGGCTTCTCTGCAAATGAACCACTAGCTTTTACTTTAGTTACTTTAGTTGCGAATGAACCTGAGGCTTTAAATTTAGGGTTTATGTTTGTTACTCCTACTCCTTTAAATGCTGCAATACAATTAATAGTGCTTGCTGTTGTTCCTGTAGTGGCTGCTATATCATAAGTATCTGTTGAAGTTACTATTCTATATTCTCCATATTCATACTCACTTGTCACATCTGAAGTTAAATCATTCCAATTAGTAGTAGCTGTCCAATTTTCTAAACTTGCAGAATTATGAATTCCAATTAATAATTCGTTATCTTCTGTTGTTGTAATTCCCCCTGCATTGTGAGTTGTTTGGTTAGTTTCTGAATTAAAATTAGTTTGGTCTAAAGAAGAAGATGTTGCAACACCTGAAGCTTCAATAACTGCTAGATAATGAGTGGTAATTCCTGTAAAATTTACAGTAGTGATATTATTAGCGTTTCCTGTGATGTCCTCAGCATACCAAATCTCCGCCCTCTCAGTATTATTACCATCATTTCTATATTCTCCAACTGCTTTAACATAAGTATTCCCTGCTGTGTCCTGAACATCTGTTACTACAGCGTCCCCTGCTGTTCCGTCCCAAGACCCAACAACAACCACTATAAAATTCCCTGTTGTTGTATTTAATGCGGGATTTGAGATATTATCACTAGAGCCCCCACTTTGGAAATCATTATGTTGAACATAAGCAATTGCCATTATGTTGTATCAATCCATGTGTCGCCATTCACTGCATTTGTAGGCTCTACAGTTCCAACCCATTCAACAGAAGTAAAGCCACTAGCTCTGGCTGTTCCCGCAGTTCCTCCGTGTGCCACATGCCCCTTGACATTTGTTTTAGTATATGAAGTTTTAGCTGTATTAGCTGCTATCTCGTCAAATATTTCATCACTAATTATTCCCCAGTTATTAGTATCAGCGAGGGGGAGTGCTACATTAGTTCCATCTGAGCTATTAATATTATATTGAGTTCCATCAACAGTTCCCATAGATAAATTAGTACTAACATTTGTATTCTTTGCATTGTTTGTTTCTATATTTCCCACTAATACAGCTGTCATATATCCAGTTTGAGCATTAGTTGCTGCTCTGTTAGATATTTCTTGAGTTGATAGAGACATTCCTCCAGTTGTAGCAGAGGCATTTAAAGTTACTGCATCATGTCCCCCTGGTAGAGCTTCAATCTTGTCTCTTATAGCATTCTTAGTTGCAGCGTCTAAATTGTTATTCCATGAAGTAGCATTATAAGCTGTATCATCTGTTGCTACATTAGACACACTTCCTAGTCCTACTTGTGAAGCTGTTACATTATGAGGGTCATTAGTTAATCCTCTATGAGTTGTATTAAGTCCTATGGCTGTTTCATTAGCTGTAACTTTACTATGGTTTGACCCATCAGAGCCTCTATGTGTTGTGTTTTCACTAATGCCGTCATGGTCATGTAGAGTAGTATCTCCTCCGCCTGTAAGAGTATCAAGTTCTGTCCCTGTTGCTGTTGTGTCTGAATGGCTAACTATTGTGTGAGGCCCTACAAATGTCGGAGGTATGAAAGCTGGAAATTCCACTCTTGAAAGTGTATCTCCTTCTACATGGATAGTAATAGTTTTAGTAGCTGCATTAGTATTTCTCCCATATATTTTAACTACTACTCTATCTCCTGTGTCCCAAATTAAGTCACTAGCTACATTTGCATGAAGTTCGTATTGTGAGTCTGCTACTGTTAATATATCTGAATCGTGAGAAGTTGCTATTAGTGTTTCAGTTCCTCCAGATATTCTTCTATAAAATTCAAAATATACTGTCATTCCATTTGGGAAATTTGCTTCTGCATGAATGTGCATTGAATAAATCCCTAATTCTAAATCTGTTATTGCTTCTATTTCTGTTTCATTTAATATTGATGCGAAGGAAGCTATTAATGTAGTTCCCCCTGCCGTTATTGTTTGTGCAATATCTTCTTCTGGATTTCCTGTATTGTCTATTGTTAAATCAAAATATGTTCCAATGTCTGATGAGTCCTCTGTTAAAAATAATTCTACATTTCCTCTAATTAATGAATCAACATATTCTTTATTTACAATATCTATTTCTTCTACTGGGGCTTTAGTAATAGTTCCTTCATTAGTATTTACATTTCCTCTCTCTGCATAATCATCTAGAATACCTTTAGATTTACCTTCTTGATTCCAGTTCCTTGTAGGCTGAGGTCTATTAAAATTACTTTTTACCATGATAATTATAGAGAATTAGATTATTTAAGAGTTTGCTAAAATGCCAGCTTCTTCTAGAGCTATTAAAATTAAATTAATTTGTGTTATTGCACTTGCTGCATCTGTTGCATCAGCTATATGTGCTTGGGGTGTATCGGTTGCTAATTCTATTCCTTCTGCCATTTATGCGTCCTCTATATTGAAAAAATATATTGTTCCGGAATCTATTGATACTAGCCAATGATCCCCTACAGCAGTATATAATGCTTTAATTGCGGTTTTAGCTGCTGAACTTAGAGGTAATGTGAAAGGTCCTGCTTCTGTAACGTCTCCAGCTGCCATTATTTCTTCACCGTAGATTTAGTTTCCTTCTTTTCAACTGGCTTTATTGAAGCCTCATATTCTTGAATATCTTTAACTATTGCTGGTTGGTTGTCTAGCCATTCTGTATCTTTAGTATTCTCTTCAAATACAGCTCTCTTTCTAACATTAAACCATTTCTCTCCTCTTGCGATATTTGCTTTTCCCATTTTATATAGTTACATCTACCTCTATAATTGTGTATAAAGCTCCAGGGTCTGTTATTTGTATATGGCCCATTTCCCATGCACGAACTTTAATACTTACACCTTGGTCGATTATTACTGCTGATTGTAATCCTACAACACCTTTCCATGTAGCTGCCCTATTACCCATTACAATCATAACTTCATCATTATCTACATTAACACTCACAATAATGGTTAATCCTGCAATTTTGCCTACTCTACCATTAGTCACAACATCAGCTGTCTTGAAGCTAGGGTTGTTAATAACTTTAGAATTTCTTAATAGTGAGGCATATTGTATTGGCTTCATTAGTAAATATCCATTAGCTAGAACATCATAATTATTATCCATCATAGCTGACTCTCCAATTAAGATGTCTCCTATTGGGTCTCTGTTAGCTACAGTAGCACTATTCCAATCATCAGCAGCACTAACAACTCCAGAAGTTCCAGCAGCAGCTGTTAATTGTGCGTAGATATACAAATCTTTAGCATTTACTATTGCTTCCGCAACTCTAAATGCAGACCTTGCTTGAGTATTAATTGCATTAGTTAGTGAGTCTTCATAGAATATTAGAGCTTGGCCCATGAACTTCTTATGATAAGTGGTAACTAGTGTCCATGTAGGGTGTAATTCTGGAGGTAATGCTCCTCTTGCTACATCATTAACATTCCTATTTCCTTCAGCAGTTAGTGGAGTTGGAGTTTCCCTGTAGTAGTTTTCAGAATTTTTACTAGAACTTTCATTTAATAGAATCTGTGATAATTTGTATAACTTGTTAGCGAACCCTTTTACTGCTCTCTCAAAGTTCTGTCCTCTAATGTCTATTTCTCCAATTTGGTCTGCCATTTTATGTCCTCAATAAGCATATAACATCTGCATCTGCTGCAACCGTTTCTAATGCTTTGAATATTGCTTTGCCAGTTTCATGGTCTAATGTTGTGGCTTGATCTAAATGGTTATTGCTTCCTGCACTTCTTAAATATTCTCCTAAAACTGCATTTCCACTAGATGCTAATGTGTGTAATTTAACAATAGCATTTGTGATTACAGCTAATTTTGTCACTCCATCATCTGCTTTCTTTTCAACTGCTGAGACTCCTAACATAGCTACTCCTGCTCCAGAAACCTTTTTACATATTAAATCGTCTTCTAATTCCATAACAGTTCCCTTTGGGATTGCTATATTATCTAAAATATCACATTCAACTGGGTCTCCTTGATTCCCTAGTAATGTTATAATGAGTGCTTCGTTTACCATAAATAAAATAAAAAGTTAAATTATATAAATGTTTCTATTTCTTGGCTAATTCTCTATTGACTAATTCTTTAAGAAATTTCTCCCTCTTTAGCACTTTTTCATGAAAATCCATTTGCTGTTCATGAGCTTTTATGCTTTCATCAATAGCCTGCATTTCTTCTTCTAGTTCTTTTTTAGATAAGTCCATCTTCTTTTAAGGGGTTTACTTCTCCTTTTTCAAGAGCTTCTGCATATTCAGTATCAGTTAATTTCTTAGGTTTTACCGGTTCAGTTCCTGCATCTCCTTTTCCACTTAGAGCCTGCCTTATCATCATTTGTTCTTCTCGTTCTAAGAGTTTTTCCTTTCTATCGTTTTGCTTTTCCAGTTCTTCTCTAGCCTTACGTGCTTCCTTAAGCAGCGGAGTTGTCTCGGGCTTATCCCCTTCTCCAGAGCTATCTGACTCTGGCTTTTCTTCTTCTGTTTCTTTTTCTTCTTCATTCATTTTATTTAACCTCCTTACAGCTTTATAATCCTAAGCTCCTTTTAATTAATTCATACTCTTGTTTTTTAATTTGAGCTCCTTTAACTATTAACTTCCTAGATCCAAAAGTTAGAGGATTAAATCTAGCACTTTGGTCTATTTTCTTTAATGCTAAATCATAAGCTATATCACTTTCTCTAAATAATTCTTCTGCTTCTTCTGGAGACACTGACCCATTTCTTAAACTCTTTTCTAAATTCCTAGCTTGGAATAGTAAACCATCTGAAATATTATCTAGAGCATACCAAGCAAAAATAGTATCTGCTCCTGCTATAGTTCCTGCTACTGCTCCCAATGTCTTCAAAACTTTAGGGTTAAATAATTTAGAAGTTTTAGTTAATTCCTCAGTTATCTGTTTTGTGGTAAAACTATTATATCTTTTAATTACGGCATCAGCTTGTTTATTATTTAATTTATATGCTTCTTTTAATTTTACTTTACTTAGTATCTGAGTATTAGATGAGCCCTTAAATAATTGATTTAATTTAGCCTGTTTACCGATTAATCCTCCTGCCTTTGTTGCAGTATTTAATATACTTCCCGCAGGGCCTATTGGTAGAGTTCCCCCTCTTACATCTATATCTTCAGGACCTAGTAAGAGTTCTTTAATTGTTGTGCCTCCTTCCCCTGCTTCTGCTCTTGATTCTTCTAGACGTTCTCTTAAAGTTTTTCTCCCTATTTTCCCTTCATCCTCAACATCTTCAACTGGGAGAGTTCCTTCTTTTTGTAGTCTTTCTTCTTGTAGAATAATTTGTTCTGCTCTCTCTATATCTAATCCTCTTTGAGCTATACTTTCTGGTTCTCCTCTTTTAAGAGCTGCTGCTTTTTCTGTATCTCTTTGTTCTTCTCCAGCTATTTCTTTAGATACTTGTCTTCTTGCCCCTCTTACAGTTTGTCCTGTTTGCTCTGCTAGTCTTGAAGTTCTTTGTTCTCTTTTTCTAATAAATTGATTTCCAAGTTCCACACCTGTGGCTTGTCTTGGTTTCTTTTTCTCTTTCTTTTTTCCTACTTTTATTCTTCCTACCATTTTATTATACAAAATTTAATAAGTTAGTTGTGTATTCTCCCTTTTCTCCATCCCAGTAATCTTTAAATTTTACTAGACATGCAAGAAAAGCCGCTCCTACTGATGCTAAAATACCTGAGGCTGTTATACCTCCACCAGCTATCGAACCAACAAATACTAATCCTCCAGCTATTGCTGAATTAATTAAATTGTATTTTATTTCTTGTTTGTTCTTTACAAAAGGGTTTACTTTTTTCTTTTTTTTAGTTGTCATTATTGTCCTGCTCCTGCGGTTGTTTCATTAGGTTGAACAGTTGTAGGAGATTGGTCTTTCTTCTCATCACTTAGTAACTCATTTTCTAGACTTACCGGAAAGGTTAATTCTATTTCCATTCCTAGTTGTAATCCTATTTGTTCTTCTATGAATAATTGTTCTTCTTCTACTGATTGCTGGAATGCTAGATATACTATTGAGCTAGCTTTCTCTGTAAACTCTGAGCTCCCCCCTACGACTATCTTGGGCACCCCTGCCACTTGATAGAATAAGTTGTCAAGATAATTAATCCAAGGGAGGAGATTGATAGTTGCATTAGGAGCTACAGCCATAAGTTCTGGAACTACTACATCTTTAGGAACATACATATTTTCCCCACTAGCATTAGCTTTATCATACTTAGCTTTGAATGCTGCTATCTCAGTAGTATCATCTGTGTCTAAATGTATAATCCATCTAGGATAAGCATACCTATGGTTGATTAATCTATTATCTGCCATAGCTTCATTTTTCATGTCAATAATTAATTTAAGTTTTTGAGCTATACCCATTCCATGTATTTCATCAGCTATTCTATTACGTGCTAAATAAAATATTTCATTTGGTTGAAATTTTATTTGTGTTTTTCTAGGGAAAGTTTTAGACATTTGTTCGAATCTTATTAAGATCCCTTTACTATTAGCTACATGCCTCATCACTGCAGGGTCTAGTGGTTTTAAATTAATAATCTCCCCATCTTCATCTCTTATAATCTCAGCATAGAAATTCCCACCTAATAACATTGTCCTCATTGCATTTTCCAAAATGGTATTGAATGTATCAAAACCATTTCCCCGAATATTATCTAGGGCTAGTGTTGTCTCTGGGTTAGCTTTAAATCCTTTACCTACTGTCCATGTAGCCTTAGCATCTATCACAGCAGTTAATTCTGGAATTTTATCATCTTTATAATATCCTAGATATTGTGCGAAGTTTGGGTCTGTCCAAAATGTTTCTTTTTGTTCTTTAGCTCCATCAGTTTGTGCAGTGTCTACTGAGAAGTCCGTTATAGCATTTGCTAAATCACTACTCACTGCTGAGTCTATTCTAGTTTCTGCCATCTTATAACTTATCTCCCAGCCCTTTTATTTGTTTGCCTAATTCCATCAAAGCTGTTATTAAGGCTATTTGTTCCTCTGGGACTTCTAGTTCTTTTTTTCCTATCTTTATTTTCTCTGTCATTTTAAGTATCTATTACAAATGGAATATATAATTTTAATTCTTCTCCCGCTGTAACTGGGTCTATATCTAATTTTACTGTCCCCCCTTGTCCTGCATTACTTGAACGAGTGTAGGCTATTACAGTTAATCTTAAAACGTCTCCTCTTTTAAAGTGCACTTCTGTTAGTATTGGTATTTCAGTAGCCCCATAAAATGTATTAGTTCCAATCGTTACAGTTCCTAGTGGGTTAGAATATCCTGTGCCAAGTAATGTCTCACTTGAGCCATCCCATTTATACAATTTAAATTCAAAAGAAGCCGAGTGATTTATTGCTCCATCTCCTCCTGTCATACTTCCATTGATTGTGACTAAAGCTGTTCCTTTAATATCTTTAGGTAAGTTAAAAGCACTTAAATCTAAATCAATATCAAAAGCCTCATCATCTGCTGTAGTGCTTCCAGATTTAGATTTCTCTACTCCATCACTTTCTATAGAGTCTTGATGCAAGATATATTTTATTACTTGTGTAGAGTGTGGAGCTATTCCTGTTTGAGCAGATATAACCATTCCATCATAAACTTCTATTCCAGTTCCCTCTGCTAAATCAAAATAATCAAAAGAAGTTATAGTTCTCGGTCTTTCATCTGGGAATATACTACTAAGTACCATTATTATGCAAATGGCACTGAGTGCCCCTCCTGTAAACTTAATTCATTTAAATTCATTCCTCTGTGTAATACTTCCCCTAAAATTCTTCCCCACTTACCTACTCTATTTTTCGGGTTAATTAATATTTCTACTTCTTCGTCTTTAATTAAACTCTCTAGCCATGATTGACTACTAGCTCCTCCCTCATTAAGTTCTGGAGCTTGTATATTAGCTAGTCTTACTGGGAAGTCAAAGTCTCTTTCTTGCCATCTTACTGTGATAGTATCTCCATCATGGACTTTAATTACTTTAGCTAGGAAATCTTCTACTATTTGAGTATGTGGGCTTTCAAAATAATAAAATTGCATTTGGTTATTAGTCAGTTCTGGAAATCTTTTAAAGTCATGTCCCATTTAAGATTTTATTAAGAAAGTTTGTGATTTAATATCTCTAAGTATTGAGATATTCTTTTGGGCTAAATCATTTAGTACATTTATCATAGCCTTTGCCACTGTGCTACCATAAGCATTCATGTCTGACTCAATAACTTTAATAGCACATAGAGCCGCTCCTGTTTCAGTTAGTATTCCTCCAGTATCTACATTAATTCCTGCTGTAAATAAATCACTCCAATTAAATCTAGTAGCTACATTAATTTTCCCCTCTACATTTAAAACATAAACATCAGTAGCAGCTGTTGCTTTAGAAGTTGCATTTGCATCTACTCCAGCTAGTGCTTGAATGTCTGCATTTTTTGTATATATTCCAAAGTCTGCCATTGTTTTTCTAGTATATGTAAATATTTAAACTTTTGTCTTTCATGCAATGTGCTGCTCTTTTCAAAGCTTCCCAAATATGAGTATAATTTCCAAAGATTTTAAACTTCCCATCCTCATAACTGCATTGCATTGAACGTAAACTTTGTCTAATTCTAGGGTCGTCAAATAAATCTATCATACCTCTTTCCATTAATATTTTTAGATTAATTGCTAAATCTTCTCCTAGTAAAGTTTTCTTTTTATATTTTGTTGGAGTTACTTTCTTCCCAGTTCTTGATGAAATCCTTTCTATCTCCCTGGAAGCATTATTTAGGCCCACTACTTTTCTCTTAGTCTGAGGATCTTCCCAAAGCATATCGAAGACTCCAACTCCTAGGCCCCCATCATCAAGATATATTTTCTTATGTTTTAAGAATTTGTCTTTGTGGATTATTAATCTAGCTGTATCTGTGAGTTTCTGAGGTTCTGGGATTTCTATGTCAAACTGGATTAACTTCTTTTTATTAACTCTATCCAAAGTAATTAACACTGTCTCGTCTCCCCCCTCTCTAGCTATATCTACTCCTTGATATAATTGGCCTATTGGATGATTACTATTTTCAGGGTAGATTTTAAGCACTTCATCTATCAGTGAGTCCGGAATAAATCTCTGTATCCCTCCAACAAATTCCCCCATATGTTCTTGTTGGAATTGTAATTTAGTCATACGTTCTTTTTCATCTGCTCTAAATTCAATTAAGTTTGTTCTTTGTGGTTCTGGCCTAGATTCTATCACTTCATCCGGATTAACATGAATAGATGTGAATTGTTTACTGTGAAATGCTCTGTAGAAGTAGCCCTCTGTGCCAAAAGGTGTGCTTAAAAGGATAATATCTCCTCCTGTTGTAGCAAGCATAGGTGTTACGGCAGCCCACACATCTTCTTTAATAAAAGCTGCTTCATCTGCATACAATCTGTCTATTGTGTACCCTCTAATACCATATCCTGAGTCCCCAGTAGGTAAACAACGGATTATAGAACCATTGGTGAGCCTTAATTCATGCTTAGTGGGCCTA
>SDBT01016874.1_pt1 | contig 11545 bp, 8 predicted proteins | sample 2277101 | NCBI WGS metagenome assembly SDBT01 (sample SAMN10404973, study PRJNA504765) | marine sediment metagenome | isolation source: marine sediment core GS10_PC15, 103 cmbsf | place: Arctic Ocean: Southern Knipovich Ridge | collected 2010
AAATGTAGATGCTCAGCACCTTCAATAAAAATTCTTCCTTTTGTTGCAATAGTAGCTAAAGCGTAGGATGTAATTTCATTTCTATCAGGGATAACATAGTGCTCTACTTCATAAAATTTATTAGATTCTTCTATATGGATTGTTCTATCTGTATCTATAAAAATATTAGCTCCAAGCTTTTGTAAAAATAAAATAAGATCAACAATCTCTGGCTCAATTGCAGCATTTTTTATAATGGTTTTTCCTTTTGCTCTAATCGCTGCTAAAATAGTATTTTCTGTTGCTCCAACTGATGGATATGCAAGTGTAATTAATGTGCCTTTTAGACCAAAATTTGCTTTTGCAAAATATGATGCTTCTTCTTTCTCTTCTCTATAACCAAGAGTAGCACCGAGCTTTTTTAAAGATGCCATATGAAAATCAAGAGGTCTAGATCCTAGATCGTCTCCACCAACAGTTGGGACAATAATTTCTTGATTAGTTCTCCCAAGAAGTGCTCCTATCATTAAAATAGGGATTCTATTAGCTCCTGAAAATCTCTGGGAAATTTTTAAATTTTTTAGCTCTTTTGTTTGAACTTCCATTATGTGTTTTTCTCTATCCCACAAAACTTCCATGCCGATTTCTTTGCAAAGATCTACGGTTATTTCAACATCACCAATATTTGGAACATTATGAAAAATACATTTTTTATCAGAGATTAAAGAGGCGACAAGAAGTTTTGTCATAGCATTTTTTGCCCCTTGAGATTTTATTCTACCCTTTAGAGCAATACCACCTTTAATCTTTAAAGAATCTAGATCCATAATAAACTCATTTTTTTGTAATTGTAGCTGATGTTTTTTAAATTTTCAAAATAATAATCTTTTTACGATAAATGATATCATTTTTCTAATAATTTCAATGATTGGCTTTCTGATGCTCTTTATCGAAAAGAAGCTATGATTAAAAATTTTGCTATTACATAAATATAAAGATTGTAATTATTGGTTTTTTGAGGTTATTATCTTTCTTTTTTTTAAAAAAAATTATAGGAAAATTATGGCAAGCATATCATTAATAAAAATAGAGGAAAAGCATCTTAGAAACCCAAAAGAATTTGCTAATGAAGATTTGCCTTCAGATCAACAAGCAAAATTTCATATAATTAAAGGAAGGGTTTATTGCCCAATTGAATTTACACAATTAATAGTTCAAACACTAGCTATAAAAACTGATTGTTGCAAATCTGTGTTTTCAGTAGAGGGGTTTATCATTTTTTTCAAAACTCACCGAAAATGTATTTGCGAAGGTAATTTCAATAGGTTAAAAGTTACTTTTGCTTGTTTCGATGCTGGATTCTCCGATCTTTTTTGAAAGATTGACAGATTATAATTTATTAAAAAAAATGTGGATAAGTCATTAATATATCTATGGGTATAGAAAACTTTTTTGTTATTTTAAATTCTTATTTATGGTATAATCATCTTAAAAAAAACTATGAATAATAAATTTCCTCTCTATAGAACAGGTATTGGACAAGACTCTCACAGATTTTTATCCGATGAATCTTCAAAACCCTGCATAATTGCAGGCGTTTTATTCGAAGATGTTCCAGGTTTGGCGGCTGATTCTGATGGCGATGTTATTTTTCATTCTATTTGTAATGCGATTACTTCTCTAAGTGGAGTCCCAATTTTAGCAACAATTGCAACTGATCTATGTTTAAATAGCGGAATTACAGATTCCAAAGTTTATTTAGAAAAAGCTATGATAAGTTTAAAAACGCAAGAAATTGTACATATTGCTATTTCTATAGAAGCTCAAAGGCCTAGAGTCCAAAAAAAAATAGGTCATATGAAACATAAAATTTCAGAGATTTTAAACTTAGACATCTCTCAAATAGGAATAACAGCAACATCAGGAGATGGCCTTACTGATTTTGGTTGCGGTGATGGTATTCAAGCGTTTTGCATTATAACAACTGTTGAAATTTGATATTTAAAATGAACTAATTTTTTTAATTTTTTCCTAGATAGGTTTCTCTATTATTAAATGCATATTTTAGATATCATGTTTCATATTTTAAAAGTATAGGAGTTAATCATTATGACAGATGCTGCAAGCCCTTTAAGTACAAATACCCACATAAGTTTTCTTAACCAAGTTAAAACAAAAGTTAATTTGACCTATCAAAAAGTAAGCGATTTTATTAAAAATAATTTTTTAAAATTAACAGGTTTTACTTTGGTTGTAGGTTCATATTTTGCATTTGGATTTGAAGTGAGTTTAATCGTGATAGGAGCTTTTGCTACATATCAAGTGGCCTTAAAACTAGTTAATATTTATCAAACATCTGGATTTTCATCTCAAAAAAGTGATAAAGCAATAAGAAAAACACAATCTTTATCAGTTCAGAAAAAAGATGTAGTACTTTTGCCGGATGGAAGATGTTTGCACGATAGTGTGAAATGGCTAAAAGATTATGCTCCGAAACCATTTTTGCCAAAAAAGCAAATGAGAAAGGAAATTGGTAGACAAACTTTACAGACGACTGAAAAATTAGGAGTTACAAATCTTTTTGATTTATCTAGATCTGAACTTGATACAATGCAAAAAGATACTAAAATTGTTGGAACAAATATCAAAACCAAAGAAGATGAAAAAAAATATTTTGATGAGGTAGTTTCAAAAAATGCTCTGCTCGCAAAAAATGAGCCTTTGACATATAAAGTGGCTCAAAAGGTAGAAATTATTGAAGGAGATACTTTTGATGTAGCTTTAACTTTAAAAAATGAAAAAAAATATAAAAATGTAGCTGTTTTAAATATGGCAAATCAAACGTCGCCTGGTGGTGGATTTCTACAAGGATCTTCTGCTCAAGAAGAGGCGCTTTGTAGGAGATCTAATCTTTTTGATTCAATTAACATTCATCCGATCGGAAGAGATAAAACAAACTTTAATCCTTATCTAAGAGAAAAAATGAAAGGCAGTTACCAAGTCCCTGAATTTGGCGCTATTTATTCTCCTAATATTTTAATTTATAGAGGAAATCAAGATGTAGATGGATATGCTTATTTGAAAAATCCTGAAGATGTAGATGTTATATCTTCTGCTGCATATGATATAGCTCATGGTTCAAAATCAAAACCTGCAAATTATAGAGAAAACACAAAAATAAAACTGCAAATGATATTAAATACAGCTCTTGAAAAGAAGCAAGAGTGTGTCGTTTTAGGAGCTTATGGGTGCGGAGCTTTTGGCAATGATCCAAAAGAGGTAACTTCAATTGTTAAAGAGATTCTAAAAGAAAGAGCAATATACCAAAAAGAAATGAAAATTGTTTTTGCTATTATAAAAGATAGAAATGATAAAGGTAATATTGAAAATTTTTCAACTTTGCAAAATATTTAAAAATACAAATCCTTAATAAATGTCTTTTAAATAGCGTTTTTCTTTTATTAATGATTTGAAAAAAGCTCTAGACTCTTCTTTAGAAAGATTTCCTTCTTGAGTAAATATATTTTGAAGAGTTTCGTCTACAGCTCTTCCCATTACAAGTCCACCACAAATATAGATCAAACAGCCAGAGTGTATCCATTGCCAAACATCAGATGCGTTTTCTAAGAGTCTATCTTGAACGTAGATTTTATCTTCTTGATCTCTTGAAAAAGCTGTTGTTAATCTAAGTAAATTTCTCTCTTCTAAATCTTTAAAAAAATCTTCGAAATAAAAATCTGTTTTAGAGCATCTCTCACCAAAAATTAGCCAGTTATTTCCTGTTGCTTGTGTTATGAACCTTTCTTCTAAAAAAGCTCTAAAAGGAGCAAGGCCGCAACCAGATGCAATCATAATGATAGGTTTATCCAAATCTTTTGTAAGTTTAAACCCATGAGATGGCTGAATATACATAGGAATTTTAGTTTTTAGAGTTTGAGATAAATTGCAGATGTATTCTGTTGCAACTCCATTTCTTTTTATTCCTCCTAGTTCATATGATACATGTGTTATTAAAAGATGCATGTCATTGGGATACATTTTTAAAGATGATGTAATAGAATACAGACGAGGAAGTAGTGGCATCATATTTACACACATATCTTGAGCGGTTACTTTGTGTTTAGGAAATAATTTTAAAATATCCCAGATGTTGTGAGTTGTAATTAATGTTTTTATCGCTTCTGTTTTTAGCTTTTTATCAAAAAGTTTTATAAAATTAAAATTTGCTTTAGAAATATTTGCTTTTTTTGTTAGAAAATCTAGAAGTGTTATTTTTTCATTAGTTCTTGGATTGATAATTTCTTGCGCTGGATCAGCTTTCATGTAATTGATAGTAAGATCGACTATTCTAGGGTCGTTTTCAACTAAGATAGCTACGCTATCACCACATTCATAGCTGATATTAGAATCATTTATATCTAAAATTAAATGGTACGTTTTTTTGCTAGAGCCCTCCTTATTTAGAAGCTCTCTATGCTTAATTCTAGAAATATATGGTTCTTTATGAGAATAAGTCATTTTTTTTCTTTCCTTTCTTAAAAAAAAACTATATCTTTATTTTTATAAAAATAATACGAAGGAGTTTTTTTCATGCGGTATCTTTTTCTTTTATTATTACTATTTTTCTTCAATAGTTGCAATTTAGAAAATGGAGTTCAAAAAAATTATATCATATCTCAGGTGAAAGATACTGAAGATACTACAGATGAAGCCAAGAATTAATTTTTTTGCTTTATAAAACCTGATAGATCGTTTTTTTGAAGTTCTTTCTTTAGCTCAGAGATCTTTTTATTCGAAATAGATCCTAAAAATTCTATTGCTGTTAGAAGTCTTGCTCTTACTCTATCTTTTTTTAAGATCTCAACTGATTTAAATAGGGGAGGGCCAAATTTCTTACCTTGAATAGCTGCAAATAAAAGTGGCATTACAATTTTTTTGTGATTTATTTTAAAAAGATCAGAAAGTTCATGAGATGCTTTTTCAATATTTTCAGATTTTAAAAGATCTTGTTTTTCTAAAAGCATCATAAAAGTATATAAGATTAAAATTGCTTCTTCTTTTGTTGTTTGCTTAGGAGTAAAAAGCTCGTTTGTATAATTTAGATGATTTATAAACATGAAATCGACAAGCTCAATAAATTCTGTTAGAGTTTTCATTCTAGTATGACAAAGAGGAAGAATTTTTTGGAAAAATTCATCATTGAACTGCCAAGCTTTTAATTTATTTAAAAGATCTTTTTCACTAAGTGTATTTATTATGTATTGTTGGTTTAACCAATCTAATTTTTGAATATCAAAAAAAGCTCCAGACTTGCCAATTCTATTAGGATCAAAATCCTTCACAAACTCTTCAAATGAATAGATCTCTTTTTCATCAGTTGTAGAATATCCCATAAGAGTTAAGAAATTAACTAAAGCTTCTGGTAGATATCCAGTCTCTTTAAAGAAAAATGTAGATGTTGGATTTTTTCTTTTAGATAATTTTCTTCCGTCTTTTCCAAGTAAAAGCGGCATATGCATAAAAGTTGGTTTTTCCCATCCAAAGGCTTCGTATAAAAGGATGTGCTTGGGAGTAGAACTTACCCATTCATCTCCACGAATCACATGAGTGATTTTCATTAAATGATCATCAACGACATTTGCGAAGTGATATGTAGGGAACCCATCCGATTTTAATAAAATTTGATCGTCAATATCTGCAAGTGGTGTTACTACTCTCCCTTTAATCGCATCTTCAAATGTGCACTCTCCTGTGAGGGGAACTTTTAGTCTAACTACATAGCTTTGTTTTTCATCTAATCTTTTTTTTATCTCAGCTTCTGATAAATTTCTATAGCGTCTATCGTAGCCAGATGGAGTGCCCGTTTTTTTTGCAACTTGGCGCATCTCATTTAGCTCTTCTTTTGTTGCAAAACATCTATAAGCTTTGCCTTTTTCAACTAGTTCATCTATATGCTTTTTATAAATAGAGAGCCTCTCTGATTGTCTATAAGGGCCATATTGGCCGCCTATATCCGGTCCTTCTGACCAAGAAGTATTTGCCCACTTTAAAGCGTCAAAAATATTTTTTTCAAAAGTCGGATGGCTTCTTGTTTGATCGGTATCTTCTATTCTTAAGATAAATGTGCCACCAAATTTTTTTGCATAAGCTAAATTAAATAGTGCTATATATATAGTTCCAACATGGGGATCTCCAGTAGGGGAGGGAGCTATTCTTGTTCTTACTTCTTTCATATATTTAACCTATTAATAATTTTAAAAAACTTGATTTTATTAGATGTATTTTGATCAGATTTTTTATTTTAATCAAACCCTTTATCGTTTATTTCACTAAGATATGCTAAATCTTTTGCAATACTCATCGTTTCTGATAGTTGGATATCGCTTTGATTAAAGAGTTCAACTGATTTAGTTTCAAAATTTTTGAGTTTAATATCGGCTAAAAAACTTTGGTAGTTTTGATTGTTTTCAATCCTGTTTTTTGAGTTCGTTGTCAAGATATCTAGATATTGAGTATAGGTAGTCATTTTTTGTTGCAGATTATGTTTATATAAAAGTGATAATCTTTTTCTATGAATTAAGGGTATATCTGCTAAGTCATCATCAAAATTAGGGCTTATTTCATCGTTTTCTAAAGGGTATTTTGAGAATTTCTCACCAATATCTAGCTCGGATAAAATGCCTGGAACTTCAACATCTGCTTGAACACCAACTAGCTGTGGAGACTTACCGGATACAGTGTAGTATCTCCCACGAGTTACTTTAACTTCTCCAGATGGATTTATCTTAGCGTTTTTTGAGTTATCTAATGAAAATGTCTGAAAAGATCCTTTCCCAAAAGTCTCTTCTCCAACAACAATAGCTCTTCCATAATCTTGAAGTGTGCCAGCTACAATCTCAGATGCTGATGCGCTTGCTTTATTTACTAATACAACCAAAGGTCCATCAAAGGTGGTTTTCCCTTCAGTATTTCTTAAGTGTTGTAGATTATCAGATGAGTCTTTAATCGATACGACTATTCCTTTTGAAATAAATAAAGATGCAACTTCTACAGCTTGAGGAAGCAGGCCGCCTGTATTAGATCTTAAATCCAATATAATAGCTTTGATTTTATGTTTTTTAGCGTAATTATCAATAGCATTTTTTAGATCTTGAGAAGATGAGCTTTTAGAGTCTTGATAGAAAGAAAACAGTTTTAAATTTAAAATAACCCCATCTCCAAAAGGTTCAAAGTGCTTTTCTAATCTAGTCTCTTCTAAAACAACTTCTGATCTAGTTATCTCTATATCAAATTTATGTTCATCTTTATCTTCATCGAGTTTACGCATAATCGTTAAATTGACTTTTGAGCCCATCTCTCCTCTTATCATCTCTACAGCTTCTGTAATGTCTAGTCCAATTACCGGCTGAGAGTTTACTGCTATGATTCTATCGCCTGTTTTTAAATTAGCGTGCTTTGCAGGAGATCCATCTATAACATGCATTATCATAAAACCGTTCAAATTATCTCTTAGCTGAGCTCCAATTCCAGATAGTTTCTGCTGTACTTGCATCATAAATTGATTTGCTTCAAAAGGAGTAAAATAATCAGTGTGAGAATCTAACGAATGACAAAAAGACTTTAAAAGAGAGCTTAAAATATAAGCTTTTTTTTCTTCTGAATTTTTAGTTGTTATTTCTTTTTCTTTATTTATTTTTTTCTTCTCTAAAACTTGTGATATAGTCTCTTTACATTCTTCTGATACTTTTTCAGCACTATCTAACTGCAAAGCCTTAATCCTTAAGAGTCTAGTTAAAAGCTCTCTTTTTGAGTTGGTCCATTTCATGTCCTTAAATTCTTCAGGCTTAACGCCTTTTGGGAGATTGCTTATACTTAACTCTGCTTCTAGTTTATTTCGTCTACCAATTGCATCTATCATAACTTTATGGATTTCACTGAAAACTGCAAAATTAGAGTTTTTAAAGCCATCTATCACAGCATTTATGATCTCATCTGAGGGATATAGCCATTTTTCGATGTCAGATTCAATAAAATAAGTTTTATTAGGGTCGAGCTCATCAATGAAATTTTTTAATATTCTTTCGGCTAAGACAGATTCTATTTTTTTGAAATTCGCATGGGATTTTAAAATTTCTTCAGTTTTTATCTTGATATCTTTAACAGTTAGATTTGGCTGTTTGGCAGCTATGGTTAAGCTTATGATTACAAGTAAGATAAGCTTTGAAAAGAGCTTTTTTAACATGGTTTTTTCCTATATTTTTTATCTCCCCAATATATAACAATTCATACTTTGGTTCCAACAAAAAAATGTCCCATAACACGTTAATAATAATAATCTTGTATATTTCTGAGATTATTTGTTATTCAGTATTTATTAAGATGTTGTTAGCTTAATTTAAGTATTTGTTAAAAATAGTTGATTTCAATCCGTTGTTTTGTAATAATATATACTTAAAAGAGCAAGATTATAGTTACAAACAATTAAAGCTAATTATATAAAGTTTGTTTAAATAAATTTTAAAGATAAAAACAAGGAGGAGAACAATGACAGGCGATACAAATTGGGGAGATCAAAACCCAGTGGGTAGTTTAGCTCCAGAGCCAAACGATGGTAAAAGGGTTGTTTCTATTACGGAAGCTGCAAAACTAAACAATGTAACTAGACAAGCTATTTACGTTGCCATTAAGCAAAGAAAACTAAGAGCAACTAAAGATGCCACTCGTTGGACTATCGATTTAGATGATCTAGAAGAATATAAAAAAAATAAGTACTCTAGAAAAAAATCAATGTTTGATGGTGAACTTCTTTTTGATAATGCTAAAGGTTATTATTCAATCAATCAAGTAGCAAAAATGCTAAACGTTCCTGCTCAAAAAATCTATTATGCAACTAGAGTGGGTCATCTTAAAGCTTATCGCAAGGGAGCTGCTTGGGTTGTACAGATCGACGAAGTTAAAGAATACAAACAAAGTTATTTAGATAGAAGAACGACTGTTGGTCAAATAGTAAGTTAATATCTATTAAATTAACGGGGATAAAAATTAAGAAAAGCCGTCTTCAGGACGGCTTTTTATGTTTTAAAGTATTCTGAAAATCAATTATTATTAAATTTCTTATTAAGTGTTATAATATGAGAGTTCTTAATGCTGGAAAACTAATAAAAAGAAGGAGTTTTGCCATCTTTAGAAGCTGTGCAAGCTTCTCTAGGCATGCCCCAAACTTAAGATCTCCCCGTCAGGCACATCAAAAAAACTTTTGATGTTGTAAATTGAATGGTAAGGAGTGTGATTTAAATTAGGTTACTGGCTGGGAATGCCGCTAGGCTTAAACAAAGTTAATGAAGAAATTGAAAAAACAGAAGAAAAAGAAGAGATAAAACTAATCTTTTAATTTAGAAGATCCCTTTTTAGGTTCTTTTTTTTATCTAGTTTGATAGGAGATTCTTTAACTTTAAAATCTTTTATCTGAAGTTGAATAGAGGCTTTATTTAAAAAGACATTTATATGGGGTGTAAATACTACCTCTAAATTTAGGTTTTTTCTTTTAAGAGCGGGTTTTCTATAAGCCATATTAAAACCAATGCCCTCTAACATTCTATCTTTTTGCTCTAAATACATTTTTAAATGTATTTTACCAACAATCTTAGGTGTCCAGATTTGTTTGGCTTCGCAATATAATAAGGGGGGAGGATTTTCATTACCAAAAGGCTCTAATAGTTTAATGGATTCCATAAAATCAAATGTCAAATCATCAAAGTTTGTGTGAGCATCTAAATACATCTTTGAAATTATATCTAAATCTTGGAGTTTTTCATTTGCTTGCTTTATGAAATTTGCTTTAAGCTCTTCAATATTTTCTTCTTTTATAGTTAGCCCTGCTGCAAAATCATGACCGCCAAAGTTAACAAGTAATTTTTCGTTTTCCTTTAAAACTGAAAGCAAAGGGAATTGAGAGATGGTTCTTATCGAACCTTTTCCTATGCCCTTTTCTATAGCTATTATAAGAGTTGGACGATTGTACTGTTTAGTTATTCTAGCTGTTATTATTGGAATAATTCCCGGATGCCATTTATCTGAATATAAAACTATTGCTTTGTCATCTAAAAGTTCTGGGTGAGCTGCCATGTACTTTTCAATTTCATCAGAGGATTTTCTTTCAATTTTTTGTCTTTCTATATTATAAAGTTCTAGCTCTTTTGCTAGATCTTCAGCTTGCTTTGGATCACGAATAAGTAAAAGCTCTACTCCTTTTTTAGCATCTGCAATTCTGCCGATACTATTTAATCTAGGAGCTATTTTAGATGCTATATCCATTGGGGTTAGATTTTCTGTAGTAAGTTCGCAAATTTCGAATAGTTTTGTGAGTCCGATCCTTTTTGTGTATTGAAGTTCTTGAAGACCATACTTTACAAGTATTCGGTTCTCCCCAATCAAAGCTCCCATATCAGAAATCGTGCCGAGTGCTACTAAATCTAAATAGCTTTTAAGGTCTATGTAATCTATTTCTGCATTTTCAATAAGATGATTTGTTAGTGCATGCGCTAGTTTAAATGCAACTCCAACTCCTGTAATATCTCTGTTTGGATATGTGCTGTTTACAAGTTTTGGATTTAAAGTTGCTATGCAATTTGGGATTTTAGAGGTGGGTTCATGATGATCTGTAATTATAACATCTATATTATGTTCAAAAACATGCGCAATCTCTTTTGCTGCTGTAATTCCACAATCTACAGTGATTATTAAAGAACAAGAATTTTTTAAAGCATATTGAAGAGCATCACTTATTATACTTCTTTTATGTGAAGAGCTTTCCGGAATATAAAAAAATACTTTAGCTTCAATGCTTCTGAAAAACTCAACAAGAAGTGCTGTTGCTGTCATTCCATCGACATCATTATCTCCGTAAATTAAGATTCTCTCTTTATTTTTTAGAGCTTTCATGACTCTATTTACAGCTTTGTCCATATCTTTAAATAAAGATGGATCGTGAAGCTGAGGAAGTGTTGCATATAAAAAATTGTGAATCTCTTCTAAAGTAGTAAATCCTCTAGATATGAATATTTGTGCTGTAACAGGATGAATATTGAACTCTTTAACAATTTTATTTAACCAATGGGGATCTTTTTTAGGTAAAACCCACGTTGCTGGTATCTTTGAAGGCACCATAAAGAGTCAATTTCCTTTTATTAAAAAATTACGTTACTATTAAATTCTGGTTAAAAGCTCTTTTATAAATTATATTTTTTTTTTTGCATATAAATCATTTTTCCGAATTTTTTAATGTAAGTGATCTTCTCACTTCAAGTTTATGGAATAGCAACATTAAAGGAGATGCTATAAATATTGAGGATAGAGTTCCAAAAATAACTCCAATCGTCATTACAAGTGCAAAACTAAATATTGTTGCCCCCCCTAATAGCACTAAAGCTAAAAGTGCTATAATTGTAGTTGCTGATGTTATCGTTGTTCTAGAAAGTGTGTGATTTAATGCGTGATTAATAATTTCTTTAAATGTGTGTTTTTTCATGTGTTTTAAATCTTCACGAATACGATCGAAAATAACTAT
>SDBT01016875.1_pt1 | contig 11545 bp, 10 predicted proteins | sample 2277101 | NCBI WGS metagenome assembly SDBT01 (sample SAMN10404973, study PRJNA504765) | marine sediment metagenome | isolation source: marine sediment core GS10_PC15, 103 cmbsf | place: Arctic Ocean: Southern Knipovich Ridge | collected 2010
ACTAAAAAACTCTAATGCGCTAGGAACATGCATTTCGACTCCAATTGACAAAGAAAAAATTATCTCAATATTTGGATAAATTTATTGATCTAAAAAATCCAAGACCATATTTATCTGTTCAGTAAATGAGCTATTCTTTTCTTCACTAAATTTCTTATTAAAAAAGGCTGATCCTACAGTAAATCCCCATGGTTTTTGCTTTTTAACTGTATTTAATCGTGAATAGGTATGAATACTTCCACTAATAATAACCGGGATATTTATAACTTTCATAAATCTCTCTACTAATTCTTCAGGATCTCCTCCAGTAAAACGATACATAGAAAGACAAATTCCATCAACTCCATTCTCTTGTATTTTTAATCCATCATTATTTACATCTTCAATAGTGCCATGCAACATACGAGGAACTCCAGATCTTCTTCCACAAGTAGGAAAATATTTAATTGATGTTTTTCTTAAAAACTTTTGCACTGAGTGAAAAAAAGGCATACCTATAAGATAGTCAAATTTGTTATCTAAAACAAATTTTGCAACTTCTAAACATTTATCTTCTTTTTCTACTAGGGATTCATAAAAAGTAATTTTCCCTGCTAATTTCATTGATTTGATTAATTTCTCAGCATTTACTTTTTTTATTCCTTTATCTTTAAATCCCCAACAAATTGCTCCAGGGATAGACTTACTCTTCTCAAAAATATCAAGTGCGTTGCTTACAGTTTTATCATTCCAAGTTAACATAGAAATTAAATTTACAGTCAATTTTTCGCCTCCAAAAACCCTTATTTTATCTTTAATTAATATTTTAAAAGTATTTTTAGTTCATGATTATCTTCCAAAAATAAAATTTTACCACAACACATTTATCCTTCGCAGCAAATTTAGCCCCATAGGTTTTTTAACAACAGAAATAAGGAAAATAAATGGATATAAAAAGAGCAAGAAGGGTAGTTATGGGTCTATTCATCAACCCTTTTATCAATCTCTTACAGTTTATAGCGGCTATCTTAAATCTTAAGTATGGGTTTACCCGTACTAATCCCATTACTGGTAGATGATCTATCTTTTACCTCATAGCATGTACCGAGGGGATTCTTCTATATCAGCCCTTTTTCTAGGTCTTTCCCTAATAAAGATGGCACTCAGTTATTCATCATTTTCTCGTATTTTTGCTTCTTTCTATTTTTTAATATAGAAGAATTCTTTATTGAAAAAGATAATCAAAAATCTCCTCTGGATTGGGATCAGGACTATCCTCTGCGAATATAACAGCATCATTCAATCTTTCTGTTGATTTCTTCTCTAGTCTTTATAACTTCTTATTGATTAATGATTTTTATCTTTAGAAGTTTTTTCTCAAAATTACTAATTGGTTCCTTTTTCCTATTTTTTTAACTTCTTCTGCTGTTCTATGTTCCTTAAATTATTTTTCGCTTAGTTTTCAACTCGTCAAGTTTTTCTTCACAAACCCTTGTTTCTAGTATTTTTCAGCCCATACTAATCAATGCTTCATTTTTTAAGATTTTATCCTCCATTATATTTAAAATAGTTTATTTGTATTTAATCTGCATTTAAAATAATCACTATTTAAAATCAGCATACGGTAGACATAATTAAAAACTGGGTGGTGATATGACAGAAAGAATTTTTACTTCTAAATTATTATTGCAAAAAATATTATGGGGGATAGAACAATTAAAATATATATTGTCTCCTTCTTTTAAAATATAACTTTGATCTCCAATTACAAATTTTGCTTCACCTGTTAAAACTAGGTCTAATTCTTCTCCTTTATGACAAACAACTGGTTCATTTTCTGAATAAGTAGGATATATTGTCATTAAAAGTGCCTCCATTTTCCCCGTCTTTAAATTATCATTTAACAATTCATATATTATTTTTGAATTTGCTAATTTAATTATTTTCCTATCGTCTTTTCTTGTGATTAAATGTTCTTCCATATTATCCATTAAAAAATAAACTATTGTCGTATTTAAAACATGTGCAATTTTTCTTAATGTACTAATTGAAGGTTTAGCCTTGTTTCTTTCAATTTGACTAATAAAACCAGGTGAAATACCTGCTTTTTTAGATAATTCTCTTAAGGTCATTTTATTTTCAATTCTTACAAGCTTTAATTTTTCTCCTTGCATTTTTTGTTCTCTCCTTATTTATTAATAATATGTGCTAAGTTCGAGTTATGCTTGCAATTCACTTAAAATAAAAATGATCATACATGTGATCTCTCCTATAGAATATTAATATCCATAATATGCAAAAATAAGGAGGAGAATAGCACACATGAACAAAGATAATTGTATTGCTAGTCACATATAGAGTATACTGGAATATTCACGAAAATACAAAAATATTAATGATATCTGTAAACTATTTAATATATCCAGAGTCACCTATTATGCGTGGTAAAAACGGTTTATCAAATTAAGCTTCCTAGAATTAGTTGATAAAGTAAAAAGAAAGCCTAAAATGTCTAATCAGATAAAACCGGATAAAGAAAAGGTCATTCTTAATTATATAATAGATTATCCTACCCATGGACCAAAAAGGTATTGCCAATGAATTAAGACAGCAAAAGATTACAATCAGTGATACCGGAGGATTTTGGTCCTTTGCCGAACATTAGTTTTATCAATATCACGAATTACCCAATTCATCTTTCCATCTCTGTCTTAAAGGGTTGAATGGTAATTTAATCATCGTCATGGGAATTTAGTTATATTTCTCCGTAAATGACCGAATCAACAGATATAAATTTTCAAAGAACAAATGTAGTGCAGTTTTGTTTTCGAGTAACACTTGTGCTTACACTTTCTACTTTTGACATAGAAAGTGTAAGCACAGCTTAAAAGTAATTCAATTTATTTATTTTAACTACTATTCCTCAATGTATACTAAAGTTAGATCAAGCATTTCGTAATTGTTTGCAAACAAATCTTTAACTTTTTTATTCGCTGCATAAACATTTTTATAATGCAAAATTGGTATTAGTGCCACTTCATCAAAAGCAATCTTGTAAGCTTTATTATATAACTTTATTCTTTCTTCTCTATCAATTGTTTTATCTGCTATTTCTAATAATCTATCAAATTCATCACTATAAAAAGCAGAAAGATTTATTTTGCTTTTGCTATCTAATAAGTGGTGAAATACTTGTGAAGGATCTCCGGTCATCCACCCCCATGCCAATTGATACATTTGTTGTTTACGTTCCATTAAACCAGCAAATAAAGGACCGTATTCCATTACTACAATTTTTACATCTAAACCAATCTTAGATAATTGTGCTTGAATCACTTCAGCCGTTTCTGTATCTTGTAAATATCTAGCCCGCGTACACCAAAATTCAATTGTAAGGCCTGGTTTTATACCTGCTTCTCTAAGAATATTTTTAGCCTTTTCAAGATCATATTCCCTTATGAGAGAATCGTCTTGAAGCCCCATACTTACGACTGATGGCATAAAACCTTTATCGGCAGGAGTGGCTAGTCCTTCTAATACATAAGATACAATCTCTTGTCTATTGATTGCATAAGCTATCGCTTCACGGAGTTGTTTATTCTTTTCACCTCCTACATTCTCGTTCTCAAAATTAAACGACAGAAACAAAGTCCTATTTTTAGGTGATGTATAAACATAGAAATTTTTGTCTTTACTTAAACTAGAAACTTCATGAGGAAGTGGATTTTCAATAATATCAACTTCACCACTTTTTAATGTCATTAATCTTGTGCTAGCTTCAGGAATAGGGCGGAATTCTATCCGGTCTAATTTTGCATGCTTTCCCCAATAGTTTTCATTTTTTATAAACACTACACGACTACCTGGGATAAATTCCAATAATTTAAAAGGTCCGGTCCCATTAGCATCCTGACTTAGGTTATCTCCTTTTTCCTCTGTCCATTTTGGGTCCATCATACCTACAACCTGATTGGTAAGATTATTTAATATTGGACCATATTCATATTTCAGATAAAGGCGTACTGTAGAGTCATCGATAACTTCGACCTTATCTATAAAACCCGCAAAACCAGAGCCAGTCCCAGCATTTGAGCAGCGTTCTAAGCTAAACTTCACGGTATCGGCATTGAAATGGGCTCCATTATGAAATAAAACATCCTTTCTTAATTCAAATTCCCAAACGAGAGGACTTATTGACTTCCATGAAGTAGCAAGTTTAGGTACAATATTACCTTCTCTATCATATGATACAAGTGTTTCATATACATTTTGAATAGCATTTATGTCTTGCGTTGTTACATAAAAATGTGGATCAAATGTTATTATATCTTGGCCAAATGCAATAATAACTTCTTGCTTTGTTTCACTTGCTAGAATATTCAGTTGTACACTTAGAAATAAAAATGCTAACAACAATAAAACAGCCCAAATTGACAAAACTTTTAATTTATTTTTAAACATTTTCATTAATTTTCTCCTTTATATTTTAATACTTTGCTCCAACATTATTTAGTTAATAAAAGTTTTACTTCTTAATTTTAAATGATGGTATTTCCTTCTCGATATTAATTACCTCCTTCCCGGCTTTTATTAATTTTGATACTGCTGCCACACTTCTCCCTAGTTGTTTTGCTTCGTCGTAGGCTGTAACATAACTATCAAAATATTCATAAAACCATTTATCATTTTCAACTTCTCCTGCTTTCCAAGCTACTCCAGTAGAACCTATCTGTAAAGTATTTTGATTTCCTACAGGGAAAATCCCTGTTATTATGAAATAATCAATTATTGTTGATAAAGTTTTCTCTTGCCCTGCATGTCTACCTCCCCCAACAGCGATTGCTCCTCCTACTTTAAATCTAAGTAACATTCCAGCTCTAACTAAAGGACGACATCTATCCATAAATGCTTTGACTTGAGCAGTAACACTACCAAAATAAACAGGGGAGCCTATAATTATTCCATCAGCATCTATTAATTTTGGATAAATCTCGTCCATTTTATCCGAAATACGACAATATTTCCTAGGAGGGTCTACCGGACATTTACTACAATCAACACATGGTGAAATTTTCCCTTTTAAAGTAATTAAAGAACATTCTACATCCGGTAATTTCTCTGCCTCTTCTAGCGCCTTAGAAACCATTTTTAGAGTATTTCCTTTTCTTGGACTGCCGCTTATGCCTAAGATTTTTATTTTCAAAAAAATCACTTCCTTTCATTATAATATCTTTTCATATTCACTATCTAATTATCGCATCCTTTGGGTGCCTACTAAGATAGGAATACCCTTCTTCAGTAATTACAATTTCATCTTCAATTCTAAAACAACCTGATGAAAAATCATAAATTGCTGGTTCAATACAAAAACACATTCCTGGTTGAAGTGGAGTCATCTCATCGGAAGATATAGATGGCATTTCATGCAGCTCCAGGCCAATAGCATGCCCCGTTCTATGAAGCACAAGATCTTCATACCCTAAATTTTTGATTTTCTTCATAGCCGCTATATCAATCTCTCCTATAGGAACTCCAGGCTTTATTACTTCTACGGCAGCATTATGAATTATATGAGCAGCCTCGTAAAGTTCTCTTTGTCTTGAAGAAATTAATCCTACAAAAAACTCTCTACTCAAATCACTCCAGTAACCATTAAAGACTGCACCGTAGTCAAGAATAACCATGTCACCTTTTTCCAATTTTCGATCACTTGGCCAAGGATTTGCCATATCGTATCTTTCCTTACCCGAGGCTACTACAAGAAAACCCTGTAATTCTCCACCCGCGTTTAAAATAGTAGTACCCATAATTTTCTGAATATCTTTTTCAGTCATTCCAAGTTGAAAAGAATCAATAATTACATCAAATGCTTTTTCACTAATCCGAGCAGCTTCTTTCAAAAACTCAATTTCCTTTTTAGATTTAATTCTTCTTAATTTCCACATTAAACTTGAACAACTTTTTATCCTACAATTCTTTAATAGTCCTTTTAAAGACTCAAACTCTGCTTGTATCATACCTGGTCTTTGTCCTTGATCAAGTTCCAGACCAACTGTGCAATTTTTTAGTTTTTTTTCAATGAAAAGATTCTTTAATAGTTCAATTGGGGTTTTAATTTTAAGACTTGGGCCCCATATTCTAATATCTTTATTTTTAAACCACGATTCCCTTATAGCAGCCCCTTCTTCAAGATTAGGCACTAATAGGATAGGAGATTCTCCTTTTATTAATAAAGTAATAAAAGGCCTAAATCGGCTAAAAAATAATTGTGTTCTATAACCAGAAATGTAAAATACATTATTAAATTGTGATAAAATTAAAACATCAAGGTTTTCTTTTTCCATTTCTTCTTGACATTTTTTCCATCTTTGTTCATATTCTTTTTCATCAAATAAATTGTTCATAATTTACCCCTTTTTATAATATTTTAAAATTATTTTATACATGAAATGTTCAATTACAAAATTTTAAATTTTCCAAACTTTTACTTTAATCTTGGATCAAGTACATCCCTTAATCCATCTCCGACTAAGTTAACACCTAAAACAAATAAAGCTAAAAAAATACCAGGAAAAATTATCATGTGTGGATAAGAAGAAATATATCCCCTCCCTTCGCTTAACATCAAACCCCATTCTGCAGTGGGGGGTTGTGCCCCCATTCCCAAAAAACTAAGAGCTGCAACCATAATAACCACACTAGCAACTCCTGTGGTCGCTAAAACGATAATTGGGCCAATTAAATTTGGAATTATATGTTCATACATAATTCTTATATCTGAAGCACCCATTGCTTTTGCAGCTTCAACGTATTGATTTTTTTTAATACCTAAAGTTACAGCCCTTACTACCCGTGTATATTGAGGTATTGAAGTGATCGAAACTGCGATTATAGCGTTAGTCAAACTTGGGCCTAATACAGAAACTATAAGAATTGCTAAAAAAAAATAGGGGAAAGCTAATAAGAAATCCATACATCTCATAATACTACTATCTGTTAATCCACCCCAATATCCTGCAAAAACTCCTAATATTGTACCAAATAACATTGAAATACTAACAACGAAGAAGCCTAATGATACAGTTAATCTGCCACCGTAAAGAATTCTAGAAAAAATGTCTCTTCCATATGCGTCTCTTCCAAATAAATTTTCTTTATTTGGAGTTTGTCGTCTTTGCGCCAAACTTTGCTCCGAAGGATCATGCGGACTTAGCAATGGACCAAAAATCGCTAGAAATATCATCAAAGAAACAATTATTAATCCTATTACTGCTGATTTATCTCGCTTAAATCTTTTCCAAAACATCTTTTTCCCCCTAATATCGAATTCTAGGATCAATAAAGGTATAAGTTATATCAACTAATAAATTTATTAGAGCAAAACTAGCTGAAGCTACTAATATTATTCCGCGAATAGTAGCATAATCACGTGTATAAATAGCTTCCACCATAAGCCTACCAATACCTGGGATAGCAAATATAGTCTCCGTAAGTACGGATCCCGAAATAAGGATACCAAATTGCACTCCCATAACTGTAATTACTGGAATAAATGCATTTCTTAAGACATGTCTAAATAGAACTAATTTCCATGATAATCCTTTTGCTAAAGCATTCCTGATATAATCTTGCCGAATAACTTCTAACATTGTGGATCGTGCTAACCTTGCAATCGTAGCTAGTGGATATGCTGCTAAAGTTAACGAAGGTAGAATCATATAACGCCAATTAACCCATCCTGCGCTTGGGAACCATCCTAAAGATACTGAAAAAATTGAAATCATAATTAACCCTAACCAGAAAACAGGCATAGAAACTCCTGCTAAAACTACTATTTTAGTAATATTATCAAGAAAAGAATATTGGTTTGTTGCAGAAATCACCCCCAAAAATATTGCAATAGTGCTTGAGATTAGCATGGCAAAAAAAGCTAATTGAGCACTAACGGGCAATGTTCTGGCAATTTCGCCTACAACAGGTCTATTAGAACGGTAAGCTCTCCCTAAATCTCCGTGAAGAACAAGTTGGGTAATAAAATTCCAATATTGCAAATAAAGCGGATCGTCCAAGCCTAAGTTATTTCTCAACTCCTCAACTTTTTCGGCAGATGCTTGTGCTCCCAACATTAAAATGGCGGGATCTCCTGGGGCAAAAAATAACATAATAAAAACTGTAGAAGTTATTAAGAATAATAAAGGAATGATTATTAAAATTCGTTTCAAAGTATATAATAAAATTGATTTATTTTTCTCTTTCATTACATGTTTGCCTTTCTAAAAATAACTTTTTTATATATTTATTCAGCTTCATTCTTTATAATTAATTATTATATAGATGACAAGCAACAAGGTGCCCCTTTGTAAGTTCTTTTAAAGAAGGATTCGATTCCGAACATATTGGTAAATGTTTCCAGCATCTCTTATAAAATCTACACCCTTGGCCTAAATTAATTGGTGTTGGTACGTCTCCCTCTAAAATAATTCTTTTTTTCCTATGGTTCAAATTAGTGGATAAAACGGCAGACAAGAGTGCTTCTGTATATGGATGAAATGGCTCTTTAAATAATTCATCACTTTTTGCAACTTCTACAATTCCTCCTAAATACATTACCATGATTTTATGAGAAAGTTTTTTTACAACAGAAAGGTCATGTGATATAAACAAATAAGTAAGATCTAATTCATTACTAAGACATTCTAATAAATTTAATATTTGGGCTTGCATGGAAACATCTAAAGCAGAAACTGGTTCATCACATACTATAAAACCTGGACTTAAAGCTATTGCACGAGCAATACCAATACGTTGACATCTTCCTCCATCTAACTCATGAGGATATTTTGATAACATTTCTTTAGTTAAACCAACTTTATCCATTAAATACAGAACTCTTTCATATATTTGTTTTTTATTTCCATATTTATGTATTCTTAACGGCTCAGAAATTAACATTTGGACATTTTTTCGCGGATCGAGTGACGAAAAAGGATCTTGAAAGATAATCTGCATTTCCTTTCTCAACTTCATCATTTCACCTTTATTCAATGAAAGTATATCCTTATCTTTATAAATTATTGATCCGTAATCTGGCTCGATAAGTCTAATGATCGTTCTACCTGTTGTAGTTTTGCCACATCCGCTCTCTCCCACTAAACCTAATATTTCGCCATCCATTATTTCAAAATTTAATCCATCAACTGCGTGAACTATTTCGGTTTTTGAGATGTGAAAATATTTTTTTAAATTATTTACCTTTATCTTGAGTTTATTCATAATTAGTTTTCCCTATGAGTCTCCATTCTATATTAACATTTAAATATTAACGGTTACCTCTATATAAAAAACATGCTACATAATGTTCATCATCATTAACTCTCAATAAATGAGGAATTTGAGCACTACATATATCTATTTTTTTAAAACAACGAGGATGAAATGGACACCCACTCGGAAGTGATTTTGGACTAGGAGCTAAACCTGGAATCGGTTCTAATCTTTTATTGTTTTGTCCAATATCCGGAATGCATTTAAATAATCCTTGTGTATAAGGGTGTAAAGGTTTATTGTATACTTCTTTTAAAGATCCTTCTTCGATTATTTTTCCTGAATACATTACTGCTACCTTATCACAAATTTCAGGAACAACACCGAGATCATGGGTTATAAGTATCATCGATGTATTAAACTTTTCTTTTAGATCTTTTATTAGTTCTAGTACCTGTGCTTGAATTGTTACGTCTAAAGCGGTAGTAGGCTCATCTGCAATTAATAACCGTGGCTGACAACTGAGAGCAATTGCTATCATTACTCTTTGAATCATGCCACCACTAAATTCATGTGGGTATTCATTCGCACGATCTGATGATATCCCTACAGATTGTAGCATTTCAATTGCCCTCTTACGCGCTTTCTCCCAGGATACATTTTGATGCACTTTAACTGTTTCGGCAATTTGGAATAATACTGGATAAACGGGGTCTAATGAAGACATTGGATCTTGAAAGACCATTGAAATTTGGTTACCTCTTATTGATTTCATTTTTTTTTCTTCTAAATTAAATATTTCCTGTTGATTAAAAACAATCTTTCCTTTTGTTATAAAAGCTTGTTTTGGTAATAATTTTAAAATAGACATAACAGTCGTAGTTTTTCCAGCTCCAGTCTCACCAACTAACCCTAGAACTTCACCTTCACTTAAAGATAAACTTACTCCATTTACCGCATAAACTACTCCCTCAAGTGTTCTATATTCCACCCAAAGGTTTTCTATGGAAAAAAAACCTTTTAAGTTTTTTTCTTCAATATTTTTTTTTTGTACTTTATTATTTGTTTTTATCTTTAAGCTCACCCCTTCTTATTAATTAAAAATAATTTTTCATTTTACTTATACTAATTTCAAGTTATGTTTACAATTTAGCTAAAATAAAACTTGTCATTCTAAAAAATTCAATAACAACAAGAGTCATTAATGTCTTGGAGAATAATGTATTACACTAGTGCAAATAATTTCATAGACCAAACCCCTCAGGCTAGATACTCAAGGCCTTGAATGTCATACATTCCTGAAAACTATTCTTAGCCAATAACTTATCATGCTCCTCTTTAGACCGATAAAGCAAAGAAGAATAAAACCTCTTTTTATGCCAGCAATAAATTAAGGAATTCTTTCTGCAACTCAAAAAAGATTACATATTCTGAATAGATCCACATACTTTTTGAGGTTTTCAAAGAAAGATTCTACCAAAGAATTTCCATAAAGATTATCTTTGCACAGATCCTAACATTAGCTCCATTTTCTTTTAGTATTTTTATATAATCATTTCAAAAATCCATACGGCTTTATTAGGAGGTTTAATCAGATCAGTAATTTTTCTTTGGATAATATTTATTTTTAAGTAGGTAAACGTAAGGGATGATTATGAATTATTTCATATGACATAACCGACAAACATGCAAGAATTGATTTCGATAAAATCTTCAAACTAGAAGCTAGATATTAACATTAAGTAAGATAATATAAATTATATAATCACAACCGATTTTATTGATAATATTAACCTTCTTATCTTTATTCTAGTTATTGTAGATGCTTTGGTTATATCGCCTATTAAATGTCACAATATATTACACTTCACCCACTCTGTATCAAATCTATCTCATCATTCTCAAAACTCTCTTGTGATTGGCCTTGCGATCTCTCATCTTCATAGGAAAGTCATTCTTTTGTGGTTTTAGTAAAAAGTTAAAAAGAAAATTATTTTAACCATACCGTAATAAAAAGCTTTTTACCAATATAACACAAAATATTATATTTGTAAACACTCAATTGTAGTATAAAAAATTTTTAAATAATATAATGGGTTATGTTAATCTAATCGAGAAAGAAATTTAGCAGGACGATTAGGAATCGAACCTACCGCATCAATTACCATTAATTATACCGTCCATGGCTTTGAAGTCCATAAGGCCCATCAGAGCCTATCCGTTCCCTTTTGCTCTTATTTCTTTCATCTCTTTTATTATATATTCTACATCAAGTACCATTTCCATTAATGCAATTTTTTCT
>SDBT01016876.1_pt1 | contig 11545 bp, 12 predicted proteins | sample 2277101 | NCBI WGS metagenome assembly SDBT01 (sample SAMN10404973, study PRJNA504765) | marine sediment metagenome | isolation source: marine sediment core GS10_PC15, 103 cmbsf | place: Arctic Ocean: Southern Knipovich Ridge | collected 2010
TGTATTATTCAGTTAGAAAAATACGACGCAGTCGGTTGCAATTTCAGTAATATGTATCATCCTCATTTCAGTGGTAATTTTTGGTGGGCAAAAAGTGATTATATTAAAAAATTAGATATGTTGGATCAGTGTGATCGGTGCCAAGTGCCTCCAACTAGCCAACTACCAATAAATAAGCAGCACCTAGAAGGGGAGTTTTGGATTTTAAGGAAAACAAAAAACTTTATATCCCTGTATAATTCAAATACAGATCATTATAACAAACGTTATAGTGCATCAAACTATCGCAAATAATTTATTATATTATTATAGTATAATAATATGGCATTTACCCGATTTAATTATGACAAGTGTAGAACGGCCAAACTGTTACAAGAGTCAACGGGACCAGGCAGATACATGCTCGATGTTCCAGGATGGGGTTCCAAGCCTTGTTTTTTTGATGATCCACATATTCGTATGCAACAATGGGGAGCAAACTTAAGAAAGGTTCCTCACGGTGCACCAATTGATATTGATAGTGATTTGATTGGTATTACTCGCCCATTATCTAAAGATTGCTCCGGGAAAGAGTTTCCAAATAGTGGAGTAGTGAGATCCAAAAGAGTCACATATCCAGTATGCAAAAATCCTATTACAGATGAATCGCGAGCGACCCATCCAGCATGGATGTATCGTGATCTTACACAAGATCATCGGTATATTCTTTTTTTAAATCCACAAGAAAATACCTGTATGACATTTCAGAATAATCTAAATACCAGACTTTTAGAGCGAGATCATTTTGTAGCTCAAGCACCTTGTCTTGTTCAGCAACGGGGACAACCTGTAGGAGTATTCACGGGCAAACGCGCGCAGGGTGTTACTTCTAAACGATAAAAAGTAAATAGATAAGTATTTACTGTTTAAGAAAATATGTTGTATTATATATAATGGCTGAAATCGCAATACCTTTTGTAGCATTAGGAGCAATGTATGTTCTCTCTAATCGTCAAGACAAAAAAGAAGGCTACGAGTCCGCACGGTCTCCTCCCGAGCGTGGTCAGATTCATAATACAATTCCGATGGGTAAGATAAGAACTGCTGCACCCGTTAATCCCCCAATTAACTATCCAATACAGAATTATAGCGATGTTGGACAAAATGTTGCAAGTTATCCAGCTCCAAATGCAGCAAGTGATAGATATTTTAGACAAGACAAATATGAGAAGGAGGTGGAGTCTAGTAAAAATCCCAGCAATGTAGTATTATTTAAATCACTATCTGGTGATATGGTGCAAAAAAAAGATATAAAATTTAATAATATGGTCCCCTTCTTTGGATCTAAGGTTACACAGCGAACTACCGGATTTTCTGGAAATGAATCGTTATTAGATAACTATACTGGAACGGGTTCGCAAGTTATACATAAGAAAGAACAAGCGCCCTTATTTGCCCCACAAGCGAATATGAACTATGCGCATGGTGTACCAAATCATACCTCATTCATACAATCACGTATGAACCCATCGACCCATATGAATAATGTTAAACCCTGGGATGAAATACATGTTGGCCCGGGGTTAAATAAAGGATTTACTAATAAAGGGTCGGATGGATTTAATGCTGGGATGGAAGCGCGAAATGTTTGGGTAGATAAAACAGTTGATCAGTTGAGAACGGCGACAAATCCCAAATTAACATTTGGTTTAGCAAATCATGAGGGTCCTGCCAATTCTATTATTAAAAATAGAGGCATTGAAGGAAGAGTTGAGAAAAATAGACCCGATACCTTCTTCATGAATACACCTGATAGGTGGTTTACTACGGGCGGTCAAGAAAAGGCACAACGTTCTAGAGCCGAGGAACCGCTTCAAGCCGAAAATAGACCATTTACAACGAGAGAGTATTTTGGAGCAGCTACGGCTGACCAAAATGCTAGTACCGGTGGCCGTGTTGAAGGTAACTACATAAGAAGTGATCGCCCAGAACTCGCGCCAAACACGAAATATCCTGGTCCTGCACATAATCTTAATTATGCCGATGGTTGGAAAAATCTTAAACAAAATTATGGTAAGGCAGGTTATAAATCATATCCTAATTCCCGTACCACTGTGCGCCAAGAGGGCGAATATGGTATTGTGGGTGGATGGGTTAAAGCTGCCATTGCTCCTGTTATGGATATTCTGCGACCATCGCGGAAAGAAAATGTTATTGGAAACTTACGGCCAAATGGAAATGTAAGCGGTGTTTATGGTGTTGAGCAGGCGCGCGTTTGGAATCCGGCCGACCGGACAAAGACCACTATCCGGGAACAAACAGAACGTACCTATGATATTGCGCAACCATTTAAAAAACATGAAGGTGGTTACGCTACTGCCAAATATCAGCCAATTGAAAATCAGCGTCAAACTACAAACTGTCCTTATACTGGTAATGGTAGTGGTACTCGTTATGGTGCCAGCAACGGCCCCGTATATAATGCTGCTTATAACGCACATCTAAATCCTAATAAAGAAAAGTTACTGACAAATCAACTTAATGTGGGATGCGAACCCTTATTTAATTCTAATCAAAATATTCGGATCACCAAGTTTGGGTCAACAACTCCCGCACAAGGGCCGGTTAATATGCCAAAGGAAAGTGGAAATCTCTCAACCTATGGAGAGATGGGTGGTCGTAATGTGCGTGGGGCTAGTATTGAATGTGCGAGAAATTCTCCTAATATGTTGAATGCTTTCAATTCTAATCCTTTTACACAACCTCTGAATAGTGTTGCCTAATATATATATAAAAACATCTTTATGAATATCATTAATGGAAGTTCATAAAGATTTGCAAAGAAAAATGTTATATTTTATTCACCATAAGAAAATACCGCATATGGTATTCCACGGGCCGTCGGGATCCGGTAAGCGAGCTATTTTAGCTTACTTATTGGAAAATATTTATAAGGATGTCAAAGACTATAAGAATTATATAATGTATATTAATTGTGCACACGGAAAAGGTATACGCTTTATTCGCGATGAACTTAAATTCTTCGCCAAAATGAATATTCATAATAAAAATGGTGAATTATTCAAAAGTATTATTCTATTTAATGCAGATAAATTGACAATGGATGCGCAATCGGCATTGCGCAGATGCATTGAACAATTTAGTCATACAACCCGATTTTTCATCGTTATTGATCAATATCATAAACTATTGAAACCTATTGTATCGCGATTCTGCAATATATATGTTCCGCTACCCGAAATTAATCATATAAAACAGAGTTTTCATGAATATACAAAAAAAAAATTTAATAGCGCAAATATGGAAAGGATAGATAAAAGGCGCCGTTGGTTACGAAAAAAATTAGAGAATAAAAAAAACTACAAAACTAATGAAAACCTTATTAAACTGGTTGAATTATTATATGAGAAAGGATATTCAGCTTTATGTGTTATGGATATAATAGAGCATACGGAAAAAATAAATGATACCAAAAAATATGGATTATTGATACATTTTGATGATATAAGACGGGAGTTTAGAAATGAGAAATTACTAATATTATATATTATGACCCTTGCATTTTTGCGTCCGAATTGTAATTTAGAAAATATACAAGAAATGTAAATGGACGATTTTAATGCTACGGTTTTATCTGAAGCAAAAAATGAGTACTCATCGCGACTCGTTAATGTACTTGCGCCTCTTATTATCCAAGGCTTTAAAGCGATATTTAAAGAAGCTTGGGATTTGTGTATTAAAAATGAAGAAGATGCAAAATATTTAATGACATTTCAGAACTTTTTGACGCGCGTTCCAAAATGGAATCAGGAAATTATTAATGTTGAAACAAAACGAATTCTAGATTCAAGTAAATGTTTATATTTAGCAGATTTGTTGACTTGCGTACATATAACGCAACTTAAAATTCTAACTAGCATTCGGGTATCATCTAAACAGAAGAAGATAGATATTGATATTCCAAAACTTCATGATTATATTCATAAAGTATACATTTCATCTGCTAGAAAATTATATCAAAATGTTTATCTATTTGAAGAGAACATTTTACCTCTCCAAAAACAGAAAAATATGCGAGAATGTGAGATTATTATCAAAGAGTCTATTTTAAATGTTATTAGAGAATCTATGCCTATAGAGAAGATTCTGCGGGCTTATATTGACGAAACAATTGAAGAAGAAATTGTTGAGGAGACAATCGTGGTACCTGTTGAAAATAAAGTTCCTGATACAACTTTGCCGGTTGAAGTTGCAAATGCTGTATCTGGAGACGTCAAAGCTACTGATAAAATGATGGAAACTGATTTACACGAGACAATAAAAGATAAAACTCTAGATAATGAAGTAGCACATGTTCCCTCGCCCGATTTAGTAATGGCAGAAGATAAAAATATCGTGATACCGGCTTTGGTACCCCCAGTTGAGTCTCCGCCGCCGAAAGTAGTATTATCGCCAAAAATGGATCTCAGTACGATTGTAAATAATAAAACGGTTGTTTCCACACCACCAGCTTCTCCCTCAAAAATAACATTCAATGATAAAGATAACGTGGTTAAATATTCAGCAAAGGATAATCCTTCCAAAATAAGCGCTGTCGCACCAGAAATTATATCGGCCCCGAAAACGATTGAGAGACTCGAACGTATTAGTACGGAACGAAATGAACAGCGCAAACTTGAAGAGGATGAAGAAGATGAGGGAGATTCTATTAAGATACTAGATACTCCTATAAAATTAGAAACACTAGATATTCATGATATTAGTACTGGATTAAAATTAAATACTAACCCAGAACTGGTCGGCGTCGAAGTTTTAGCATAATGCGTTAAAATTCTAATCTATTTTTTTCATGTCATTATAAATGGGGACAGATTCATTAGTACAAGGATTAATTGTTTGTTGCGTTTATGCGATTTTTTGTTATATTGAAGCACATTTCATTACTAAAGAGCCATTAGAGTTTAAATCTTTAATACGAAATATTTTTTTAGTATATATAAGTTATGTTGGTGGCATGTTTGTTTATAATCAAGTAGAACCTATGAAAGTACTTGATAGAGCGCCGGCTGTATTTACTTCTGATCCTGATTTTTAAAAGTATATGAATTAATTTATATACTTTTACTACATATATGATGGTAAATTATCTATATTTATAACTCTTTTTTTTCTACATTTTTTTCTATTTGAAACATATTTAGAAAATAGAGGATAAGTAACATATTTATCCGGCACGTGATTATGAACTCCTCGGGCTATCATTTTATAGAGTTTAAAGTCAGGATATCTCTCCTCCCCACAATTTTTATATAAAATATTCCTATTCTTATCGTCGGTGCACCATGTAGAAATGAGTTCAGCTACAGGATTGCTTTTAAAATCTTCGCCCAGGACATCCATAAAATAATCATATAATGAACAAGCAAGACGACACAGATCGAAACTAAAATTTGGATTAAGCCTGGGTTTTTTAGGATTCATATATGGATCACAATTATATTGTGTTGCGGCGTCTCCTTTTGGATGAAAACTATCGCTGCAAATTAGATTACCTTTGAATTTGTAGATAGCTCTGCCAAAATCTATAATTTTAAATAATCGTCCATATGTTGGAACCCTATAATAAACTTTATTATACTTATAGTTAATATATTGTATATCTGTGGAACTATACATAACATTATTAGTATGAAGATCATTGTGTGTAAAACCGAACATTTTTTGATATACCACAAGAGTCATGATTATTTGAAATAAACAAGCTGCCCACTCATCGTCGCTCATTTCTTCTTCCAGTAATGAATCCAATGTTGCTTCCATCGCCTCAAGACAAATAATTTGTACAGGAAAGTCGGGGACACTTGCTTTGCAGATCATGGTTGAATCTAAACTACTTGTTTCACTACTATCATCTGAATCATCGTCGGAGAGATGTACATCTTCAGAATCCGCAGATGTATGTGATGAACGCGATGAACAGCGTGAATCATTTGTATTCTTTGAATTAGAATTTGAATTTGAATTTCTATTATTGGCGCTATATTCTGCCACTAAATCAACAGTAAGTTTATGTTGATTTTCATTCTTTTTAAAAACATCACCAAACATATTCTTATCTATTTTAAGAATATCACCATTATCAGATAATTCGCCTATTTGCAATTTCCTTCTATAATTTCTCGTATTTGATTCAAGAAATAAATCCTCATTACTAATATTAATATTAAAAAGTTTATTTCTATTCTCATGAAAAAACAAACTTTCATTGAGATATTCAATATCATCTAAAATATCAACATCAAATTGTTTATGAATTCCGAGGAAAGCACCAAAAAAGTCTACACCATGAATAAAATTATGTGTGTGTAACAGATTACTTGTAAGATATGTAAAAAATCCATCAACATATGCAGAATTATTTGGATCTAAGACCTTTTTATGACAAATATTATCTTCCGTGGGCAATTTTGGTAAAGCCACTTTTGTAACTTGTTCTAATTTACCATACTTACCTATCATATACTTAATAGGATCAAGTAATGGAGAGAATTTAAAAAAAGCTTGTGTTTTAAGCTCGTTGTCTTTTGATTGAATAGTACACGAAAACTTATTTTTATTATTAGTTTTTTCAACAGATGTTATATTATAATGTTGATTTAAATTAATACTTTGATGGTTATTAGGTTGAAGATTAAAGAACTTTGTATATAGTGGAATATAATTTTGAATATTATCTAATTGATTCTCCTTAAAAGTTTTAAATAACACCGAGTTATTATTCTTTTGATAATAAATATCGAACATACAAACTATAAATAAAGAGGTTTATTAATTTTAAGTTATTTATGCGTATTTTCCTATAATTTAATATACGAAAAATCAATATAATGAACTTGGAACTAAAAAAATTTGATATGAAGAATATAAGCTTTAAACCAAATGAAACACAAGGACCTGTTATTGTATTGATAGGGCGACGAGATACAGGTAAAAGTTTCATTGTTAGGGACTTATTATATTATCATCAAGATATCCCGATTGGAACTGTTATATCAGGAACAGAGGCGGGAAATGGATTCTATGCTAAAATGGTTCCTAAATTATTTATACATGATGAATATAATACAGCTATTATTGAAAATATTCTCAAGCGGCAAAAAATGGTAATCAAGCAGGTTAAAAAAGAAAATGAAGCCTATGGTAAATCAACTATTGATGCTCGCGCATTTGCAATTCTTGATGATTGTTTATATGATAATTCATGGGCACGAGATAAATTAATGCGCCTTTTATTCATGAATGGTCGCCATTGGAAAATTATGCTTATTATAACAATGCAGTATCCTCTAGGTATACCCCCTAATTTAAGAACAAACATCGATTATACCTTTATTTTGCGGGAACCCTATATTGCCAATAGAAAACGAATTTATGAAAATTATGCGGGAATGTTTCCCACATTTGAAAGTTTTTGCCAGGTCATGGACCAATGTACTGAAAATTATGAGTGTTTAGTAGTTTCAAATAATGCTAAATCAAATAAATTAGAGGATCAGATATTTTGGTATAAAGCTCAAGCACATAAAGAGTTTAAGCTTGGTAGCAGGGAATTCTGGGAAATGTCCAAAGATATAGGCAGCGATGATGAAGAGGAATCATATGATCCAAATGCAGCCAAAAAGGGGCCGAGAATTAATGTTAAGAAGAGTCGTTGGTAATTAGATCTTTGTTAATTTTTCAAATTTTCCGCCACCCAACCCAGCATATTGAAGAGACGCTGTCTTTCTGCTTTTATAATCATATAGACAGTCATGAGTTTCTGGAAGTCGGTGTTTGCTGCAATATTTATTCTTACAACGACATTCTGTATCAGTCAGTTTTAACTTAACTCTGCAACCGACAAATTTGCATCTTTTTCGTGAAATTTTCTTTTGTTTTTTTTCCTTCTTTTTTTTTATTACATTTGTGGAAGTGCTAATAGTTGTTTTCTCTGATATTTTACTAGCATATTCTTTGAGTTTCTCAGGGGTGGGCGGTACAATAGTTTGAAACTTTTGGATATCCATAGTATAAGATAGTATCTTTTTATTTTTAAAGATATTATTGTTCAATTTTAATACTAATAATCATATTAGTATTAATTGTTATTCCTAACTCTAGGCTGCTTATATATTAACGAATAAATCATGTTTTTCCTAATCAATTCATAAATACACTATTTTGTATCAGTTTCTTCAATAGTTATATTTGGATTATCTCCATTATCTTTATCTTCTATTGTCTTTTTTTGTTTATCTGTTGCTCTTGTTCTAATATTTTCACCTTCAAATAATTCCTTTCGGATATCGGCATTACTAATCTTGGTATTTTTAGCTAAGTTTTTCTCCACAGTGGATACTCCTACGCCGACTAAATTTCCATTTTCATCTATATTTTGAGTAAGTTTATTCCCACTTTCACGTGCAAGTTTTACATTTTCTTGAATTGCTTCCTTTTTAGCATCTATAACTCTTTTATCGAATGCTCTACGTGCTTGTTTCTCATTTTTAGTTTTTTCGTGCATTAGTTGATTAAGTTCCTCTTCAAGATACTCTACTCGCCCAGTCTTATAAGCTTCGGGTTCCCAAGGCATCCACATGCCAACGGGACCAACATATACATCATGTGATGGATCAACCTCTCTGAGCATTTTGCATCTTAATTCCGCCTCCTCCTGCGAAGAATACGATCCGCGCACTTTAAGGCCGCGAGTATTTGTTTGAAAATTATAAAGAGATTGAAATTTTGCCTCCAAGTCGTCCTCTTTAGCATCTAAAAAATTCTTATAATCATTATCAATGGTTGTTGTAACTAGATCTTTTTGTTCACTTTTTACAAATTCCTGAAAATCCTCCATTACGGAATCAAATTTGATATTATACTTTTGTGTCAAGAAATTTAAAAATTCTGTAAATTTCTGTATATTCTTGCTATAATCCCAATGCTTTAGGAACTCCTCAAAGAAAAAAACTTCCTTTTTCTTTAGGAGGTTCTCCGGGCTAACAAACGATACGCAGACATATTTCTGTCCGGCAACCGTCTTATCTTCATCTAATAGATCAACATATTTAGGATTTTTGGTACCATCTGGTAGTATTTGTCGCTCAAAAGGTTTAGACATTTATACTATCAATATTCTATTAATATTTTAAGTTATTTTTAATCCGATATATTTTTTTTTCTACAGAAATAGTATAATATGCTTGGTGAATTAGGTAGCCTTTTAGATTTCGGAGAGCTTATCCGTCGCGTCGTGAAATATTTAGTAGAAGGTATCATGGTCGCAATTGCAGCTTATGCTATTCCAAAGCGCTCGCTTAACCTTGATGAGGTTATGCTAATTGCTTTGACAGCTGCAGCTACTTTCTCAATTCTTGATACATATGTTCCATCGATGGCCGTTGGTGCTCGCTCGGGTGCAGGTTTCGGCATGGGTGCCAATCTGGTTGGTTTCCCTCGTATGTAATTAATATAATTTAAACATAATTATGAAATTATAATTATGTTTTTTTAGCAGAAATATCTATATGAATATAACACTTATACAGATCATATTTTACCTATGCCTTGGCATTCTATTGTATAATATCACTATGTCACAACATTCTATTGAGAATTTTGCACCTGGACCAAACATTATCTTAATAGGAAATATATTTAGCGCTCGTGATCATGCTAGGTATTATTCAATTAAAGAGCAAATAATAAAAAACAGTAAATTGCATTATGGTCAGGTCATATCTATTGATGACCAATGTTCAACACTTGACGATTTTAAAAAAGCGATATCAATGTTAAAGCGACGAAATCCCGAATTAAATTCTAAAAATACTTATGCTTTTATATCTATTGGATTTTTTGATTTAATAAAAAATGTAAACAACTGTGAAAAGGCCGTGGAGGTGCAACCATATGGTTCGCCAAAAGCAGGGCTTGCTACGAAACTTCCCTGTATTACAGAAGGGGAGATTTTTAATAGTTGGAAAGAACAGCTCGGCTATTTTAATTCTAATTTCCCCGAGACTAACATAGTTATATTAAGCGGATATTATCTACCCAAAGATAAAAAAATAACGGATTGTGGACTTAATTTGATACCAAATAAACACCTTGACCAAGATATTGATGCATGGAATGCTGATTTAGCACAATACTGTGTAACAAAAGATTGGGGGTTTATTGTCATGGATAAAGAATTTAAAGCATCTGATGTTCTTTCGGGGGAATATGAATTAAAAAATAGTGCCAAGAAACATTTAGCAAATATAATACAACGAAAAATTTATTAGATTGTTGGCACATATTCCCAACGTAATTCTGCACATATTTTCTTCCAGATTTCATCTTGTTCAATCCGTTTCACGGGATCTTTTAACATTGGAAAAAAAGGTAGAAAAATATTCTCTCCTAGCAACTCACAAATTTTATATAATACATAATAGTAATTTAAAAAATTAACACGATCATCTGGACAATGTTGTGCATATGGTCGTTGAATGTCCATGAAAAGACTACATAATTTATCTTCTAATTCGGGACTCATGATGGGCGGCTTAATACCTAATTTATCTTTTATAAATGGTATATGTTCATAGTATTTATTATATCCTAGTTTTTTCAATATATCTTTTGCCTTTTTATTTGAAAGATCTTTAACAGTTATTCTTTCTTTTTTAATTTGAGCTTTAATATTATTTAATACTTCGGGAGGGATTTGTGTCGTTTCTTTAGCTTGAAACTGTGCTAGTATTTCGCGAAAATGATTTATTCTTTTATAGGCATAAAAACAAACTTCCTTAGGAGGCTCTTTATATGAGGGCTTTTCGTGTGCGACTAAAAATGCATTACGCGAACCGCATTTATTGCATATTCTAACTCCCTCATGTTCTACTGCAATTAATTCTCCTTTACACTTTTTTCCTGCCATGTCTTTGTTATTACATTTATCATCTGTTATAATATAATTATTTATATCAAGAAATCCTTCATCAACATTTGTTAGGTATTGTTGTATAGAATTTATATTATCACTCTTTTCTTTACTAGGTTCGGCGCGCCGTTTATTAAAAAACTCATATACCACTGTTGTTTTATTCTCATCCTTTGTTAAGTCTTTCTTTTTTTCAAAATAATCAAAAACATATCCAACATTATCCAATAAATACCTTTTTCTTTCTCCCTTCAAACTTTTTATTTTTTTGGTTATTGATTTTATTTCATCTTGCAATTGTAGACGTTTTTCTATTTGCCCATTATAATTCTCTAGTTTTTGTTTGATACTTCTCCGCTTCTTTTTTAAGTCTGGAATTATCTTTTGTTTGAGATTTTGAAACTCTGTCATTTTCTCATTATGTTTACTATCAACAGTAATATTAGTCTTTGGATTACTTAATATTTTTTTATTAGCCTTAGGCTTAAAAGCAGGCATTTAGTAATTTAATATAATATATATTTAACTACCTTTTTAGTCAAACGTTTTATGTTATAAATACATTTGCTTTTTCTC
>SDBT01016877.1_pt1 | contig 11544 bp, 10 predicted proteins | sample 2277101 | NCBI WGS metagenome assembly SDBT01 (sample SAMN10404973, study PRJNA504765) | marine sediment metagenome | isolation source: marine sediment core GS10_PC15, 103 cmbsf | place: Arctic Ocean: Southern Knipovich Ridge | collected 2010
GATCTCGCCGGCCAGTTCGGCCTTGCTGCGCCGCCCCCACGGCAGGGGGACACAGTCGCGGGAGAGGATGCAGGCCTCGGACTCGTCGGCGGCCATGGCGGCGGGCGGGTTGAGCACGACGTAATCACAACCCTTGGCGATCAGCTCGCGTCGGGCCTTGTCCTCGTCGCGGTCGGGCTCGACGGCGAAGGCGATCAGGATCTGATCTTCGCGTCGGCCGGCGGCGACGGCGGCCAGGACGTCCTCGGTGGGGGTGAGCGTGACGGTCACGGGCCCGGCGGCGCGGGCAATCTTGCCCGGGCGGCGCTCGACGTCGAAGTCCCCCACGGCCGCGGCCATGATCAGGGCGTCGCAGGCGTCGAAGCGTTCGGCCAGGGCGGCCTTCAACTCGGCGACGGTTTCGAACGTCACCACCTCGCAGCCGGGGGGGGGCGCCAGGGGGACCGGCCCAGTCAGCAGTGTCACCTCATGCCCGGCGGCGAGGGCCTCGGCCGCGCACGCGTAGCCCATCTTCCCGCTGGAGGCGTTGGTGATGAAGCGGACATCGTCGATGGGTTCTCGCGTCGGACCGGCTGTGACGATCACTCGCATGACGTCAGTCGGAAGGGCCCTTGGGCGGGCGGTTGGACAGCGCCTCGACGGCCGCGGCCAGGATTTCCGCCGGCTCGGCCATCCGGCCGACGCCGACTGTCCGGCAGGCGAGGAACCCTTCTCCCGGGCCGACCGTGCGAACGCCCCACTCGGCCAGGCGGGCCAGGTTGCCCTGCGTGGCGGGCGCCTGCCACATGCGCGTGTTCATCGTCGGGGCAAGCAGTATCTCGCACGCCCCCGTCGCCGACAGGGCCAGTGTGCTGACCAGGTCGTCGGCGATGCCGGCGGCCATCTTGGCGATGATATTGGCCGTGGCCGGGGCGACGATCATCAGCTCCGCCCGGTCGGTCAGGGCGATGTGCTGCGACTCGAAGTCCCGCCCGGGCTGCCACATGGACGTGTAGACCTGCCGGCCGGTGAGGGCCTGGAAGGTCAGCGGGGCGACGAATTTCGTGGCCGCATCGGTCATGGCCACGGTGACGCCCGCGCCGGCCTGGACGAGCTTGCTGGTCAGGTCGGCCGCCTTGTAGCAGGCAATGCCGCCCGTGACGCACAGCAGCACCTCCCGCCCGCCAAGCTTGGATAGGACGCTGTCGGTCATGGGTCCTCCCGCGCCGTCAGGAGTGGTCGGGCAGGGCGATGATGTCTTCCGGCTTGGGGATGTCGGAGTTCTCGTAGTCGATGGCGATCTTGTCTTCCATGATCTCCTGCACCACCACCTCGATATTGGTCATGCCGGCCTTGCGCTCCACCAGCGGCCGGGCGCCTTCCAGCAGCTCGTTGAGGCGCTTCTGGATCAGGGCGACCAGTTTGAACCGTCCACCGACCTTGTAGACCAGTTCGTCGCTTTTCAGGGCTTCGATCATTCCTTGGGTCTCTCCATTTCGAGGATCCTGACAACCTGCTCGACGGCGGCGTCGAGGTTGTCGTTCACCACGGTATTAGTATAAGCGCCGCTCGCTTGAGCGGTGCGAATTTCGTCCTTTGCCTTGTTGAACCTGCGCCGGACCGCCTGGGCGGTCTCGGTGCCTCGCTGGGCCAAGCGTCGTCGCAGCTCGTCGTCGCCGGGCGGCAGAATCAGTATGAACGTCGCGTCCGGGGCCCGCCGGCGCACCTGGAGGCCGCCCTGAATGTCGATCTCCAGGATGACGGTCCGTCCTTCGGCCAGCGCCCGGCGGACGGCATCGGCGGGCGTGCCGTAGTAGTCGCCGAAGACATCGGCCCACTCGAGCATCTCGCCGCGAGCGATCATCTGCTCGAACGTGCCGCGGTCGACGAAGCTGTACTCCCGGCCGTCCTGCTCCCCCGGGCGGGGCGGACGCGTCGTCTCCGAGACGCTGAACACGACGTCCGTCCGTTCGAGCACGCGCCGCACGATGGTGCTCTTGCCGACGCCGCTGGGGCCGGTGATCACGACCAGCCGGCCCGTTCGGGGCAGGGGCTCCTGCAGCCTCGATGGTTCAGGATTCGGCATCCGGGCTTCCTGTCCGGGCGCTCGACCCGATCCGGGCCGGGGGGCGGTCCTACTCCAGGTTCTGAACCTGTTCCTTGATCCGGTCGACAGCCGTCTTGGTCGTCACGACCGCCTGGGTGATGTCGGCGTCGTTGGCCTTGGCGCCGATGGTGTTGGCTTCCCGGAGCATCTCCTGGGCGATGAAGTCCAGCTTTCTGCCTGGCTGCTCCTCGGCGCCGAGCACCGCGCGGAACTGCTCGATGTGGCTGGTCAGCCGGGAGAGTTCCTCGGCGATGTCGCTCCGCTCGGCGAACAGGGCCACTTCCCGGGCCAGGATATCGACGTCCAGGTCCAGCTTGGCGCTGGACGTCAGCTCCGCCACGCGGCGATGGAGCCGCTTATGGTATTCCTGGATTACCAGAGGCGCTCGCTCGCAGATCCGGACGAGCTGCTGTTCCATGACCTCGCAGCAGGTCAGCAGGTCGCGGACGGTTGCCTTTCCCTCGATGGTGCGCATTACGACGACGGCCTGAATGGCCTCGTCGACGACCTGCATCAGCTCCGGCTGGATCTTGGCCATGAACTCCTCCCCTTGGGGCGGGGAGCAGACGCCGGGCAGTTGCAGCAGCGTGGCCAGGTCGATGCTGAGCGCGATGTCGCTCTGGTCCGGCCTGATGATTTCCAATTGCTCCATGTACCGTTCCAGGGCGGGCGCGTTGATCTGCTGGGCAGCTTCGGCCGAGGTAGCCTTCATCCTCAGCGTGAAGTGCACGCTTCCGCGATGCAGTTGATGGCGGAGCCGCTGGTCAATCTCGGCCTCGAGCGCGGACATGGCCTCCGGCGTCCGGATGATGCTCTTGAAGTACCGGGCGTTGACCGTGCGGATCTCAACGGTCAGGAGAAAGCCGGCAACTTCCCGGCTGGCCTGCCCGAAACCTGTCATGGATCGTGGCATGTGGCTCTCCTATGGCGCCGGTACGGTGGCGGCCGGCGCGGTGGCCGTCGCAGTCTGCAGGGGATACTCGCCCGCCGCCTGCTCGCTGGGGGGGCGTCCCTCGCTGTAGGCCTTGGCCTTGACCGTGGTGCCGGGGGCGACCATGAACGGCTGCTCGTACAGGGAAGACTCCTTCGTGGGGTCGCTGCCGTCGGTCGTGTAGTAGATGGTGGCGGCTTGGGTCGCGCAGGAGATATCCACTTCGGCCGGGCTGGCGATCGGGCCGGGGGCGGGGCTGAACTTCGGCGCGGCCGTTCGCGCTTGCGGATAGTGCGCCTCGCGGGTCTCGCTGTCGAGGTAGCTGGAGCTGACGGCGATGGCCTTGATCGTCGTGCCCGGGCGGATAGCTACGGGCCGCTCGTACAGGTTCGATTGCCGGGTGGGCTCGGACCCATCGGTCGTGTAGTAGATCTTGGCGCTGCCGTCGGCGCTCATCCGTATGTAGGTCAGCTTGCCGATCTCCCGGGCGGCGGGGTCGAACTTGACCGGGCTGAGCTTCACCGGATCCGGATGGAACACGATCGTCGTCAGGATCGCCAGACTCAGGAACACTACGGCCAGGACGATGGTGATCCACGTGAACAGGTCGCCCACGCGCGTGCCGAAGGCCGACTGGCCCATCCCGCCGAAAGCGCCGCTGAGTCCCTGACCCTTTCCCTTCTGGAGCAGGACCACGATGATCATCAGCACGCAGACGATCATGAACAGAATCGCGAGAAGAAATACCATATTCGATCTCTTTCCATTCACCGCCTCGGCAGCCGGTCCCTCGCGCTGACACGGCGCGGGTCCGCACATCGCCGGGCGAACTTACATTCCAGCCTGTACTATCCCTGCGAAGTCCTCTGCTTTCAAGCTTGCTCCGCCGACCAGGGCCCCGTCGATATCGTCGCAGGCGAGCAGCTCACCGGCGTTGTCCGGCTTGACGGAGCCGCCGTATTGGATCCGAATGGCCTGGGCGGTGGCGTCGTCGTACAGATCGCCCAGCAGCTTGCGGATAATCGCGTGCACTTCCTGGGCCTGATCGGTGGTGGCGACCATGCCGGTGCCGATGGCCCAGACCGGCTCGTAGGCGACCGTTACGCTCGTCACGTCCGCGCCCGAGACGCCCTCCAGGCCCAGGCGGATCTGCCGGGAAACCACGTCCAGCGTCTCGCCGGCCTCACGCTGCGAGAGCAGCTCGCCCACGCAAAGGATCGGATCGAGCCCCTCGCTGAGGGACTTGAGAACCTTGCGGTTGATCCACTCGTCCGTCTCGCCGATCACGTGCCGCCGCTCGCTATGGCCGCAGATGACCAGCGAGCAGCCCACGTCCTTGAGCATCGCCGCGGAGATCTCGCCCGTGTAGGCGCCGTCGTTCTCGTAGAAGATGTCCTGGGCGCCCATCGCGATCTTGGACCCGGCCAGCGCCTCGGCGACGGGTTGTAGGTACACGAACGGCGGACAGACCGCCAGGTCCACCGCCTCGACGGCCCCGAGCTTCTCAACCAATTCGCCTGCCAGCGCCCCGGCGTCCGCGGCGGAGGTGTTCATCTTCCAGTTACCGGCAATGAAGAGTCTTCTGGCCATCGTCACTCCTTGTACGGATTCGTCTTGAATCGCGCGCTCGCGCGGCGGCTACGTTCCTCGGTTGACCTTCCTGCCCAGCGCCCCGGCCACGGCGCTGATCTGCCGGACCAGCTCGTTGAACATCTCGCCCAGCAGCGCCTGGGGCCCGTCGCACAGTGCGTCCTCGGGGCAATCGTGGACTTCCACCATGACCCCGTCGGCCCCGGCCGCCACGCCCGCCAGCGCCAGCGGCATGACGAACTGCCGGGCGCCGGTCGCGTGGGACGGGTCCACGATCATGGGCAGATGGCAGTTCGCCTTGACCAGAGGCACGGCCGAGACGTCGAAGGTGAACCGCAGCTCGTTCTCGAACGTTTTGATCCCGCGCTCGCACAGCACCACGCTGCGATTGCCGCGCGAGAGGACGTACTCGGCGCTCATCAGGTACTCGCGGATCGTGGCGGCGAAGCCGCGCTTCAGCAGCACCGGCTTGTCGCAGTCGCCCACTTCCTTGAGCAACTGGAAGTTCTGCATGTTGCGGGCGCCGATCTGGAGCATGTCCACGTAGCGCCCGACCAATTCGACGTCCGTGGCCGCCAGCACCTCCGAGACGACCGGCATGCCCAACTCGTCGCCCACGTCGCGGAGCATCTTGAGCCCGTCCTCGCCGAGGCCCTGGAAGTCGTACGGGCTCGTGCGCGGCTTGAACGCCCCGCCCCGCAGGATGGCCCCGCCGCCGTCGCGGACGATCCTGGCGATCCGTTCGAGCATCGGGCGGTTCTCGATGGCGCACGGGCCGGCAATGATCGTCACGGTCTTTGGGCCCAGGGTCACGCCGCCGACGTCCACCTCCGTGTCCGCCTCGTGAAACTCGCGCGAGGCGAGCTTGTACGGCTTCATGATCGGCACGACCCGCTCCACGCCTTCCAGCGACTCGAGAATCTGCTGGTGGGCGGGCTGCTTGTCGCCGATGGCGCCGATGATTGTCCGAAACTGCCCGCGCGAGACGTGCGGGGTCAGTCCCAGCTGCTCGATCCGCTCGATCACGTGATCGATCTGCCCGTCCGGGGCGCCGTGTTGCATGATGACGATCATTTCAACTCACTGTGGAGCGGTCCCCGCGGTAAGCGGCCTGTCCCGCCGTGCGGGTCGGGCAGCCCCGGGGGTCGGTCCCCGGTCGCGCGGGTCAGATGGCCTCGGTCGCTTTGGGGTAGCTGCCCAGCACGTGCAGTTCGAGGCAGTGCTCCCGGGCATCCTCGATGGCCTTGCGCACGTTCTCGTCTTCGGTGTGCCCCTGGCAATCGACGAAGAAGTAGTACTCCCAGTTCCGGCGCATGCTGGGCCGGCTGTCGATCTTGGTCATGTTCAGTTTATGCGACTTGAGGACGTTTAGCACCTCCACCAGGGCTCCGGGCTCGTCGGAGGTGGTGAACATGAGCGATGTCTTGTCATTGCCGGTGGGCCCGGGCACGGTCCGACCGATCACGAAGAACCGGGTCATATTGGACGCGGTGTCCTCGATGTTGGAGAAGACGATCTTGAGGTCGTACAGCTCCGCCGCCAGGGCGGAGGCGATGGCGGCCAGCCCGTGCTGCTGCGAGGCCATTTCCGCGGCCTTGGCGGTGCTGGCGACCGGAATGCGGTCCATCTTGTGGGCGCCGCGCGACATCCAGTTGCGGCACTGGGCGAACACCTCCGGCTTGGAGGCGACCATCGTGATCTCGTCGGGGGCGCAGTTGGCCAGCAGGCAGTGATGCACTTCCACCAGCACCTCGGCGCAGATGCGGACGTCGTGCTCCACGAAGGCGTCCATGGTCTCGATCACGCCGCCGACGACGCTGTTTTCGATGGGAACCAGGCCCAGGTCGGCGTGCTCGCGGACCACCTCTTCGAAGACGGCCCGGATGTCGGCCAGCGGCAGGTACTCGATGGACGCGCCGAACTTGCGCATGGAGGCCATGTGGGAGAAGCTGCCCTTCGGGCCCAGGTAGCCGACGCGGAGGGGCTTTTCGAGGGCGAACGATCCGCTCATCAGCTCGCGGTAGATCGCCTGGAGCGTCCGCTGCGGCAACGGTCCGGTGTTCAGCGCCGCCACGCGCTCCAGGACGGCCTTCTCCCGGTCGGGGGCGTAGATCTCCACCCCGGCCGTGCACTTCGCCTGGCCGACCTTCACCACCACCTCGGCGCGGGCGTTAAGCCGCTCGACGATCTGGTGGTCCAGTTCGTCGATCTGCTCCCGAAGGGCCGCCAGATCCGCCTGCGAGTTCTTGTTGTTGTCTTTGCTGGGCATCTTTATCGCTCCGGCCGCCGAGTGTATACGCGAGGGGAATGATCGACCGAACCAATTCTTTTACACGCAGGGCGGGCCCCGGTCAAGACGTTTTGGCGCGGCAGTTTCGCCGTGGAGGGCGCCCGTTTGGGGCCCGCCAGGCCCCCCGCAAGCCGCTTGCTGCTAAAGACATGCTCCCTGCGAGCCGAAAAGTACGCTGTTGGCGGAAGATATGGGGTCGCGGTCGCGGCGGCGCGTCCAGTCGGCTAACCCCGCAGGTATTCGTTTAACGCCCTTGTTGGGAAGCGGTTAGAGCTGATGCGAACCAGGTTTGTTCGGTCATTTTATGTCCTTGCTGTGGTGGCCCTGGCGTGGGTGGCGGGGCTTGTGCTGCTTCATCTGGGCTACGTCCAGCCGACCCTCAACAGGCAGCTCCGGCAGATCGGGCACGGCACTGCGACCGGGTGGCTGCGCCTGGCCAATTCCTTCATACGCACGCGTCGCGGCGAGCTGCCGCAACTGACGGCCGCCTGGGCCAGCGACGTCGATCTGGCAGGGCTCATGGGGTCGGACAAGAAGGGCCTTTCCTTCGATCTCCCGCCCGCCGGGGCACTGTCCAAACACCGGGTTGCCTGTCTGTTACTGTGCGACGAGCAGGGCCGGCTTGTCGCGGCCTGGCGAGTGGGCAGCGAGCCGGTACTCACGTGGGAGCCACGACTGGCCGAAGGCCTGGACCTCAGCGAACTGACCATCTTCAAAACCTCCCCCGAGATCAAACGGGCATCCGGCGTGAGCGAGACGCCGTTGGGGCTGGCGCTGTTCGGGCGCTGCGAGATCGACCGCCCCATCCGCGGATACCTGGTCGGGCTGCGTCCGATTGACAACTCCTTCTTCGCGGAACTCTCGTCGGTGGTGGACGCGAAGGTCTACCTGCAGCGGAACCTCGAACTGCCCGGGGGCAGGAAGGTCCCCACGTTCGGGGAGACGGTCTGGCAGGAAGGGGGGGAATCTCTCCTGGCCGCGCAGATCTTCCGGGACTCCCTGGGCGCCGAAGAGGGGCTGCTGATTGCGGCCGGCCGGATGGACGCAGCCCACCGCCAGGCGCGTACGGCCAAGCAGGCGCACACGGTGACACTGCTGTGGGCGGCGGGATTTGCCGTGCTGATGGTCCTGGTCATCCACCTGATCGTCTCCGGGCCCACGGAGGAACTCTGGTGCCGTATCAAGCGCCTCCGGGCGGGCCAGCCGGTCAAGGACCTGGCCGCCAACCTGCGAGGCGAGGCGTGGGCGCTCGCCAAGGAGTTCGAGAAGGTCCTTGCCCGGGTGGAACGACTCAGCCAGACCGATCCGCTGACGGACCTGGCCAACCGGCGGAGCTTCCAGAGCACCTTCGAACTGGAGTTCCAGCGCGCCCAGCGGTACATCCGCCCGTTGTCGCTGGCCATTATGGACATCGACTTCTTCAAGGCGATCAACGACGCCCTCGGCCACCACGCAGGGGACGACCTGCTGAAGGTGTTTGGTGAGATCGTCCTGTCAAACGTCCGCTCGTCCGACTCGGTCGCCCGGCTGGGCGGAGACGAGTTCGCCATCCTCATGCCCGAAACGACCGCCAACGACGCCGAGATCGTGCTGGAGCGGATTCGCGAAAGCCTCGCCAGCAAGTCCCTCGGCGTCGGCAACGTCAAGATGTCGCCGACGGCCTCGATCGGGGTGGTGGACATGAACGCAGCGGGCACCGACACGCCCGAGGCGATGCTCGACCTGGCCGACCAGGCCCTCTACACCGCCAAGCGGGGTGGGCGCAACCAGGTCGTCCAGGCCTCCCGGATAGAGCAGATCGAGGAGGAGATCGCCGCCAACGATCCCCAGGACGTGGACCGTCTTACCAAGCAACTTGCCGGGCTCGACGCGAAGTTCAAACGCCTGTTCGTCGACGCCATCGGCGGCCTGATCTCCGCGCTGGAAACCCGCGACTCCCATACCGCCAACCACTCCAGCAAGGTCCGCCGCTACGCCACGCTGATCGCCCAGAGGATGAAGTTGCCCGACCGGACCGTCGAGCACATCGCCCGGGCCGCCATGCTGCACGACGTCGGGAAGATCGGCCTGCCGGACAGCGTCCTGCTCAAGGAGGGCAAGCTCGACGAGCACGAGTGGCTGCTCGTCCAGCAGCACCCGATCATGAGCGTGAAGATCATGGAAGGCATGCAGTTCCTCGATCAGGAGCTTCCGACCGTGCGGCATCACCACGAGCGCTTCGACGGGACGGGCTATCCAGACGGAACGGCAGGGCCCAGAATACCGTTGGGCGCCCGGATACTGAGCGTGGCCGACGCCTTCGACGCGATGACCTCCACCCGGACATTCCGCGCCGGCCGGAGCATCGAAGAGGCACTGGAGGAGCTGCGCCGCGGCAAGGGGACGCACTTCGACCCGGGCGTGGTGGACGCCTTCCTGGAGGTCGTCGCCGAGATGCCCATCGACCTCGACGTGAAAGAGCCGGTCGCCGCCGAAGCGGACGGCTGAGCGCCGTCGGCCGACCTGGCATCCGCCCGCTTGACCGAGACGGGCCCTGCCTCTAGAATCCCGCGATCCGAGGTCCCCTTGCGGACCGACGACGCGCCCGTTCACGTGTGGCGGGCCCGGCCGGCATCCGGCATCGGCGGAACCTTTTTTGGGAGAGGCACTCACTCATGGCCAAGAAGATCAGGGTCGGCATCGTCGGCACGGGCGGCATCTCGCGTATGCACATCGAAGGCTACCAGAAGTGCCCCAACGTGGAGATCGTCGCCGCCTGCGATATCGACGACCAGCGCGTCCAGGCGGTCGGCCAGCAATACAACATCCCGCACCGCTTCACCTCGGTGGACAAGCTGCTGAAGATGGACGAGATCGATGCGGTCAGCGTCTGCACGCCCAACCACGATCACAAGCGATCGTCCATCAAGGCGCTGACGGCCGGCAAGCACGTGCTGTGCGAGAAGCCCATGGCCATGAACGCTCGCGAAGGTCAGCAGATGATCGACGCGGCCAGGAAGGCCCGCCGCAAGCTCCAGATCGGCCTGAACAATCGCTTCCAGCCGGAGGTGCAGTTCCTCAAGAAGCTCATCGACTCCGGCGCGATCGGCAAGCCGTACTACGCCCGCAGCGCGAGCATCCGCCGCCGCGGCGTGCCGAGTTGGGGCGTGTTCGGCCAGAAGAAGCTCCAGGGCGGCGGCCCGCTGATCGATATCGGCGTCCACTCCATCGATTTCACCTGGTACCTGATGGGCTGCCCCAAGCCCGTCAGCGTCTCCGGGAAGATCTACGAGACCATCGGCAACCAGCCCGGCCACGCGGGCATGTTCGGCCATTGGGACTATAAGACCTACGACGTGGAGGACTTCGCCGTGGCGCTGGTGCGGTTCGACAACGGCGCGACGATGAACATCGAGTCGGCCTTCTGCGCCGACCTCGACCGGGACCGCTTCGGCTGCGACGTCATCGGCGACAAGGGCGGCGTCAGCACCGATCCGCTGAGCGTCCGGATGGAACTCGGCGGGCACCTGACCGACTGCACCCCCAACCACCTGCCCCGCGGCGTCAAGACCCACCACCTCGGCGTGGCCGCGTTCGTCGACGGCGTCGCCAAGGGCAAGCCCCTGCCAACCCCGGCCAGCCAGGTCATCTGGGTCCAGAAGATCATCGACGCCATCTACGCCTCCTCCAAGGCGAACAAGGAAATCCGTCTGAAGTAACATGACACCCCCATGCAGATGTGATTGAGCTTTCCCAGGGCCCGCGGCCAAGTCCGTCGCGGGCCTTTTCATGCGCGCTATGTCACTCGTCCTCCGCCAACTCAGCCAAGAGCCTTTCGAGGTCCGGATGAATCTCCAGGGACTCGGGCAGGTCATCGAGACTCCTCGGGGCCAGCCAGATCTCCTTGGCGGCGCGGCAGGCGTTGGCCAGGCGAGTTCTGAGCGCCTCGTCTGGGAAGCGGACCTTCGCGCCCACCTCATCCAGTCCCGGGGCCGAGTCCAACTCGGAGTAAGAGAACGGACCAAAGATGCGATAGGTCTTCTCCTTTCCATCGATGACGAACCGTCCCATCAGATCGACCAGCGGAAATGACTGCGAGGCCAACTCCCGTCTGCCCCTGATGCTGATGCGGGGCCAGAAAAGCAGGAGAGATGATTCCCCGCCCTCCACGAGGAACTCGACCCGCGACGGCTGGGCCGCGGCGGAGGTCTTGGGAGCGGACGCTTCGATGGACGGTATCTCCTGGCGGCGCAGCACCTCGGACCAGCCGCCACTCATCTCGATCGTCGCGAATGGGTTGGCTGGCTCGAGGTAGGCTTCCGTTGCCCTCCACCATTGCATAGCCGCAGCCAGCATGGCCAGGAGCATCAGGCCGATGATGATGACGACGACCTTCGCCATCCGCTGCCGCCAACTGGCGATGGCCAGGCCCAGCGCGGTCAGTTGCATCACCGCGGCCAGGAAGCCCGACAGGACAATGATGGCATCGTCGCCAGGGCTCTTGGCGAACGAGACGGCGACCATGACCAGAATGGGTAGAATGATCCCGCCGACCATCATCGCCAGCGCCCATCCGGCAAGAGAGCGCCGCTCGCCCGGCGCGGCGGACATTACGGGGACAGGCGGGAGCGGCCGGCCCTCGGCGTAGGAGGCCGGCGGGTCCATCTC
>SDBT01016878.1_pt1 | contig 11544 bp, 18 predicted proteins | sample 2277101 | NCBI WGS metagenome assembly SDBT01 (sample SAMN10404973, study PRJNA504765) | marine sediment metagenome | isolation source: marine sediment core GS10_PC15, 103 cmbsf | place: Arctic Ocean: Southern Knipovich Ridge | collected 2010
ACTTGAAAGGAACCGAACCCGCGCACTTAGCAATTTCATTAATTGCTCGGTAGGCAACAGCATTCTTCGCATAAGATTCCTCCGCGAGTTGTTCGTAATTTCTCGGAGTCCATACAGGTTGCCCCAAGACGGAAAGAGAAATCAACTTTCCTGCCTTGGAGGCTTTTACTTCAAATTTGGGCCAGGCAAATTTCATAATACCCGAATCCTCGGAGACACAACATTAGGGCCGCCCATTAATTCAGTCAAGACCCAAACCATAGCATCGGCCCGGTCAGGACTGACCTTGATCTCGCCTGGGAGGAACAAGCAGAGCTCATCCTCAAGATCAGAGAAGGTTCCAACATGATGGACTTTATGCTGTTCATATCGGGCGGCGATAGGTTCCGCCCGAGTTATCTTCGCTCGACTCGCGTGAACCAATCGAACATTAACCGAGGGGTCAACAGCACGAATAACGGACTCAACCATTTCCCCACCCTGGTTCTTTTCCGCGACCACGAAATCTGCTCTCAAGTCATTGTAGACTGAGACAACCTTACGCGCCCAAGTCTCAGGGCTCGCTCTAAGAGAATGTTCCCCAATGACATACCCGTGGCCATTCTTTCCAATTCCTGCGGCGACAATTCCTGTGAGGTCGGAGTCTTCATGGGAACTAATTGCAGGATCGACTCCCACGCCAATCCTTGTAAGAATTGGGTGTTCATTAACTCTACATTCGTCGAGCAACTTGTAACTCCAAAGGGAGCCTTCAAATTCATCGAGAAGCTCTCCATAGATCTCCTGCCTTTCTAGCCGGGTGCCCTTGTATTGTTGAATGATTGAGGAAACGAACCGGGGGGCGAGATTGGCAACATTGTCGTAAGTCGATCCACGAGTCACGGCAATATCGCCATCAGGGCGGGAAAGGGTTTTCTCTTGCAAGAGAAGATCTCGGAGGATTTTCTTCGGTCGCGGAGTTGTAGTCACTACGCATTGCGGAGAGTCACCGTAGCGGAGGCAGAGTTGAAGCATCTTCCAGGTCTCATCCAAGTAACGCCAAGCTGCTAACTCATCGCACCAGACTTTATCCAGGTTCGGGCCACGGAGACGTTCAGGCTTCTCACTGGTGAAGAGGAGTGTGATGGTCTCGTCTGGCCATACAAGTCGAGTTTTTGATGGTTGGTAGTCAGGTCTAAACCAAGAGGGAGCCAAAGAGAGAATTCCACTTGGCCCTTCAATACAGTACTTTCTAAGATCGGAGGATGTCGCAGCGATGACTGCAGAATTCCTTGCGCGTCCTTCAAGATGTTCATTAATCAACCAATTACTGCCTGCCCAGTTGTTATGTGTTGGAATGAAGGCCCGACCAAAGAGATAAAGATGTGACGGAGAATCAACATGAATACACTTAGTCGGAACAGATTTAATTTCTTCGACCTTTGTAACAAAGCGTCGAAATTGACGTAAGGCTTGCCTGCCAGGCTTTTTAACAAAGTCAAGTTTCCTACTTAGACGAAATACAGGAATGTACGGAGTAAAGAAAATACGATGGCGTAGTCCGTATTCTCGGAGACCGATCTTTGATCTATGGGCTTTCTTTGTAACTTTAAGCCCAAGTGAGCAACACAATTCCATTATATCATCAGCTAAGACTTCACTCTTTTGACTAATTTCACAATGACCTGTTTTTGTGATTGTTCCATCAGTATCCATCAAGCCTTGGAGAAGAGCCAACCGTTGAGTCTTCGATGCTCTGAGATACTCTTGAGGAATGTGTTTATTGTTTAATAGATTACTTTCTCGAAGTTGTGAATGAACAGAGTCATTAGAAATGAATCTGCCAGTTGTTGCCTCTCTAACTGATTCACCTTTCCCAAGACGATAATAATGAACACCAAGTTCATTGATACGGACTTTTGTCTCAACACCAGCAGAGTTTATTTCTTCAATAATCTGTAAGTCTTCACAACAAAGTTCAGCTTCTCTTGAAGTTCCGTCACCGAGCCAAGCACCCAAGACATAAGGATCAATCGATAAATCTATCGGAGGCGTTTTAATTGCCAGAGCATTTTCAACAGAGAAATTAAGCTCTGGCTTTGAACAAGTGGCCCATTTCTTTTCTTTAAGCTCTCTTGTGTTAACTACTAGTGGTTTATGAACTTTAGAAGATCGACCTTTCGATTTACGAATAGATTTATTTTCTACTGTCCATAAGTGGTCACCGTTGGTCACAACACTGTTGCCATCAGAGAAGGTAACTCTATAAGTATCACAATGAAGCCAAATAGGAGACGTAGCAACAACATTTATCTGTTGTCCAGTTTCACTAAATACCACATCGCCCGGCATAATTTTACCCATAGTCTTGAAACCGTCAGGAGTCGGAATCAATGTATCAAGCGCTAGAGCTTTTCCAAATCCACGACCGGCCATAACAACCCAGGTGAACCACTCCCAGAGCGGTGGGATTTGCTCTCTCCGAGCATTTAGAAACCAGTCCGTCGAGACATGAGTGACATCGCCATCGGTGAGGGAATCAACAATTCCCGACCGAGTGGAGTCGTCAAGCGTGGCTAGCACCTTGTTCCAAGAGAGATGTGCAGGGGGCAACATATCTTCTGTGAAAGCTACTTGGCTCATCTTGACGACTCCATCCCCGGAGAGAATTACTCGCGGTTGTTGATCGCGTCAGCAACAACCTTTGCCAACATTGTAACCAGGGCATCAGCCTGAACACCAGACTTCGCCGACAGAATGGACTCAAGCTCATTACTCTGAGTCCAAGTACGATCCGTCGCAATGTCCCGATGTGCAGTATGCTGCTTCTGGAGGTTGTCGCAGTTCACCGTCATATTGGTGAGCATCTGCACGCGAACAGTATGAAGCTCAGCAATGTGCGCCTGAGACTCCTTAACGGAGGAGTGAAGTTCCTCCTCAAGAGTATCATACGTGCGCTTGACGTTGGCGTCCCAGGAGCGGGTCTGATTGAGGCCAGCAAGCTGATAGGCTTCATCAACACCAATGTCAGTCAGTTGATCTAGGCGAGAAGTTACCCCATCTCGCTCTGCATTGCTAGTAGTTCGACGATTGTCAACACCACTGGCCGCAGCACTCGACCCACTTTCGCTTTCAGTTGTGGCTACCATTCTAGTCTTCCTTTCCACTCGAAGTTTCGACAACTACAGCCTCTAACTCAATGACTGCAGATTCATTAGCAGGAATAGCCTCGGCCGCGGCTTTTAGCATAGTTACCATGCGAAGTCGAGTGGCCGCCACGATTGCAGTCTTACTTTTTTCATCGCTCTCGACCTCATTACCGTCGATGAAGCTAGACACCTTGGTCCAACGATCTACAGCCTTGAGTCTTGTGTCAAGACCAGCACTTTCCAACCCGTCGCGGATTGCGTTTGCGACGAGAGGAAACATGCTTTTAAACTCTCTCTTGAAGGCTTCATCAAACTCTCCAAGAAGAGTCTTAGCCAGAGGATCACTAAGAACGCGATAGACAGTCATTGCAGGAATGTCGTATTGCTCTGCAATCTCCACGCCCTTCATACCATTAACGAAGGCAGCGATCCACTGTTTGTGCTCAGGTTTTAGCTCTTTGAGTTTGAGAGCACCATTAGTCTTCCGCTTCCCGATGACCTTCTCATAATGATACTTGTTCTTTATGAGATTGGCATTGATCTTGTAGCGCATAGCTTCGCGCTCAGGATCATAGTTCGCCCGAGTCACGGAAAGAGGCATACTAATATTAAGATCGGTCATGATTTAGTCACAGACTCTCTTATTCTCTACAGAGGTTCAGATCTTCGTCTAACAGGTCAAGAATAGCTCGGAATAATGCTTCTCCACGGTTGGGGAAATCCGGGCCTAAGTCAAAACATTGCAGCGCACCAGCAACCATCAAGCCACCAATGATTTCCTGGAGATTTGGGTCAATATCGTCACGAAAAAAACGCACGCTCTCGCGGACTTCCACGATCAGACAATCACAGACAGCTTCTGGTACTATCTGGCCTGGAGGATTGTGACTAGGCTTGTGCCCAGCCAGGGCAGGAGTGGCAGCCAATAGCAGCGCGCAAAAGAGCAGTTTCATAACATTACTCATGAAGCATTCCTCTCGATGTTCTTTTCATGGTTTAATCGTCCGAACCTGGGTCTTTGCAAATAACAGCGATCAAAGCAAAAACCGCTCCTGCAATTGCACCATAATGACCTATAGACTCAGTAGACATACCAAGAGCAATAGCTAGGGCCGAAAGTCCAGCATACGAAGAGGGTTCCCGGAAACGTGAAATTAGCTTATACATCATGTTTTCCTTATCCTATGAAGTGCCAGGTAAAAACTCCCGGCCCAGGCTTTGCGAGAATCTCCTGTGGATTCTCAACAAATTTCTTCGGAACGTATCTAAGATTACGGCAAACTTGGCCGCAAAGAATTGGCAAACTATAAAGATGACGTAATAGGGGTAAGTAAAGAGAGAGAAGTTGCGGAACCGCAGAGTCGTTCTGCGTCAGCTTAATTTCTAAAAGTAAAATCTGATCTTTCATTAAAAGATACGCATCAGGTTGTGCCCAGCCTGTTCCATGTTGATCTGCGTAGATAATCCATTGGCCAAGGAATAGTTCTCCATCAAGATCGCCTGACACAAGTAGTCTTTTTAATTCTCGGCCGACAACCTTCTCATACGCCAAGCCTTTCTTAATCGACGCCTTTCTTGGCTTCTTTGCTTTGAACGGTGACTCCTCTCGAAGCTCCGCCCATGTGAGCCCACGAACTCTACGTATGCCATGACTCGAGACCTTATTCGTCAAGAGGGTTTCCAACAGCAGACTTCCCAGAGAAGACGGTTACTAGATTGAGAAAGGCAGGATCATCCGAAAAAGCATTAGGGATGACTCCACTCTCGGCAGCATCCTGCGCCCGGGCTTGATGTTTCGCCCGGAGCTTTTGGATGAAGCTAAGAGGCTGAGTCTGGGTCATAATTGAATATTCTCTGCGAACCGACGATCTACCGCATATAGTATAAGAGTCAGCGTGAATGTCAATAAAAATCGACACGTATGGGCCGAGTCATTGACTTTCATCCCGAACCATCTTAGAAACCATTCCCAAGGGAATAGCAGCTATCTCTCCAACCATTCCAGCGCCAAAGGTAGAAGCTAGAACTATCTGTCGATCATTCATTAATACCAAGCAACCTTTGCTAATAAAGTCTGGGCATCGCATTTTCTCTTCGAGATCTTTTAAGTCAACCCACTCGGCAGTTGACATAGCATCGATCCAGTGGACGACAACCCAATCTCCAACTCTGACTTTCTTTCTCCTAGCCATACCTTTCTTCCAATTCTGTGATAAGTAACAGATACACCAGTAGCCATTAAGACCATTATAGACGCATAGTGGTTACTCAGGTAGCCGTTTGCTATCCATATCTTTCTTCTAATTCCGTCATGGGTATCCAATCAACACTGGAGATACATCCACCAAGTAGGGTGATATCGCAGAGTCCCCATTCCCAACCGTGGAGAGTGTGTTTGGCGTAGGGCTCGACGTGTTTGTCTGGGAGGAAGCAACCGAGGTTTACAACTTTGATAATGACGTTGTTTAGTTTCGGAAAAGGCTTAACCAAAGGTCGGTGGGAATGTCCATAGACAACATCGAAAGTGGAGTCGTTGCCAATGGTATTCTCTGCAAACTTACCTCCGAAGGGCTTACCCATTCGATTCAGAGGTACGTGGGTGAATCCGGTCTTACCGATGAAGTGGAAGGCTCCATAAGGGCTGTAGTTCCAACCGAAGTCTTCAAGCAGAGAGTGTGGAGTATCCTCTAAGGCATCCAGCGCCCAAGGTTGGCGTTCGAGGTGGCTGTGGTAACGATCTTCATGGTTTCCCAGAGTGCAATGCTTTTCGATGTTATACCCGTTGAGTCCTTCGTCAAAAGCAGAAAAGGCTTCCTTACCAGAAGCCATGTCCTCTTTCCAGAAGGGAGCTTGTTTTCCCTCTAGAGTCCCTGGGGCAGCGAAACGACTCACGCTGTCGAGAGTTAGCAAATCTCCGATCTGAACAACAGCGTCGTGCTTTCGAAAGGCAATATGCTTTCCGGCTAAAGTGAGGCGAGATTTGTCTGGAATCCTCGGCCCGTCATGAAGATCGCCAATTCCGCAGACCAGAGTCTTTGCTCTGGAATCTTCCGTGGCGGCGGAAATTCTATAAGTAGGTTTCACGGTTATATTGTTATTAGCAATTGGTGGCTTTGCTAATGGTATAAAGTGTGACCCTGGCGGAATAGTGGGTTCAAGTCCGTAAAGCTCTTTAATTCTCTCTAAATAATAACTTGCAAGTTGTCTGGGAACAGTTAATCGTTTTCCTGTCTCTACCAGAGCAGAGGGAATTCCTCCAATTTTATATCCTTCCCTCACACATTGATTATAGTTTCTAATAATCTCTTCTGCATATTCTCGACTAATGATTGGAGTTGACATCCTGTTGGCCCCGCGTCATTGTGAACTACTGAAGATCAGAAAGAGTCAATCTTTTTCCTTTCGTGGACTTTAAATTATTTCTACTGTTTGGCTTCATCCCCAGGGGGAGCCAGCGGATTTCCGGACTCCCTTCATGAGAGTGGTCCCAAACAAACCAGGCGTAAGCCGTGGTCCCGCCCGAGATTCGTTCTTCGCCCTTTGGGTAGAAGGTGACTCGCTCGGAGAAGATCCAGACTCGGGCCAGGGGAGTTTTTAGAAAAATTTCCCGCTGTCTTTGGGCGCTTTCAAGAAAGGCGAGTCTGAGGAGGAAAGCTACCTTGTTTCGGCTCATTCCTAGTGCGTGGAGTACGAAATCTCCAGCGAGATTATACGGAGGGTTGGTAATGATGTTGTCAAAGACTTCGGTGCTTTTTAAGAAGTCGTGACCGGGCATTCCGTAGCCTCGGTCGTAAAGATCACAAGACCTAACATTAAGGCCGTGAAAGTCTAATATCTTCGACATCGACCCGTCGCCGCAAGCTGGTTCGAGAACAGTTCCGTGAAAGGTTTCATTCTCCACCAAGGCTCTAGTTGCCCAGGCTGGGGTTGGATAGAAGTCCGCGCCCGCCATATCGACTCGGCGCTTCGTTGTGGGTTGGGGGAATGATTGGAGGGAATAGTTATTTTGAGTCATCCCGTTTTCCTCAGTAACTTTCCGTCGGGCAAGCCAGTATCGGCATCGGCCCAGACCAAAAAGTCTGGCGCCAGTTCCCTGCTGGAGCATACTCCAGATTTATACTTACCCGAGGGAAAATCACTAAGAGTCATCCTGCTTCCAATGCCCACAAAATTAAAGTTCCGATACCAAAGCATATACTTCCTAATAGGAAGAACAAGTAAGCGTATTCTGTAGGAGTCATCCTAGCACGACGCTTTATGAGATAAGTATGTCATGAGAAAATGTACTCCGACATACGAAACAATGAGTCCAATAATGAAGCTACCTATTGCTACCGGCATCGCTTTTCCCTCATGATTGCCTCAATCGCCCAACTTTCAACTTCATCCATGGAAAGGTTCCATTTGTCCTTGACTCCGATCCAGGCCAAGACGTAAGCGCAGTGGTAGGCGGTATTTGTGGGCATCCACTCGGAAGGGTCTTTCGCTCCCTTGCGTCTATTAGCACTTCTATCAACAGCAATGAGGTGGCCGGGATTGTCAAGATCGTTCGCGTAGAGTCGTTTACTTTCTTCCGTCCAAAGATGTGCCCCTGACTCAAAGGCTTCCTTCAAGGGAACTAAATGATCCACATCCAATTGCGTCGGGTCTGTAAACGTCCGCCCGGTATAGGGGTCGAACCAGAGTCCGGTTACGACTTTACAGTTAAGGAACAAAGGGGGAACGAGACTCTCACTCGCTAACACCTCATGTCTCGTATTGAGACAGTCCCGGTCGGAGTCTCGCCAACTTCCAAACTCACTTCTTTCGTATTGCGACTCCGCAGGATTGACAAAAATCAAGACCAGGGCGAGAATCACCAGCCCGAGTCCCATTAAGATTCGATAAGTCAGTTGCGTCATCGAGTCTCCTCCGAATCTATATTTTCGCCCCGACTCTATCACAAAATCTACCCCCTGTCAAGAGTCTTGTTTTCAAAGGAGCGAGTCTTGTTTTTAAAACTCGGAGGCCCCGTATGGGTGAAAACGTACCAATCCTCGGCTTTCATACTGGACGATTGCTAGGTAAAAATACGAAAAGAAGGAGTCCGCAAGATTAGAAATTTTGAAAAAATCTGCGTAGCTGGGTAGACGCGCCTCGGCGCCGGAGAGACTTTTTTCTCCGACTCCGAAACGATTCCTGACTCGAAACATTGCTACCTAGACCAGTCTGTCTAGGAGTCGATCCGCCGCGCGACTCTGAGGCGAACCGAGAGTCAACGTTCGGATGTAGGAACGCAAGGCGGCGCGCATGATGACGAGTTCGAGGAAGCGGAGCGGGCGAGCATTGGCGAAAGTGTAGGTTTGGATGTTCATAGCGTGGACTCCAGGGAAGTAGCATCGGGGCTTTCGATGTGTGAAGCATAGCAGGGCAAGGCAAGGGCAAAGTGTCGGCCATTGGTCACGGTGGACCGCTTGCCTACTGTGGCACCCTTGGCGGCGCGTGGGGGGCATACTGTCACGGGATACCATATCCCGTCTATCTTGGTTCGCTTCATAGGATGACTCCAAAAAGAACCCAGGGTCGTTGGAATGGACAAACCTTAGACCAACGACCCGGGTAGGCTAGGCACTCACAAGAATGGACAAACCTTAGACCTGCGTTTGTGCCAGTGATTAAGCGATTCGCCATACGGCAACGGTCAGAGTCGAGAGAACAACAATCGTGATTATCATGGCTAGCATGGCGAATCCTCCAGGGTTAAGGGTTAAGCTTAGAACGGGAAACGGGAGCCTCGACTCCCGTAACCCTTTCCAATCTAAGCAGCAAAGTCACCCAGATCGAATGACGACGACTCGGCAGCATCGCGCCGCTCCGCCTCTGATTTGGCGGCCGATTCAATCTTTGGCCACATATCGGCGAAAATTTCGTCCGGCGTATTCTTGCCCGTCTTTTCCGACTCCTTGTAACAAGCCAACATAAACGCGGCAGACTCGCCATCATTGACTTGCTTGGTAGCATCGACCTTTTTAAACCCGTAGTTCAAAAGAACCTTGACCACCGACTCATGCAGCACCTTAGCATATGTGCTCTTGCGTGCGCCGCCGCCGGAGCCTGGCTTGTACGTCCCGGCGACAATTTCCGCGAAACGCCTATCGCAAGCCTCTTTTTCCGACTCGCCCTCCTTGGCCGACGTGGTAGCGGTCCCGATGTAGCGCGTGAGCCCTTGCTTCAAGCTGGCGTCCACGATTGCGTCTGAAAGCGACTCGTCGCCATCAAGGCGGAAAGGGTAGGTTGTATCGACCTTTCCGGCCCCGTCGATGTGGATTGAATGTTCAATCGAAACCTGGCGGTAAACTTTGCCAGGGTTCGGAGCGGGAAGCGTAACAGTTTCGTTTTTGGCCATTGTCTTTATTCCTTCATAGGTTAACCGCCAAAAACACCCGGCGGACTTGGGCTTGGCGGGATCGTGTTTACCGCCGGAATCTCAGGCCTCTATCCTTATGGACGACTGGGCCGTTTTGACTATTCATAAATAAGCTCTTTCGAGTCCCAAACAAGGAAAGAATCGAGTCTAAAGTACGATTATCCTGATATGGGTCAAAACGTGACAATTCTGCCACACAGGTCTTGACTCGGAACAAATCGTGAACAGCTTTTCGGCCAGAGTCACTCGCGGAAGAGTCGTATTCTTGGAGTCATTCTCCCGCGAGTCAAATTCATATGACAAGTATCATGACCAGACAAGGCGCATGATCGGACGACTCGTTGCGTAGTACGCGCCGCGTAGTACTCGTTGCATAGTACGGACTCTGTAGTACCTGTTACGTAGTACGCGTCGCATGACGCCGGTCGCGAGTCAAGTTCGTTTTCAGAGTCAGGGCCAGATTCTAAAATCTCAAACTTCCTTAGAAAGTGCCCCGGTTCCAAATTTCTTACGAGTCGCCCCGGTTCCAAAATTCTGCCTCCATTCTAACTTTCGCGCCTTTGAAATTCGAAAGGGTTAAAATGCCGAGTCTGAGTCAAAATCACTAGAATCACCCCATTATACGCCATTTTACTACCATTTTACCCCCATTTGACTCCCATTGTACCCCATTTAGTCATTTCACGAGTCAAGGACGTTTTGAGGGGTATAGGTTTCTTTTCTTATATATTTTTTTTTAAGAAGAATCCCTTGGACCCATACCACATACACCCCCATGACTCCAAATCAGAGAATGGTGTGAAATGGAAGTGAAGTAGGAGTGAAATGGGAGTCAAATGGGGGTAAAATAAGAACGGTGTACCATGACACCCGAATCATGGTACAATAGGGTAGAATTAGACAGGAAAGGATTGATATGACCCATACCAGGGCGCCGACCCCAAAGGAGCAGAGTCAATGAAGAATTTTAAACTCGATATCGACGCTGCCGGAGAGGGGAAAATCTACCTAGGCGGAAAGGAATTAGAAAACGTCACCGATATTAAAATCGAAGCCGGGGTCGGAAAAATTACTACGGTCACGGTGAAATTTTTCGGCCCGGTCGAAGGCGAAATAAGAACTTATGGAGAAATCACAGTTCGTGAATTTGAACGCGAACCTTTAACAATCGAGGAAGAAGGAACCTAAGAATGGGACAACCACAAAATGCCTGGAGCTTCCCCGATTGCCGAATTTTCATGGACAAGGCAATCGAAGCGGAAAGCGGTTGGCAAGTTACCTTTGAAAGCAAAGGCCACGCCATGAATTTCAGAATGCGCTGTTATACCGCCCGGGACCGGGAAAGGAGGAGAAACAAGAAAGTCTTCACAGATGAGGACCACCCCCTTCACAACTCAACAATCTGGCACAACTTGACTCTTTCAATCCAACAGGACGATAAGAGGCTCCTCTGTGACAACTGCCGGCAGAACGTAAACTCCCAATGGAAAGTCCTAGCAATCCAGGGCGACAATTCTTTGGAGCATATGTGTGTTTCGAATGGACCCCTTTAACAGGAGATTAAGATGAAATTGCTAATCGCAACCTCACTCGCACTCATTATAACAACCCTTCCAGCTTCAGCCTCTCATCACCGAGGACATGCAATCGTCCATCTTGGCAATGCCTGCAACCAACTCCAACAAAGCGTAATCAGCCTCGATAGGTGGGAAGATTCCCTCCTATCTCCCAATACAAATACCTTTAGAATCGTGAGGTCAAACCTTGCGAGAGTTACCAACACCGTTTGTAATGTTGTTCCGGATATGTTGGTGAGCGCCGAAGACCTTGACAATATTCGCAGAGAACTTACTCAACCATTTCAGATTGAGCGACCAGTCTCTGCGGTTATTGACCTGTTCTTTGCGTTATACGGCGTTGACTTTACAGTTGTTGGTACAGAGGGACAGGGGGCAGACTACCGTAATTTCTACCGTTTTGTAGCTCGCCTTAATGATGCTTGGAAACATC